>Ga0209541_10006301_pt1 | contig 20290 bp, 20 predicted proteins | sample RifCSPlowO2_01_FD_184027 | JGI IMG/M metagenome (GOLD analysis project Ga0209541, IMG submission 184027) | Groundwater microbial communities from Rifle, Colorado - Rifle CSP2_plank lowO2_0.1 (SPAdes) (version 2) | ecosystem: Environmental > Aquatic > Deep subsurface > Groundwater | place... | reverse complement strand
AGTTGGCCTGATCGTGATCGACTAGTGCTCTCTAACGGTCATATTTGCCCGGCGCTCTATGCCACGATGGCTCACGCCGGCTATTTCCCCATTGAAGAATTGAAGACGCTTCGCAAATTTGGTTCCCGTTTGCAAGGCCATCCGCACCGCGACTGGTTGCCGATGCTTGAGACTAGTTCCGGTCCGCTCGGTGAGGGTCTCTCGCAGGCGGTCGGTATGGCCCTCGCCGAGAAGATGGATCGCGGCGAGACTTCGACCAAATTTATCTATTGCTTGATGTCGGATGGCGAGCACGACGCCGGGAATACGTGGGAGGCGATCCTGCTCGCCGGCCGCGAACGGCTCCGCAACCTGATTGCCATTGTTGATCGCAACAACATTCAGATTGATGGCTTCACCGAGAACGTGATGCCGCTTGAGCCGATGGCCGATAAATGGCGGGCGTTCAACTGGCAGGTGATTGAAATTGATGGCCATAATTTTGAGGAAATGAATGACGCCGTTGGACGAGCAAAGGCCACCTTCGGCAAACCCTCGGTGATTATCGCCCACACCATTCCCGGGAAGGGAGTCGGGATGTTTGAACGGCGTTATGAGTGGCATGGCAAACCGCCGACCAGAGCCGAAGGCGATCTGGCAATCAAAGAACTCCGCACTCTCTGGGGCCGCATCCACAGCGAACATGAGTGAAAATAATCAATTAAAATTATACCACACTTCCAATTTACCAAGGAAAGCCCTTGGTGGGGATTCTGGGTTAAAATAAATCGATGCTTAACCCCGCGCAAAAATTGAATCCGAAAGTCTTTGATCTGAATGTCGAGCAGGCGCCGATTCGGAAAGGTTTCGGCGAGGGGTTGGTACTCGCGGCCGAGGCCGACGGGCGCGTGGTGGGCTTATGCGCCGATCTCACCGAGTCGACGCAGATGCATCTTTTTCGCGACAAGTTTCCGGAACGATTCGTGGAGATCGGCGTCGCCGAGCAGAACCTTGCCGGCGTCGCTTCCGGCCTCGCGGCGATGGGGAAAATTCCCTTTCTCTCTTCTTACGCTATGTTTAGCCCGGGTCGGAATTGGGAACAGATTCGGACGACGATTTGTTACAACAATCGCAATGTAAAAATTGTCGGCTCCCATGCCGGCGTCTCGGTCGGTCCCGACGGCGGAACGCATCAGGCGATTGAAGACATTGCTCTGGTGCGCGTGATTTCGCGAATGACGGTTATCGTGCCGGCCGACGCGTTGGAAGCCAAACGAGCCACGCTCGCGATTGCCAAACATGAAGGGCCGACGTATCTCCGGCTAGCGAGAGAAAAGACACCGATTATCACCACTGAAGATTCGCCATTCGTGATTGGTCAAGCGAATGTGTTGGTTGCGCCCGAGACGCCGACCGCCGTCATTATTGCTTGCGGCCCGCTAGTTTATCAAGCCCTCGTCGCCGCCCGGCTCCTCGCGCGCGAGGAGATTATGGTTACCGTGATTAATTGTCCTACCGTCAAACCCCTCGACCAGAAAACGATTCTCACCGAAGTCAAGCGGGCTGGGGCAATGGTCACGGTTGAGGAGCACCAAATGGTCGGTGGCTTAGGCGGAGCAATCGCCGAGCTTCTGGGGGCTTATTATCCAGCCCCGATTGAGTTTGTCGGCGTCCGGGACGAATTCGGCCAATCAGGAACGCCCGCCGAGCTCATCGAGCATTATGGTCTTGGCACCGAAGCGATTATCGCGGCGGTCAAGCGAGTAATCGGGAGGCGTGGATAAGTTCTAGGTACTGGGCAGAGTTGTGGTATACTAGAATTAGCCGGTTGTGCCACCAGGGCGCTGATATTACTAGCTAAATTTTATTCACATGAAAGGATTACATTCGCTCGCATTTATCTTGTTGATCATTGGCGGTTTGAATTGGTTTCTGACGGGCTTGTTCTCGACTTGGGATCTGGCCAATTATCTGGGGAGTGGTCTTACCATGGTCGTTTACATTTTGGTTGGTCTCGCGGCGATCGTGGAACTCATCAACCACAAATCTCTGTGCAAGAAGTGTGACAAGGGCGGAATGGCGACGCCGGGCGGGAACTAATTAAATCAGTCTCGGCTGATAGTTTGCAGGCGCTTGAGCGAGATATTGCTCAAGCGCTTTGCTGGAGAGAAGCCCGGCCTGCGCGCCAACCTTTTGCACCACCGACATGGAGTTAATCGGTCCCCAAGTCAGCGCTTCAGGGATAGTTTTTCCTAGGGCTAAAGCCGCAGTGACGGTAGCCGAGAAGGCGTCGCCGGCGCCGGTGCGTTCGAAGGGCGGTTGCGGATCGGGGTAAGGAGGCATGAACCACGTTTTCTCGCCGTCGGAGGCATAAGCGCCGGCCGGGCCGTCGGTGATGACAACAATTTTTGGCCCTAATTTATGCAGGCCAGACAATAATTTGGAGATTTCTGTCTCAACATTTTTAATTTCCCCGCCTGGCGACCGGGCAGGTAATCCCAAAATTTTTTGCGCTTCGCTGATATTGCAGAAAAAAATTTCCGTTCGTCCATAAATGTCTTTTAGTTTCTCTGGCCCAAAACTGATTTGGAAAGTGCCGGGTTGGAAAGCCAACTTCACTTCGGGATGAGCTTCAAGGTAAGCGATAATTTCTTGGTGATAGGCGAGCGAGTGTTCACCAAGCGAGCTTAAGTAAATCCATTTTGGTTCGCCGATCTCGGGCAAGGCATACGGATATTCTTCGTGTTTGATCAGAATCGTGCGGTCATCATGGAACCAGAGGACATAATGATAGTTGGTTTTCTTGCTCTCGTGACGGCGGACAAAGCGAGTATCAACACTTTCTTTTTTGAGCGCTGTCAGCGCCTCTTCACCGTGATAATCGTTGCCGAGATCGGTAATAAGGGCAGTTCTTAAACCGAGACGGGCGCCGGCGACGGTGGCGTTGGGACTGTTGCCAACTGCCGGCACCGCCGTCACCGATTCGTAAGGGATTTTAGCGCCGAAGCTCATACAGATCTCGTAGTGTTCGTGATTGATGTCGCAGTGCAGTTCGGCATTTTTAAGGCGGATAAAGGCATCGGTCACGATGTCACCGATGCCAACGAAATCAAACTGCCCTCTTTCCTGATTTTCCATCCCGATATTATACCAAGCCCCTCGGTGTTATGCTACAATAATGGGTATGAAAACTTTGCGGGAGTGTATTGCGGAAGCCGAAGCACGGCAGGTGGCGATTGGGCATTTTAATATTTCGAACATCGAAGGTTTTTGGGGCATTATCCGCGCCGCGCGGGAGCTCGCGGTGCCCGTGATTATCGGTGTCTCCGAGGGCGAACGTGATTTCATTGGTGTCCGGCAGGTCGCGGCGCTCGTTGGGAGCGCGCGGCGAGAATTTAATCATCCTATTTTTTTAAACGCCGATCACACTTATTCTTTTGATCGGGTTAAAGAGGCGATCGATGTCGGTTTCGATGCCGTCATTTTCGACGGGAGTAAATTGTTGCTCGAAGAAAATATTGCCGAGACGAAACGGTGTGTGGAATACGCTCGTTCGGTGGGACCAGAGGTAATCGTCGAAGCTGAACTGGGATTTATCGGCACATCATCGAAGCTTCTAGACACCGTGCCGGAAGGCGTTGGCCTCGGTGTCGATGATCTGGCAAAATCGAAAGACGCCAGACATTTCGTGTTCGAGACTGGCATTGATCTTCTTGCCCCGGCGGTTGGCAATATCCACGGCATGTTGAAGGGGCGTTCAGATCCGGCGTTAGATATTGATCGGATTAAATTGCTCCGCGTCGCGGCTGATGTGCCCCTGGTTCTTCACGGGGCTTCCGGCAACACTGATGATGATCTTCGGCGGGCGATCGCCGCCGGCATTGCCATTATCCATATCAATACCGAGATCCGCGTCGCCTACCGCGACGCTCTCAAGCAGTCACTCCAAGAAAATCCCGAAGAAGTGGCGCCGTATAAGATTCTGAAACCAGCGGTACAGGCGATTGAGCGCGTCGTGCGGAAAAAACTGTCGCTTTTTAACCATGTCAACTGACGAGCTTGCGCGAGGAATAAAAACTTTCTTCCGCGGTGAAGCGCACGTCGAGTCCGACGTGCTCGATACCTATAGCCGCGACGCCAGTCTCTTCAAGGTTCGGCCGATTCTGGTTCTCTTCCCTCGCGATGCCATGGACATTGCCCGTTTAGTGCAATTTATAAAGGCCGAGAAACCTAAAAATCCCGAATTATCAATCACCGTCCGCGCCGCGGGTACTTGCATGTCTGGCGGTTCACTCAACGAATCAATTATTCTTGACGTTACCAAATTCATGAGTGGCGTGATCGAAGTGAACGATAAATCAGCGACCGCCTTGCCGGGTACTTTCTACCGTGATTTCGAGAAAGCCACGCTAGCGCGCGGGCGCGTCATGCCATCGTACCCGGCGTCCAAGGAACTTTGCGCGATTGGCGGGATGGTGGGCAATAACGCCGGCGGCGAGAAAACGCTGGCTTATGGCAAAACCGAAGATTACATTGATTCGCTAAAAATTATCTTGAGTGATGGGCAGGAATATCTGATCAAACCGCTTGATCGCGCCGGCCTCGACGCGAAGATGGCGCAAACGGATTTCGAAGGTGGGCTTTATCGCCAACTTTTCAAATTAATTACCGAGCACGGGTCTGAACTCCAAACGGCGAAGCCGAAGGTGTCGAAAAATTCCGCCGGCTACTATCTCTGGAATGTTTGGGATGGAATTTTTTTTAATCTTTGCAAACTGGTCGTTGGTTCGCAGGGGACATTGGGTATTGTCACCGAAATTACTTTTCGTCTCGTGCCCGTCAAACCGATTTCCAAACTGCTAGTCGTTTTTTTGAAAGATTTATCACCAGTCGCGCGTTTGGTGAACGAACTTCTGCCACTTAAGCCGGAGAGTCTTGAATCTTACGATGACAACACCGTCAAACTCGCTCTCCGTTTTTGGTGGGGGATTATGAAGGCGATGAAAGTGCAACACTTCCTTCGACTAATTGCCGGTTTCTTGCCAGAATTTTTCCTTCTCATCCGGGGTGGTTGGCCCAAACTCGTGGTGCTCGCTGAATTCTCGGGCGACGACGATACGGAAGTTGATCGGCTCCTCGCCGAAGCATCGAAGAGGGTCGCGAAACTTGGGCTTTTGCAACGGATAACGAAAACAGATGAAGAAGAAGCAAATTACTGGACGGTTCGCCACGAAAGTTTCAACTTGCTTCGCCATCATGTGAGAGGGAAACGAACGGCGCCGTTTATCGACGACATTATCGTCCGGCCGGAATTCTTGCCGGAATTCTTACCTAAACTGACGACGATTCTCGATCGTTATCATTTGTGGTACACCATCGCCGGCCATGCCGGCGATGGCAATTTCCATATCATTCCGCTGATGGGCCCCGAAGAGTTGAAAGATACAAAAGTGATCACTGAAGTTTCATCCCTCGTTTATGATCTCGTTGTCTCTTATGGTGGTTCGATCACCGCTGAACATAATGATGGGATTGTGCGAACGCCTTATCTTGAGAAACTCTATGGTCCCAAGATTTGTGAACTTTTCCGCCAGACCAAACAAATTTTCGATCCGCAAAACATTTTCAACCCGGGCAAAAAAGTCGGCGGCAGTTTAGAATATCTCACCGCCCACCTCTCGCCGACGGTTTGATGATTAGATTTACTAAACATGCTGAACGAAAGTTTATGGTTTTAGCCAGACATGGTTTCAGGGTGTCTAGAGATTTGGTTATATTGACGGTAGAAAATCCCGAATTGATTGACGATAGACGCTTACCACTTCTAATTGCCCAACGGCGGATTGACTTCCGGCATGTATTAAGAGTAATATATAAAGAAGAGGATGATGATCAGGTAGTCATAACATTTTACCCCGGTCGTCGTAGCCAGTACGAAGAATATGAATAATAAAATACAAAAAAATTTGAAAGTTTCTTACGAGCCAGAAGCTGATGTGATGAGTTGGGAAGTGTCAGCTCGACCAATTGACTATGCCGAAGAAGCGGGGAATTTTGTAGTGCATTATTCAAAAAATCACACCCCGGTCCTCGTAGAAATTCTCGGGGCCAGTTCGTTTTTCCAAAAATCTAGAAAATTATTAGAGAGACAAGGACAAGCAGTGCGGGGTAGTTGACAAGAAACTAGAATTATGCATATAGTATACACTAGGTGATTGGGGAGGTGGTGGCCCAGGAAAAGGTCAAAGATGTGTAGCCATGGGGTAACCGACAGTCTCACCTACTGGTGGCATATCGTAAGTGGATTTGCTCCGTAAAGCAAAGAGGCAGGGGCCCCCCAAGCGTTTACTGAAGTAGAGGTATTTGCTGGTCTGCTTATTGCCAATCAACGAAATTGGATTGACCACTGTTCAGAAGTCGGCGAACCACCACCCCCCAATTATCAGCTCCGGGTAGGCACGTTTAGCGCGAGGCCGGGGCTTTTGTTTTTTTTTAATCTGTGCATAATAGAGGAATGTTTACTTTGCAAGCGGAGCCACGGACAATTTTTGGCAAGAAATTAAAGGCCCCACGCCACGCGGGGCGTTTGCCGGTTGTAGTCTACGGCCGCAAGGAACCAGCGGTTCCGTTTTTTGTCTCGCTGGGCGATTTCAAGAAAGTGCTTCACGCCGCCGGTGAGTCGTCGCTTATCGATCTGTCTACTCCAACGGGGAAGAAAAGCGTGTTAGTCCACGAAGTGGCTTATCACCCGGTCAGCCGCGAGCCGGTCCACGCCGACCTCTATGTCGTCGAACAGGATGTGATGCTTAAAATTAAAATCCCAGTTGAATATGTTGGTCTGGCGCCGGCGGTGAAAGAACTCGGCGGGACGCTGGTCAAAGTGCTTCACGAAATCGAAATTGAAGCTTTGCCGAAAGATTTGCCACCCGGCCTGACCGTTGACGTCACGCCGCTCGCCACGCTCGAGAGTCAGATTCTTATTCGCGATCTCTCCTTTCCTCAGGGGGTGACGGTTTTGCATAAGCCGGATCAGGTGGTCGCCGCGATCTCGGTGGCCAAGGAGGAAGTGGAAGAAGTCGCGCCAGTTGATCTTTCGGCGATTGAAGTGGAGAAGCGCGGCAAGGAACCAGCGGAAGAAAAAGAGGCGACGCCGGCGGCGGAACCGACAAAACCAGAAAAAAAGCCCCAGAAATAATCTTGTGCTACACTGTCGCCATGAGGCCATGGTTTCAGTTTGTCGCGGTCGCGGTATTTTTCGCCGCGACGCTCATGTTTCCAGCGCGTACTTTCGGTCAAACCGCCGATGGGGTTAACCGCCGCAAAGCGGCGCTTGAAACCGAGCTCCAAACAGTGGAACGGCAAATTGCCGCCCAGACCAAACTTCTCCAGGCCACTCAACAGCAAAAATCGTCTCTGCAGCGTGATTTAAGTATTCTTAATGTGCAAATCAGCCGGGCCAAACTGGTAATTAAGCAACACCAACTTGAGATCGAACGTTTGGGCGGGGACATTAAGAAAAAGTCTGGAACGATTATCGAACTAGTTGACAAAATTGAAAAAACCAAAACTTCGCTCGCCGAATTGTTGCGCAAGCGCCGTGATGCGGCAGACGTAACCATCGTGGAATTATTGCTTGAGAATGACAGCTTGGCCAATCTCGCTAACGTTGCCGATGTCTATCAGTATCTTGAAGATGCGATTCATCAGGCTTTCGCGACGATGCGGGCCGCTAAAGCCGATACGGAGGAAACCAAGGCCATACTGGAAAATAGGCAACAAGCCGAAATTGATGCCCAGAGAGCGATTGCCGACGAACAACGTTTAATTCGGATCAAAGAGGCCGAAAAGAAACAGCTTCTGGCGATTACCAAAAACCAGGAGGCCGGATATAAAAAGGTTTTGGTTGAGCGGGAGAAACGAAAAACGGAAATTAAAAGTGCTCTTTTCCGCCTGCGCGGTTCGGATGCGATCACCTTCGGCCAAGCGGTGGAACACACCGCCTTCATCTCCCAGAAAATTGGCATCCGCCCCGCCTTTCTTTTGGCGATTATTACCCAGGAATCTAATTTAGGAGCGAATGTCGGCACTTGCAATCAACCCGACGACCCGCCGACAAAACGTTGGCGGGCGATCATGAAGCCGGAGCGAGATATCCAGCCCTTCATCCGGATTACTAAAAGTTTAAATCTTGATCCGGATATCGTACCGCTCTCTTGCCCGCAAGCCGGCGGCTGGGGCGGAGCAATGGGGCCGGCGCAATTCATTCCTTCAACTTGGGAATTGTATCAAAATAAAATTACCGCGGTGACGGGTAATAATCCCCCCAATCCATGGACCCCCCGCGACGCCTTCACCGCTTCGGGCATTTATCTCGATGAGTTGGGAGCGACAGCAAACAGTCGGAGTTCTGAACGCCAGGCGGCCTTAAAATATTACGCCGGCTCAAAATGGTCGCTGGCCAGAAACGCTTTTTACGGCAATGAGGTAATGCGAATCGCCGGTGAATATCAGGATTTGATCGATACCTTGCAAAATAATTAATCGTTTGCTACGATCATTGCTTGGATGAAATCTGATATTCACCCAATCTATCACGAGGCCGCCGCGGTGACTTGCTCCTGCGGGGAGACTTTTGCCGTTGGTTCGACCCTTCCCAAAATTCATATCGAGATCTGCAGCGCCTGCCACCCTTTCTTTTCTGGCCAAGAGAAAATTCTAGACACGGCTGGTCGGGTCGAGAAATTCAAGAAACGTCGCGTGAAAAGCGCCGAGATCGGGGTGACCAAGAAACCCAAGAAAACACGCGTTAAATCCAAGGCTCCAAACTCTCATGGAGTGGTCCGCCTTTCGGGATAATCCTAAAACCGCTTATCTCGCTCTCGAGGCTGATCGCTTGCGAGGGCGGGTTTCTGAACTCGAACATTTGGCGATAACTGACCGGGACATGGAAGGTCTGGCCACTGAAGAAACACGAATATTGGCTGAACAAGAAAAAGCTCTCCACGCTCAAGCCGAGCGTATTCTGGCAAGCGGAACGGGCGCCGGCGCCGAGCCCGCCGGCTTGTCCGACCAAAATAGTTTGATCCTGGAAATCCGCGCCGGCGCCGGCGGGGAAGAATCGGCTTTGTTCGCTTCGAAATTGGCCACGATGTATCGACGTTATGCGGCGCTCCGCGGTTGGTCGTTCAATCTTGTCTCGGAATCTAAAACGGATTTGGGCGGTTATCGAGAAGCGGTGTTCGAAATATCCGGTCCGGAAACTTACGCCGAGCTTAAGTGTGAGAGCGGGGTCCACCGCATCCAACGTGTGCCGGCGACGGAAAAGCTCGGTCGAGTTCATACTTCCACGGCATCAGTGGCAATTATTCCGATTCGGATCACCGGAACATTTGAAATAAATCCGGCAGATGTCGAGGTGACCTTCAGTCGGTCCGGCGGCGCCGGCGGACAGAATGTGAACAAAGTGGAAACCGCCGTGCGGGTCTTGCATAAACCGTCGGGGATGGTGGTGCGTTCGACAAGCGAACGAAGCCAGAGTCGCAATCGGGACAAGGCCTTCTTAATCCTTCGCAATAAGCTGGCGGCAATTCAGGAATCTTCCGCCGCCGGCACGGCGGCGGAAGAACGTCGAAAGCAAATCGGCACGGCGGATCGTTCCGAGAAAATCAGGACTTATAATATCAGCCAAGACCGCGTCACCGACCATCGCTTGAAACAATCTTGGCACAATGTTGAACGCATTTTCGCCGGTGAAATCGGGCCGATTATCAGTGCTTTGCAAAAGTTTTTTGGGCCTGCTATACTCTAAAATATGATTAATAATGTCGTTGAGGAACTTTTCCGTTGTGGCGCGCACTACGGTCATTCGCGGTCGCGCCGCCACGCGTCGGTCAAACCCTTCATTTACGGTTTCAAAAATCGCTCGGCCATTATTGATCTTGGGCAGACGCTCGTGGCTCTTGAGCAAGCCAAAACTTTCCTGAAGGCGGTGGCCGCGAGCGGCCAGCAACTTCTCTTGGTGGGGACCAAACCGGAAGCCTCGTCGGCGATCGAGAGCGCGGCGATGAGGCTGGGGATGCCTTATGTCACGTCGCGATGGATTGGCGGGACCCTCACCAATTTTACCGAAATTCGCCGGCGGATTGATCGCTTGGCCGCCCTGAAGAGCGAACGCGAGACTGGTGGTTTCGATGTTTACACCAAACGCGAACGAGCTAAGCTTGAGAAAGAAATTCAAGATCTCGGACGCTATTTTTCAAGTCTTGTGGCACTCGCCAAAATGCCCGGGGCGATTTTAGTCATTGATTCCGGAGCGGAGGCGATCGCGGTGGCGGAAGCGCGGCGGATGGGCGTGCCGATTGTCAGTCTCTCCAATACGGATTGCGATCTCACCTTGGTCGATCACCCGATTGTCGGCAATGACGGGAGTGTTCAAAGTATCGCGTATTTTGTGACGGCTTTGGCTTCGGCCTACGAATCGGGAAAAGTGCCGGCCGAGACTCCGGCGCCGGCCGTGGTTCCCCCTCTATGATTACTGCTAAACAGATCAAATCTCTTCGTGATCGAACCGGTATCTCCATCGCCGAATGCAAACGGGCGCTGGAAGAGTCGGGCGGCCAAGAGGATGAGGCTCTTAATCGGCTTAAGATGGCCGGTGAACGCCTGGCTGGCCAGAAGGCGACGCGAACGCTCGGGGCCGGCGTGGTCAGTGCTTATATTCACTCGACAGGAACGTTGGGAGCTCTCGTCGAGCTTCAGTCGGAAACGGACTTTGTTGCCAAGAACAAAGATTTTCGTCTGTTAGCCGATGATCTCGCGATGCATATTGCCGCCTTGGCTCCCAACGATGCCGCCGAGCTTCTGGCCCAGCCATTTGTTAAGGATCCCAGCCAGACGGTGGGGGAGACTATAAAAAGCGCCATTCATAAATTTGGGGAGCGCATCGAGGTCGGGGCTTGGCACCGTCTAGACTCGCGCGCTTAGGACTTAAGATTCGATTATGCTGACACTTTTTATCGTTATCATCTCAATAATGGCCGGCGCGTTTCTGGCGCTGGTCGCCATGATTTTCTTCGAGAGCCGCCGCTTGTCAATTTTCGGTTCCAGTCCTCCCCCCCAATTTCGATCATTCGGCGACATCGTGGAGCCTTTTATTTCCTCAACCGCTTATGGTTTGATTGGGGCCGCGCGCCAGATTGTCAGATATATTTCTATTCGTTTTTTGGTGGCGTTACACTCTATTGCCTCGTTGGGGCGGACGATTCTCACTCGAATTGAAAAGCGATTCTCGCTACTCATTGATGCCGTTCGCGGTCATGGTCACACCCCAGACAGCCACCACCGCGGGTCGGTTTCTTTTTTCCTCGAGCAGATCAAAGATTACAAAGACGAGATGACGCGCCGCGCGAATCTTCACTAACCCGCGATTTTGCCACAAAATTTGCCTGGGTAGCTTAGTTGGTAAAGCAACGGTTTTGTAAACCGTAGACCGGGAGTTCGAATCTCCCCCCAGGCTTTAGCGGAGAGTGGCTGAGAAGTCGCTCGCGGTTCGCTCGCGGATCTTCTCATCCAAATCATTAATTTCCGCATTCGTCAGCGTCCGATCGGGGTGGCGATAAACGAAGCGGAAAGTGTAACTCGTTTTCTCTTCACCAAACTTAGCGGCGTTCTCATATTTGTCCAAGAGACTCACTTCTTCCACTAAACTGCCGCCCAAGTCGCGGATTAGATCGAAATAATTATTGGGCACAAAATTGTTAGGCACAATGAATGAAAGGTCACGGGTAATCGGCGGATATTTAGAAACTTCTTCATACTGATGACCGAGTTTCAATTGTTTTTTGACTCGCGGGTCGTCTGACCAAAGTAACCTGATATCCGGCAAATCCATACTCAAAATCGCGAGGCGCTCGAGCCCGAAGCCGAAGGCCCAGCCGTTATAATCCTTCAGGCCCAAATTAGCCAACACTTCTTTCCTCGGCATCCCCCCGCCCAAAATTTCAATCCACTGATTATTTTTTTCTACTTCAATTTCTAAGCTCGGATCGGTGTAAGGGAAAGTTTCAAAAGTAAAGCGAAAATTTACCTCGCCGTCAAAGAGATGTTGCGTGATATCCGTAAGCGCTTTTTTCAAATCATCGAGCTGGAGAGTTTGTTGGGAATCGGGGACCAAATACAGTCCGCCCATTTGATGGAAGACGTTCGAGTGGCGGCGATCGATCTCATCTTTGCGATAGACTTTGCCGTAACACAACACACCGAGCGGTTCTTGGACGGCGATTTTCTCTTTGACTTCGGGCTGATTGAGATAGTAATACCACATCACGGTATCGTGAGTCCGCAGAATATTTTCTTCGTTGACATAGTAAGTATCAGAGTGACTGCGGGCCGGATGATCGGGGGCGAAATTAAATAAATCGAAGCTGATATGCGCCGAGACAACTTCCGGAATAGTCACGATGTCAAAATTTTCGAAAAGGGAAAGTTTTTTTACTTGTTTGACGAGAGCGTAGATAGGACTATTGGCAGTGCGCGAGAGATCAGGCAGGTCAAGATAGCGCCGGAGGCGCTTACCTTCGGCATCCTGCCGTTTGTTTAATTCCGCCAGCAACCGCCTCTCCTCATCAAGCGGTACAACATATTCTGCCATTGCTCTATAATGTAATCATAAAATTGCAATAAAGGAAATAATTTGCTAAAATAAAACTAATACCTAATGCCAAAAGAGGCCCGAAAACAACGCAAATATGACGCAGATGATATCCTTGTTCTTGAAGGATTAGAGCCGGTGCACAAGCGCCCGGGGATGTACATTGGTTCGACCGGCGCTGACGGTCTCCACCATCTGCTGGTTGAGATTTTTGACAACTCCCGCGACGAGGCGATGAACGGCGCCTGCGACGAAATTGAGGTGGCTCTTTTGCCGGACGGCGTGGTACGGGTGGCTGATAATGGCGCCGGTATCCCCGTTTCCATTCACCAGAAGACCAAAGTCTCGGCCCTGGAGACAGTGATGACGACGCTTCATGCTGGTGGCAAGTTCGAAGGCGAGGGTTACAATATCGCCGGCGGTCTCCACGGCGTCGGCGCCTCGGTGGTCAACGCGCTCTCGGAATGGCTACGGGTGTGGGTCTATCGCGATGGCGGCCAATATTTTCAAGAATACGCTCGCGGCGCGCGGCAGGCGGCAGTCAAAAAGCTGGCCAACTCGAATCTCCATGGCACCGTAGTGATGTTTAAACCGGACGCCAAAGTTTTTTCCGAACTGGTTTATGATTGGGAACGGGTCATTAATCACCTCCGCGGCCAGGCTTATCTCGTCAAGAAGCTTCGCCTTCGGGCGATTGATGCCCGGAATCTCAACCAGTCAGCGCTTAAAGAGTCTGGGTTGTATCTCTCTGAACTCAAACTGGTCGCTCCATCACAGACTTTTTATTTCGAAGGAGGCTTGCGTTCTTTCATTCGCTTTCACACGCGGGATGAAAAGCCGATCAACGAGTCAGTTTTCTATGTAGAGAAAGAATCAAACGGCGTGGCGGTGGAAATTGCCTTCCAATATATCGATGACATCACGGCGCGTGAAATGAGTTATACCAACAATACAATTACCCCCGAAGGTGGAACACACTTAACAGGTTTCCGAACCGCTCTGACCCGCGAGCTAAACAATTACGCCAAGAGAAATAATTTTTTCAAGGAGAGTGATGGCAGCTTGACCGGCGATGATGTGCGGGAGGGGATCACGGCGGTTATTTCGGTTAAGTTGAAAAACCCGCAATTCGAAGGGCAAACAAAAGCTAAACTTGGAAACGTCGAAGTGCGCGGGGCCGTTGAGGCTGTTTTCAGCGAAGCGCTCGCCCGCTTCCTCGAGGAAAACCCCGAAGAGGCTAAATTGATCATCGGGAAGGTTCTCTTGGCGCTCGAGGCTAGGAAGGCGGCCAAGGCGGCCAAGGACAGTGTTCTGCGTAAAGGGGCGCTCGAAGGAATGACCTTGCCCGGCAAACTCTCGGATTGCCAAACTAGGAAAGCCGAAGACGCGGAGCTCTTCATCGTCGAGGGAGATTCGGCCGGTGGTTCGTCAAAGCAGGGGCGGGATCGGCAAACGCAGGCGATTTTACCGCTCAAGGGCAAAATTTTGAATGTTGAAAAAGCGCGCCTGGATAAAATTTTGGCGTTCAAAGAAATTAAATCGCTGATTATTGCCCTCGGCACCTCGGTCGGCGATACCTTCACCATCGACAAGCTTCGTTATCACAAAATTATTATCGCGACCGATGCCGATGTGGACGGCGCGCATATCCGGACACTTCTCTTGACCCTCTTTTACCGCTATCTCCAGCCGATCATTGGCGGCGGTTATCTGTATATTGCCCAACCGCCGCTCTACAAAATAAAGCAAGGCAAACTGCTCCACTACGCTTATTCTGACGACGAACGCGACGCGGTGGTGAAAAATCTTGGGGGGAGCAAATTGCTTGATTCCGGTGTAGATGAAGAAGGGGAAGAGAAAGAAGAAGTGACAACCACGACTCGCAAGAGCAAGATCAGTCTCCAACGTTATAAAGGCCTCGGCGAAATGAATGCTGAAGAATTATGGGAAACGACCATGGATCCCGATAAGCGCACTTTACGGCAAGTCACGGTGAACGAAGCGTCCGAAGCCGACCACGTCTTCACCACACTGATGGGCGACGAAGTTGAACCCCGCAAAATTTTCATCCAAACGCATGCGAAAATGGCGACCCTTGACATATAAGTGGGTGGTTTCTTTTGCAAATTTTGATGGGGAGTGTTAGAGTGGAGTTATGAATGTTTTAACTATACCGAAGCAAGCAATGGCTAAAGATGATCTGGTAATTGTTCCTCGTGGTGAATATGAGGCACTTTTGCGTTTTCGAGTTAGAACTGTCAGTGAAGTGCCCATGACTAAACAGCAAAAAATGGCCCTTCAAAAAGCGAGGAGAAATTTTGCGCAGGGCAAATTTTTGACAATTCATGAACTCAAACGAAAACTGGGAATTAAGAATTGACCAGAGGGTTTATCGAGAATTGTGCAAGTTTCCGAAGAAAGACGCGACACGAATTACTAATGTCTTGGATGACAAAAGCTTTGATCCTTACAATGGCGATATCGAAAAGATAAAGGGGGAAGAAAACACCTGGCGACGACGCGCTGGCTCTTACCGCATTTTTTACGAAATAAATCAGAACGAACGCTCAGTCAATGTTTTTTGGGTTGAACGTCGAATCTCCTCGACCTACTGATAAGTTTATTTCTTCTCTCTAACTTCTGTTTGCAAACGGGTGATAAAGTTGGTGATGGAAATATCCGCTAATTTTTCAGTGCGGCCCTCGACGGTCAATTTGCCACTTTCCATTTCTTTATCACCAATGACGACGAGATAAGGAATCTTTTGCATTTTACCAGCGCGGATTTTTTTGCCGAGAGTTTCATTATCAAGATTTATTTCGACACGGAGATCATGTTTTTTAAATTCGGCTAAGATCTTTTTCGCGTAGGTCTGGTGGGTGTCGCTAATCGGTAGAATCATCACTTGGACCGGCGCGAGCCAGACGGGGAAAGCGCCCTGAAAGTGCTCGATGAGGAAAGCCATTAACCGTTCAATCGCGCCGATAGAAGAGCGGTGGACGACGAAAGCCCGATGTTTGTGACCATCTTCCCCGGTGTAAGATAAGTCGAAACGTTCTGGCATACAAAAGTCGTATTGAACCGTGAAGGCGGTATCTTCTTTGTCGTTCGCGTTTTTCATTTGGATATCAATTTTGGGACCGTAGAAAGCGGCATCATTGGGAGCTTCCTCAAATTCTTTCCCGCGCTGGTGCATTAGTTTACGGAGCAATCCCTCGCTTTTCTCCCAAGCGGCGTCGTTCTGGTAATATTTTTCGCTGTTGCTGCGATCACCGAGTGAAAGTCGGTAACGATAGTTTTTCCCTAAAGATAGTCCAAAAACTTTAGTGATATCTTCGATTAAGTCCAGCGCTCGACTGATTTCCTCCATCGCCTGCTCTTCCGAGGCGCAGATAATGTGGGCGTCGGCCAAGCAAAAAGTGCGAACTCGTTGCAAGCCCATCAATTCACCAGACTGTTCGTAGCGGTAGAGTTGGGCGAGCTCGGCAAGGCGCATTGGCAAGTCGCGATAACTGTGGGGCTCGGATAAATAAAGTTGGAAGTGGTGAGGGCAAGTCATCGGTCGAAGTATGAATTGCTCATTATCAATCTCGATTGGCGCGTACATTGAGTCTTGGTAGTGAGGATAATGCCCGGACTTCTGGTAGAGCTCAAGGCGGGCGAGATCTGGAGTTTGGACATGCTGATAGCCGCGCTTTGTCTCTTCAGCGATGATGAACTGTTCCAGCAGTCGTTTTATCGTTGCGCCTTTCGGTAAAAACATCGGCAACCCCTTGCCGACAAACGGATCGATATAAAACAAACCCAACTGGGGTCCGAGCTTTTTGTGGTCTTGTTCTTCCATTAAAATTAATTTTATACTAATTCCTTCGCGTTTTCAAGAACAATACTCGGTTCGCTGTTGCGGAGTGAGAGTCGGCCGCGAGCGGCGACGCATCTCCCCACGATCAACAGGTCTTTGTATTGTTCGTAAAAGCGGTTGAAAACAACGACCTCGATTCGATCGGTGAAGTCGGCCAGTTTTATGAAGGCCATTTTATCCCCGCGTTTGGTGAGAATGTCTCGGACTTCTTCAATCAAACCGCCAGCGATGACGGCCGTCCCGTCTTCTTGCTGTTTAATATTTTTAAGACTGTTGGCTTCGGTAAATTTGGAACGGAATGGTTCGAGAGGATGACCGGAGACGTATAGTCCCAACAATTCTTTTTCCCAAATTAACTTTTCGCGCAAAGTGGCCGGCGGCGCCGGCTCAAGTTTCAACTGGGGAATACTCGAAACGTCGGTCATCAGGGCAAAAAGTGATTCTTGATTCTGCCGGCCGGCGCCGACATCGCGGTTGTAGGCGAGTAAACGGTCAAGATTAGCGAGAATCGTAGCCCGATCTTCACCGAGCGAGTCGAAAGCCCCGGCTTGAACGAGCGCTTCGAGCGATTTCTTATTTAAGTTGCGGTGGATGATCCGTTCCAAGAAGTTTGGAATGTCTCGAAAGATTCCCCCGTGTTTTCGTTCCGTCACAATGACGTCGGCAATTTCGGTGCCGAGATTTTTGATTGTGTAAAGTCCAAATCTGATTTTATCACCGCTCGATCCCGACACCGAGTGTTGGGGGGCCCTAACACTCGGTGTCTTGATGACTGTAAAATCCCCGAAGCTCTCATTGATATCGGGGGGCAAGACGGGCAAACCCATTCGCACGCACTCGGTGATCACTTCAGTGATCGTTTCCAAGTTGTCCGATTCAGCCGAGAGTACGGCGGTCATATATTCAGCCGGGTAGTTGGCTTTCATGTAAGCCGTTTGATAAGCCACTTTTCCGTAGCTTGCGGCGTGGGCTTTATTGAAACCGTAACCCTGGAAGGGTTCGAACAATCCCCAAATTTTCTCCGCTTTTTCCTTCGTCATTCCGCTATTTTTGATACAACCGTTAATAAATAAAATGTGTTGCTTGGCCATTTCCGCCGGAATTTTTTTACCAATCGCCTTACGAAATTTATCGACTTCGCCCCAAGTGTAACCGGCCACTTTAATCGCCGTCATCAAAAGATCGTCTTGGTAAACCAGCACCCCATAAGTTGTCTCCAGAAAACTTTTCATTTTTTGATGAAGAAACTTGATTGGTTTTTCCCCATGTTTGCGAGCAATGTATTCATTGATATTATCCATTGGTCCGGGACGATAAAGAGCAATCATCACGTTTAGGTCGTGAATACTTGTGGGAACCAAATCTTTCAGATATTTAGTCATGCCGCTCCCATTCAACTGGAAGAGAGCCATGGTTTCGCCCTTCGCCAGCATGGCAAAAGTTTTTTTATCGTTGAGCGATATCTTTTCAATATCAATTTTTAATCCACGAATTTTTTTAACTAGTCTGATCGAATCTTCAAGAATCGAGAGATTTCGAATACCCAAAAAATCCAATTTGAGCAGTCCGGTCTCTTCGACCGCATACATATCGTATTGAGTGATAATTTTCCCGCCTTGCCTACCGGCTGGCAGGCCCTTGGGGTCGAGCTGAACGGGAACATAGTCGGTGATCGCGCTGGGAGCGATCACCACGCCGGCGGCGTGAACCGAAATATGGCGCGCGCCACCCTCGATTTTTTTAGCCAGATCGATAATTTGTTTGGTTTCCGGTTCTTTCTCGTAAGCCATCTTGAGTTCGGGAGTGATCTTGAGCGCGCGTTCAATGGTCATCGGGAAACCTTGCGAACCCGTCGGGATCAGATTGGCGATTCGATCGCCAATCGCGTAGGGAAAGCCAAGCGCGCGGGCGACGTCGCGACAAGCGCCGCGCGCCATCATCGAGCCGAAGGTCCCGATCTGCGCGACTTTATCCTCGCCGTACTTCTGTTTGACATAATTAATTACTTCGTCGCGGCGCTTGTCGGCGAAATCCATGTCAATATCCGGCGGTGACGGACGATCGGGATTCAAGAAACGTTCAAAAGGAAGCTTATAAACCAGTGGATCAACTCCGGTGATACCAAGGAGATAGGAGACGAAAGAACCAGCCGCCGACCCTCGAGTGTTGGTGAAAATGTCTTGGGTTCGGGCGTAATTGATGATGTCTGAAACCACAAGAAAATAGGGCGAATAACCTTTCTTGGTGATAACACCGAGCTCATATGTGGCTCGAACCTTCGCTTCGGCGCAAAAATCAGAATGTTCAAGCAAGTATTTAGCTAGACGTTTTTCCACTTGTCGCGTCAGTAATTCGTCGAAACTCTCGCCGGCCGGCAGAGGATATTGCGGGAAAACCCATTGGCCGAGATTAAGCTCGATTGAGCAAAGCTCGGCAATCCGAAGTGTATTCTCCAGAGCTTCGGGGGTGTCCGCAAAAAGTTTAGCCGCTTCTTCTGGGCTGATAAAAGAAAAATCTTCACCCGCGGCGGAGAAACGTTTATTGTCGTCAAAATTATTTTGCTGAATGGCGACGAGAGTATCATGAGCTTTGGCATCGTCCGGTTCGAGATAGTGGGAGTCGTGAGTGGCGACAAGGGGAATTTTAAGCTGCTCGGCGAGTTTGATCGTTGCATTCTTAATCTCTATCTGCCGTTCAATTTTGGGATGATGCATAATCTCCAAAAAATAGTTACCCCCACCAAAAATTTCTTGATATTCGGCGATCACTTGTTCACCTTTAGTTAAATCCCGATTACCTAAAGCTCGGCCCAATTCACTGGCGAGGCAACCGGAGAGACAAATAATTCCTTCGTGGTGTTTGACCAAAAGCTCTTTATCCATCCGCGGTTTGTAATAATAGCCTTCGAGGTTGGCGGCGGTAACTAACTTAATAAGATTTTGATAACCAGCGCGATTTTTAGCGAGCAGGGTGAGATGATAACGTTTGTTGTCGATGTTGGGTTCCTTGTCGTGCCGGCTACGTACGGCAATATAGGCCTCGACGCCGATAATCGGCTTGATCCCCGCGGCTTTACAAGTTTTATAGAACTCAATCGCGCCGTAGAGATTGCCGTGATCGGTGAGCGCGAGCGCGGGCATGCCGAGACGCTTGGCTTTGGCCACCAATCCATCAATCTTCGAGAGTCCATCAAGAAGGGAATAATGCGAGTGGGTGTGAAGATGGACGAAACTCATAATCCTCGGATTATAGCATGTTAAACTATAGGTATGAGAACAAGACAACCGCGATACGTCGTTGGCATTGATGAAGCCGGGCGCGGGCCATTGGCCGGGCCAGTTAGCGTGGCAGCGGTTGTTGCCCGGTCAACGCAACTGTCAAGGATAGTCCTTGACAGTGACAAGTCACTGGGAATATTGCGGGATTCAAAGAAATTGTCACCCAAAAAACGCGAGCAATGGTTCAAGTGGCTGAAGGAGAAACGGAAAAATAAGCAACTCCGGTTCGCGGTTTCGCTGGTCGGGGAGAAAATTATTGATCGAGAGGGAATTGTGTCGGCGGTGCGGATTGGCATTCGGCGTTGCCTCAAACGTTTTGGTTTGAAGCCCGAGCAGTGCCGAGTTTTACTCGACGGCAGTCTTTACGCGCCAAAGATTTATCAAAATCAGAAAACGATTATTTGTGGCGATGAGAAAATACCGATTATCATGCTTGCTTCAATAATTGCCAAAGTGCGCCGCGATCGGCGGATGGTTAAACTGGCGCGAGTTTATCCTAATTATCATTTCCAAATCCATAAG
>Ga0209541_10006300_pt1 | contig 20290 bp, 25 predicted proteins | sample RifCSPlowO2_01_FD_184027 | JGI IMG/M metagenome (GOLD analysis project Ga0209541, IMG submission 184027) | Groundwater microbial communities from Rifle, Colorado - Rifle CSP2_plank lowO2_0.1 (SPAdes) (version 2) | ecosystem: Environmental > Aquatic > Deep subsurface > Groundwater | place... | reverse complement strand
GTAGGAATGTCAGAATGTTGTTTTGATTACGTGTTTAGAACCAGCCGAAGTTGTGGCCGGCGAAGAAAATAAATATCGCGAGGGCCCCGAGAAACGCCGCAAGAATTGTTACTTTCAAGTATTTCTTTACTATTTCTCCAGTAACTTGTCTTGGAATGAGGTAAAAGATAATTAAGCCGCTGAAATAGATTGCGAGCGAAAGAATGCTCTTTGACGTCCAGTGGTGGCCAGAGAAGTCCGCGAGCCAAGTTTTTAGAACCGGCGCTTTCTCTGCCAATATTGTAATTACGGTTACAAATAGCGTGGAGAGTATTGCGGCGATTGATGATGAGTAAATTAGTTTCTGTTTTTTCATATTTTTAGTTTATTACTCCCCAGCGTGCCGCAGCTGAAATCATAAATCCCATCGCACCTATTACAAGGCCGAGCGCTGCGATGAATGCCGCTAGAAGCATTACAACTTTTCTAATATTTAAGGATTCAAATTCTTCTTCTTTAAGCAGTACTGCGAAGAGCGCTGTTATTGCTAGGGGAATGATGAAGAGGAAGATGTGCTCTTTTGTCTCCATCATAATGTTGTGTGCCCACGGAGCGAGGCCTCCCTTAATAACCGGCCTTACGAGTGGTCCGTAAAATTTTACATAGTAATATCCGCCCGCAATCCAGCTTCCTATAAAACTCAAAGCGCCGACTACGGCGGTAATTAAAAGAGGTTTCTTCCTGCCCCTGTATTTAAGCTCCCCCAAAAGCCAAAGAAATGCGTCTATTCCAATTATTCCAAATCCGAGGTGTATTCCTATCAGAACCGGCTTGCTCAAAAGTATTTCCATGTTTCTATTTTAGCATTTTGAGATATTGAGGGGAGATTTTTGTGGATAATGTCTCCCTAAAATAGCGAGAGCCCCGGGGAAGTGGAGCGGGGCTCTCGCTATCCCTCGGGGCTCGTTCGTCGGGGTTAGCCGACGAAGATCGTTGCCGCGATGTGATTCGGCATCATGGTCCGCGCCACACTGCGGCGATGCCAGAGTGCGGCGGCTTCGGGATCCGCCGCCTTGCTGAGGCCCTCGATGCAGGCCTCGTAGTAGCTCGACGCGAACCCGAAGGCCTTCGCCGTGAGACCCCTCTCGCCGCTCTGCGGCTTGAAGTACACGGCGTCGCCCTTCTTCACCTTGATCCGTTCCGGGATGATCCAGGGGCGGCCGGCTCTGCAGATGAATCTGCCACTGGCCGTGGCCCGGAAGAACACATCCGGCATTGTCCCGCAGTCTGGGCGGATGAACCCGCACCGATTGCGCTTGTCGAAGAACACGACTTCCCCTCGTTGCAGTCCCCAGTACATTGCCTTCCTTCCGTCGGGGTATGCGTGTAGATTACCACAAAACGTAGCCCTTGTCAAGAGCGTTGACCTGTTTGACATTCTGTGGCAAAAGTGTACGTGTTAATAATAACTAGTCCCTTCACAGATTGGAGGTAGGGGGTATGACGGATAGGTACGAGGGTTTGTTCGCGCCGGACGATGTCATCGAGATGACTGATCGGCTCAATGGCGTAGAGCGAGAAATGCTCTCTCGTGGATCGCCGATAGCAGTTCAGCTGCGAGCCCGACTCCCTTACGGTCTTGTTGCGCTGGCACGCGAGGAAGGACTCCTCCAGGAGGTCATCTTCGAGACGTTCCGGATGTTCCTTAACGCGATTGCGACCGAGGAAGAGGACGGCACGCTCGACCGAGTCGACTGTGAGAACTTTCGGCAATGGTTAAACGAGCGGCGTCTGTCACTGCCTCACGAGGCGCGCGACGGAGTCGATCACCTCATCGCCGGATGGCTCGATCAGCAATGACCAGAGTCCAAAGACCCGATCACACAGAACGACCCGCGCTAGTCTTTCACCGTGATGCGGGTCGTTCTTTTTCTTGTATTTAAAATTTATGTAGTGATAACAAAGGTTATCGCAGCGGATATGAAAAACGAAAGCCAGATTGCCGTTGATACAACGGATTTTATTGCTAATTTAAATTCTTTTTGTTTCCAAAATAGATAAACGGGGTAACCCAATGTTATCGTGCCAGAGATGAGGGCCGACGTTGTGAAAACCGTGAGAATTAGAAGCATTGTGAGGAATGTCGGTTCTCTCTCTGTAAGTCCGCTTCTCATTAACTGGACTACAAGGCTGATGTATCCGACAAGAACAAGAGCTTGTACGAGACCTATAACTATCGGATTCTTTTTCATGTGGCTAATTATATTCCCGGTGGATCCCAAAACCAATACTTGATTTGATCATACGTTTCTGTTAATTAGAAGGCTGCACAAGCTACACTGGAGGGTGAAGATGGGCCAAGATAACCCACATGAGTGCACCTACGGCAAGGTCGGTAGAGAGGTCGTCTGCATCGACGGGTGCGGGACTCCTGTCCCGTATGATACGGCAGTGTTCGTTCGCATGCGCGAACGGAGCGGTTCGTACAGACACAACCCGCGAGTGGAGAACTCAGAAGACCACACGCTTCCACCGGCAATCCAGAGGGACTGGAGGTTGCCATGATGACCCCGCCCGCTCGAAAGAGCTGGCGGGGTCGAATGCTATATTTGTCTACGAATTTCAAATCTTTTTGCAGTCGGTATTATGTATTTCGGCCTGAATGCTGTATCATTAGACATCTGTCAACTTCTTAATTGGTTTCTCAAGCGGTGGCGCTTGTTTAATGGGGACTGTAGCTGACAGCGCGTAATGCAGGAGAGTCACGACAAAAATAAAAAATCAGGTTTTTACGGACTGGGTATTTCCCCAGGTATTTTGCAAACTCTTGAGAAGCTTAATTTTCAAACTCCAACCCCGATTCAACAACAAGCTATCCCAATTGCGATAGAGGGAAAAGACATGATTGGTATCGCACAAACCGGTACCGGTAAGACTCTCGCTTTCGGTATCCCGATGGTTCAGGCGATTATGAAAAGCGGAGGGCAGGGGATGGTACTTTTGCCAACGCGCGAATTGGCTCTGCAGGTAGACGAAGTGCTTTATAAAATTGGGCGGTCTTTTGGTCTTAAAACTGCGGTCTTAATCGGCGGAACACCAATAAGACCACAGATAAACACCATTCGCAGAAATCCGCATATTATAATCGCAACACCAGGACGACTGATTGACCATCTTGAGCAAAGAACAATCAAGCTTGATAGAGTTAACATCCTCGTTCTTGATGAAGCAGATAGGATGCTCGATATGGGATTCAAGCCGCAGATAACGCGCATATTGCATGGTTTGCCTAAGCAGCGTCAGACAATGCTCTTCTCTGCGACACTTCCTCCAGAAATTGTTGCCATCGCATCTTCTCAAATGAAGCTGCCGGTAAGCATTGAAATTTCTCCTCCTGGGACGACAATCGAAAATGTATCGCAGGAAATATTTATTGTTGATAGAAACTCCAAACCGCGACTGCTTCTCCACTTGCTTAAAGAGCACCGCGGGTCAACGCTCATATTTACAAAGACGAAATACGGTGCGGCTCGTATTGCGAGGAACCTACGTGATTTAGGAGAGAGCGTAATAGAAATTCATTCGAATAGATCTCTTTCGCAAAGAAGAGGCGCGCTCGACGGTTTTAAGGCAGGAAGATTTCGTGTGCTTGTTGCAACAGATATTGCTTCGCGTGGAATTGATGTAAAAGCGATTGAGACAGTAATCAATTATGATATGCCCGCAAAGGCGGAAGATTATGTTCACAGAATCGGGCGAACAGGGCGTGCTGGAATGGCGGGACACGCAATTTCTTTTGTAACGCCAGAAGAACGAAACGACATTAGAAAAATTGAACGGCTCATCAGAAAAAATATTCCAATATCTTCAACACCGGAGGGTATGCCAAAAATTTCAGCTCCGAAAATTGTTTCTAGGGGAAGGGGAGAAAATATGAACCAGAGACGACCTCGTAAGCCATATTATCAAAATCGAAATCGCGGAAGACGCGCGCCATCCTCTAGAGGTAGGAGGTAATTGACACTTATTATAATTAATGTAAGTTGGTAATACAGCACCCCAATACAACGCCTTGAAGGGAGGGGAAATGCTGCTCGAGTACGTTTTGTTCGTTGTCATAGTCGTCCTTGCCCTCATCGCGAATGTGGTGTTGGGGAAGATCGAGGAGGGGATGATCGAGAGAGCACACGTGAGCTTGTGGTTCGGTGGCGGTATGTCCATTTCGCGCTACGAACGTGAGCTCATCTGGGGCTCGATCGCAATCGGTGTCGTTGCTGGCGTTCTTCTTCCGCTCACGCTTTTCGGAACAACTGTGACGCCGAGAGTCATCCTCGGTTCCAGCGTGGTGTCGGGCGGGCTCTCGTTCATCATCGGATACTCATTCATGCATTCCCCTCGTTGGATGCATGAGCGAACTTCGCTCTCGGAGGACATCGAGGTTCGGCGAGTTGCCGGTGGGAGGTCCCGATGAAGCCGAGTGAGATCGTCAAGGACCGCAAGTACGTGGGTGCGTTTCGCGATTACGAGATCGTACGCGAAGTCACGGATATCAGCAATGGATCCGTGTACTTCGTGTGGAACCGTACTGTCGGGCATGAAATCATCCCCGTTAGGGGAGTGTTGAGCCGTTGGGAATTCGCCGACTGGGCGATACGCGAGCTCGGTGCGGGGGACATCCTCGACGGCGACGGTTAGTGCCCGTTCACGGGTGAAATGCGGAAGTCCCGCAACTCACTTTGTGAACGGGCTTCTGCATTTTTATATACCTTTCTATAATTTCTTTCTGCGCAGAAGCACAGCGTTAATTGCAACGATTACCGTACTTACTGACATAAGCAGAGCCGCAAGAGCTGGTTCAAGCAGTATGCCTTTGAATGCGAGAGCGCCTGCCGCGAGCGGTAGGGCTACTACGTTGTAGCCGGTTGCCCAGAAAAGGTTCTGAATCATTTTCGTATATGTCATTTTAGATAACCTAACTATTTTAACAATGTCTCGAGGGTCATCTCTTACTAAAATAATTCCAGCCGACTCGATTGCGACGTTTGTACCTGCGCCTATGGCAATTCCTAGATCCGCCTGTGTTAGGGCCGGTGCGTCATTAATACCATCGCCAACCATTGCTACTTTAAAATTGCGTTTTTGAAGCTCCTTAACTTTTTCGGACTTCTGGTGCGGTAACACTCGAGCGAAATATTCATCGATACCCAGTTCTTTGCTAACCCACTTTGCTACATCTTCTGAATCGCCAGTCATCATAGAAGTACGGATACCAAGCTTTTTAAGAGCATTAACTGCTTCACGGGATTCATCACGAATAACGTCGGCAAGCGCAAGGACGCCGAGGAGTTGCCCTTCTTTAAGTACAAAGATAACCGTTTGTCCTTTTTCGCCTGCGTCTTCTATCTGTTGTGTGAGTTCGCTCGGAACTTTTATATCCATGCTCTCAAGAAGCGCGGGTCCGCCAACCATAACTTCTTTATCATCTATCATGGCCCTTACACCCTTTCCTTTCATGGCTTCAAATTTTTCCGGTTCTTTTAATAGAAGCCCGTCGTTTTTTGCCTTAGCAACAACTGCTTTTGCAATCGGATGTTCGGACAGCGCGTCGAGAGACGCGGCAAGGCTTAACACTTCGTCTTTAGTATTATTACCGGTCGTCCACATATTAACTACGCCAAATTCACCCTTTGTGAGCGTGCCAGTTTTATCAAACAAAACAATGTCAATTTTTCGAGCCGCCTCGAGTGCTATACGCTGTTTTACCAGAAAGCCGTTATTCGCAGCTTTTGTAGTTGAAATCGAGGCAACGAGTGGCACGGCAAGGCCCAATGCGTGCGGGCATGCGATTACAAGTACTGCTACAAGTCGCGCAACGGCAAATGCGGTTTCCTCGCCGGCCGCAAGCCACGCTACGAGAGTAATAATACCTCCAGTTACAGCAACAACAGTAAGATATAGCGCTGCTCGATCTGAAAGAATTTGAAGCCGTGATTTTGAAGCTTGTGCTTCCGCGACCAGGCGCATTATGCCAGCGAGAAATGTTTTCTCGCCGATATTTGTGACACCTATCTTTAACGCGCCGTCGCCATTTATTGTCCCGGCAATAACCGAATCGTTTTGTTTTTTGGAGACCGGCTTTGATTCTCCAGTGACCATAGATTCGTTTACGTCGGACTCGCCATTTATAACTGTGCCGTCAGCCGGAATCTTTGCTCCCGGTTTTACGAGCACTACGTCACTCTCACGCAATTCGGAAAGGGGAATGGTCTTTGTCTCACCATTCCGGGCTACATCTGCAGTATCTGGTAGTAGTTTTGAAAGTTCTTTAAGCGCGCCCTGTGCTCCGCTTACTGCGCGCATTTCAAGCCAGTGACCGAGAAGCATAATTGTGATAAGCGTAGTAAGTTCCCAGAAGAGAGCTTCAGCTTTCACAAATATTGCGTACACACTCCAAAGATACGCAGAAGAAATGGCGATGCCGATAAGCGTCATCATGCCGGGCAATCTGCCCTTTATTTCCCGCCACGCTCCTGCGAGAAAAACCCAGCCGCCGTAGAAAAACACGATTGAGCCGAGTATCGCAGGTAAGTAATTAGATCCTGAGAATTCCGGCGGAGACCATTTAAATATTTTCTCGATAACGTCTGCGTAGAGCACTACCGGAATTGTGAGAATCAAACTCACCCAGAACTTTCTGAAAAACATCGCGGTGCTATGCCCGGCGTGCCTATCGTGCTCACTATGACCAGCGTGTTCTTTCCTTTTTTTCTCCGGTACGAGATTCATACCGCACTCCGGACACATACCCGGCTTGTCCTGTCTAATTTCGGGATGCATCGGGCACGTGTACACTTTGTTACTTTCCTCGCCGTGATTGTTATCCATGCAATTTTATTTATTTGATAATGTGTACACCCTTATCAGCTCTTTTACCGCTTTTTCGTCATCTCCCTTCCTTCTCATTTGATGCCTTACATGAGTACGGAGATGGTTTTCTAGAAGAAAAGCGTCAAGACTTTTAAGAGACCTTTGAATTGAAAGAGATTGCTCCAGAAGATCTGTGCAGTACACCTCTTTCTCAATAGCCTTAATAAGTCCGTCCAACTGACCGCGGATTATTTTAGCTCTGTGGATTGCCCGCTTCTTTAACTTACTATCTACCATATTTTTTGTGTGATTAGATTTGTTTCGACCTATTATATATGTTCAATACCCCCATACCCTATTATACCAAGTAGTATGTGGGTGGATATCTATACTCCGCATCCGTTGCCTCCTCCTTGCTCGTTTGGCGTGATAACTTGGGACGCGATGTTGGCATAACCTGACCCACTGGAATAATTTGCACCAAGAACTTCTTTTGCATCTACGTCTTCCCATTCAACGCCGTTATTTTCCATGTACGTCGCAATTGTTATGTACGTATCAGGAAACCAATACGAATTTACTACAAGAGCTGTTTTCCACATTTCCTCCTCACTTACACCCTGCGAGGCCATTAGTTGAAGAAGTCCTAACATTGCCATTCCGTGATTGCAGTCAGGAAAATGTGTAGAGTTTCCGCAACACGGCCTATATATGCCGCGAGACACCCTATCTACCATTGCCTGCTGTTCTCCCGTAAGAGTGAATAGCGTGTGCATGCTGTAGTGATCCATCGGGTTGCCCACTGCTATTGTCCACCCTCCCGTTGAGGCGAAGTTCCCCGCCCCACCGTATTTTGGATTTGTCATTTCTCCTTTTTCTAAGATCTCATTCTTGCTTGCGAGACCGAGCGCCCAGAAAAGGTTTAGAAGGTATCCAGAATTTTCTCTTGTAATTTTGAGTTTGCCTTCGTTCTGTCCAACAAGCAGACTCTCATATTCTTCAGTAAACCCCCTTTGGCTATAGATGGCTTTAAGTTTGTCACTATCAATTGTACCGGTATCTACTAATTTGCTTCCCAGATTACCCCAACTAACTGGGAGAACTACGCCGTCAGACGGTATAACCGCTTCTTCAAGTGAAGATACTTGTGTTAGGCCTGATTCTTGTGCGCTATCTGATTGCAATGAATTGCCAGTATTCTTAGGGCTTGTTGTATATATCCAAGTACCTGCGAGGATAATCGCGGCAATAAGAATGCTAGTTGAAAGTTGGGAATCTTTCTTTTGCTCTGGCGCGTCTTTCTCGTTCTCTTCAGTTTTAGTTTCTGTTTCGTAATCCATTGTATCGTTATTATTTTTCATCACAGCAATCAACCATTTTGTTTACGATGTCCTCAAACGTCCAAGGTTTTTCGCTGGCAGCTATTTTTTTGAACCCAGAGGCGTCAATTAGCTTTAGTCTTAGTGCCCAGAACATGGAATACATCTTGTATGCTCTATCGAACATCTCGTTCGCTTCTTTGCGTTTGCCATCGGAGTGAAGTTTTGTTCCAACTTCGATGAGCCGCATTACGGTTCCTAACAGGTGCTTTGATATACACCATGTTTCGCCTTCGTTTTTGTCTATCAATTTTGCCAGCAGTTCTTTTCTGGTTGCGCGGACTTCTCCGAGCATATCAAAGTATTCCGATTTCTTTGTTTTAGCGCCCGTGAAGAAGAAATGCTCCTCGAGGCTAATAAGGTTCATTATCGCAAGACTTAAGTCCTCTTCGGTTGAGAGATCTACACTGCCGGATTGTTTCATCTTTTCGACTTTCTCGAGCAATTGGTCGAACTGTTGTTTTTTAATCATTGTAGTTATTAGAGGAGAAATATGAGAGCTCCGAGGATAATCATAGCGATACCGCCAAGAAGTCTCATATTTTTAGTTTCCGACTTTTTCCACGCCTTCACTTTCTCAACAAGCGAGCTGTCACTGGCTATCATGAGAATTACAACAAGCGGGAGGATGAAGATTAGGTTGTAGAGCAGTAGGTATCCTATACCCATAAGGTACGTTCCTTGGTCGTGCAGTAACCCAATTACCATAAGGTATGGCCCGCCGGTGCATGGGAATTCGCAGAGACCGACTAGCGCGCCCAAAAGGAATACTGCTGGGAGCGAAGTCTTACTCATGAGCTTTGCTATTTTATTGTGCGCTACTTGTGGTATGCGGAGCTTGATAGGGAATGTCGGGAAGAATTCATTAATGAGGTTGATGCTACCGAGAGCTATCAAAAGCGCCGCTCCGACTTTCGCCATGAAGTGGGGCGTGTTGAAGAGGTGAAGAGCCTGTAAGAGCCCAAGGCCTATAAGGATATAGACCGTGAGGAGCCCCAAGATGTACACACCGCCTGTTTTTATGATGTTAGATCTTGTCTTCTGGAGAGAGAGCAGAAACGCAATGGTTAGAAGCAGAATTCCGAATGCGCATGGATTGATACTGTCAATTAACGCAGCTACTCCAATTAGGGGGAGAAGCCATTTGCCTTCACTGCTCAAGTTCCAAAGAGCAGTTGTTCCGATGTTTCCCGTTTTGAGGAAGATTACAGATCCGAATAGCAACACTGCTATTCCAATCAGAATCCAAAGTTTTTTATTCATGTTTTGTTATGGTGTGACTGTCGCGGAGAACTGAAGTTCGACAGGCGCCCCCGCATTATTCTCAAGAGTTACTACTCTCTGAATTAGGCCGACTCCAGCTGGCCCGTGGGCTGCTGGGTCGAATACCACATCTACAATTGCTTCCTCGTTTGGATCTATCGCCAGATTTATGGATGGTATTACCCCATGGCCTGGCATACCAACTGGCCCGAACTTACCGTCAGCCGTTATTAGAGTTGCTGTTGTGCACATACACGAGGTGTACATTTTGTTTATGACAACGGCTTCGCCACTTATATTTTTAATTGTGAATTGATGACTTACTTTTCCGGCAGCCATTGATACTGAGCCGAAATCATAGTTACTTGTTTCTTCGACGGCTAGTGTACCGCTACTAGCTGTGAGGACCGACGATGAGTTTTCTCCATCGGGACGAGCCATCCATATGAGGCCGCCGAGGACTAGAACTCCGATAGTGATGCTTATTATTGTTTTGTTCATGTTTTTATTTTTATTGATTTAAGTAAGACGAGAAATCCCCAGTTTAATGGGGACAAACAAACGCACAATACAAAACCGATTCGACAATTGGTTCTATATAGGCGTTCTAGAAAGCCGTCGGACTATTTTTGTGTAGAGCCAGCCAGTGTGCCAGTCTCTGCTCTTGCGGATTATATAAAGAGTTTGTTAATCGGTTATAAGAAACGAGTTGCGGTGATTTAAGAGAATATATCTGTGATAATGCTAAACCTGCAAAAAGAAGATATATAAGCGTGAGTAAAAGTGAACTTACAACATTGTTATCTATAGTAGCAAGAGAGAAGTCTTTGTATGTACCAAGATGGAATGTAACGTACTCAAATAAATTGGTTTCTTTTGGGCAGTCGGTTCCCTGAATAGCTGCGGCAATACAGCCACTCTCGTGATTTTGCATTCCAGTGTGTACCCCAAAGGTGCCGAACACCGCGAGTCCAACAAATCCTATGAGTAAAAATATGCCGAAATACTTCATTTCCACCCATTATACCCCCTGGGGGTATTTAAATCAAGGGGGACGAGCTCCCATTCTCTCACAGAGACGAGTGCTACGTTCGTAAGAAACAATAGAAGCTCTGCTTAACGGCAAATACAGAACTCCCTACGGTCAGACAGCTGTATTTTCCTACAGAACTTCTTTGTTTCTTATACTCACTCCGCAAGTCTCTGATGAGAGAATACTCGCTCGCTTTAATCCTGAAACAGGACGAGTTACCTACGGGATTTCTTTGAGAGAATACTCGCTCGTTTTAATTCTGCGCGACCTGCCCGCCATGCCTTTGCCGGCAGCCTGCCGGTAGGCAGGGCATGCGGTAGGCAGGGTTTTTGGTTAGCTTGAAATTTAGTGGGGGAGGAGTATGGTTTTGGTATAGAGAAGCGAAACTCAAAGGTCGCTTAGGACAAAAATACTAATAAATAGTCGATAAATTACTAAAAACAAATAATGAAAACAAAAACTTTAGATTTAAAGACGTTGACTGTAGGGGTTTTGACTCTTGCGGTCGCGTTGGCGTTCGTGCCATTTGTTCCGACTGCACATGCAGCAACATTTAGCATTTACAGTGACGTAAATGTAGATGTAGTTGGTGTGTACAACAAAGCTCTCGGAGTGCCATCCTTTGTTGATCTAAGCCTTACTCCAATGGCCGCAGTTAGAGCTCAGGAGCCGAAGCCATATCCAACCGGATATGTGTCGGAAGACCCCGAGGTAACCAATTCTGTTTGGGACAACGGTGTAACTTGGGACTTCGAGGTGCTTGCCCCAAGCGCTGACTGGATTTGGGAGACCGAAAGAGCTGAAGGACCTGCGAGCTATGGTCTATTAGACCCACTCTACGATGCTGATGCATCAAAGTATGGACGTGTAGTAGTCTTCGAGAGGACATTCGACATTGGTGGTGTACCTACACTTGGAGATCTTCACTTAACAGCCGACAACGCTTATGAGGTATGGGTCAACGGTACGTTCGTTACTCGTTCGGCAACTGCTAAATTAGCTGGCTGGGAGACTTCCAACCTACATGAGGCGAATGTTGGAACTTCTGGCTGGCAGACTGTTGGTAGTGTAGACATTGAACCTTATCTTGCGGGTGGCGAAAATACACTTACCATTCTTGCAGGCAACGAGTACTTCTTCACGGATGACGGAAACGCCCCAGTACCAGCGCTTCAGTCAAATCCTTACAAACAGTACAACCCTGGCGCAATGATTTTTGCGTTAGATGTTGAATACGCAGAACCTCTAGAAGTTACAAAAACTGTAGAGACCTCGTACGACAGGGATTGGGATTGGACGATCACAAAATCTGCTGACGAGTCAAACTTGCTACTCGCAGATGGACAGGCATACGAAGTCAGCTACGAAGTTGAGCTTGGTGCTATATCCGAGAAAACAAATGCAGAAGTAAGCGGAACAATCACAATCACTAACCCCGAAGGCAACCCAGACGCGACAGTTGAATCTGTCGACGATGTTCTGAACGTTGCCGGCGCGGCTACAGTGGAATGTGAAGAAACGCTTCCGTTTGTTCTTGCCGCAGGCGCAACGCTTAACTGTACATACAGTATGGCGAGCGACGGAACTGACACGCTTAACACGGCAACAGTCGTGACAAGCGGAGATGTTCCGGGCGGACAGGACACAGCGGATGTTGTCTGGGGTGAGCCTGACAGCGAAATCGATGAATGTGTGCTTGTTAGCGATGATAACTTCAATGGTCCACAGGGCGTCGAAGTGTGTCAGGACGACTTAGATAAAACAATCGAATACTCAGTAACATTCGGTACATCTGACGCTGATGGGGAGGAAGTTGTTTTACTGTGTGGTGAAAGCGATCACTTGAACACGGCCTCATACGTCGCCGTTGACGATGATAACGATACCGGAGAGACTAACCAGGATGATTGGACAGTACACTTCAACGTTGACTGTACGATTGGCTGTACGCTGACGCAGGGATACTGGAAAACGCACAATGAATCATTCGAGGGTGGAGCGCCGGTTGATAACACATGGCAGCTTCTAGGAGACTTTGACGAAGATCTTAACCTCTCGGAATACGAGGGTGAACAACTCTTCGATGATGGAACGTGGTTCCAAGCATTCTGGACTCCCACTAAAGGCAGGGTTTGGTATCAACTTGCTCACCAGTGGATGGCAGCATACTTAAACCACCTTAACGGTGCAGCAACGCCTGACGAAGTTGATACCGCTCTTGCGGCAGCAGAGACATGGCTTTATGGAAACGATCCGGATGCAAAACTGAAGGGTCTTGGCGCGGAGAATCCGAAAAGCTGGGCATCAATTCTTGGCAGTTACAACGAGGGATTGATTGGTCCAGGACATTGCGACGAGCAAAATCCGGAAATCTAAATTCTGTCACGACAGAATAACAAAATCCCGCCTTTGGCGGGATTTTGTGTTGGGTTGCAATAATTTTTGGAGGGGAGTATGGTGCGAGTGAGAGGCGATTAAAGGTCGCGAAAAATTACTCAATAAAAGAATGAAGAAAATATCCTTAATATTAGTGGGTTTGGTTTTTGGTTTTGCTGGATTTACTGTCGCATCCGCGGAAAGTCTTGTTCTTGTTGACCAATTACTACCAGACTGGAGTGAAGGAGTTTATTCAGCTTACTACGGGCCATCTAATGGTCACGTTGCTGTATCTCCTGGCACGACGCAAGTCTATCTCGGACGTTCGGCTGGCATAATCAAGGCGGGACAAGGTGTCGAACCGGCGCCTAGCGATTGGGACGAAGGTCTCTTTGCCTTCAGACCCATAGTGACAATCGAGGAGTTTGCTGACGATGATTTGACATACGATGTGGTCAACCAGTACGGAGTTAACCCTGTCTGGATGACAATCGAGATTGAAGTTGGTGACCCTGACACTAGAGACGACAACGTTGCGTTCCAGATGGTGCCTGCCCCGTATGGATCAGTAGCCTACGTTACGGTGAATGCCGGAACGGCGACAAACTGGTTACAGTGGACAACACCATCCAGCGGTATCACGACTGGTGATGCTAGAATGTTGGAGGACATCGCAGCCGATCCATTATACGCTGGCAAGACTGTGATTCGCACATACCTTCGACTCGGTATGGGGACCAGCTATTACCTTCCTACCACTGATGACAACGGAACAGTCGGTTTTGTCGACAAGGCCACGATTGGCGGAGTTACCTATGACTTTGTGTTGGTGGATGATGAAGATGATGATGGTGTTGTTGGAGAAGCTGATATCTGTGCAGATACTGTCGCAGATAATCCAGAAGAACTTGGTGTAAATCGCCACACTTGGAAAGGTATTGGTGATTTATTTACCACATTTGTTTCTACTGGAAAGGGTAATAAATCCGAGGTTCCATCAGAATTCAGCCTTACTGAGACGCAGGGTTGTAGCTGTAATCAGATTCTTGATGGGCTTGAAGAAGCGACTGGTTTCGACTTTGATGGCCACCGAAAATTCGGTTGTAGCAAGAGCGTCCTAGAGGACTGGATTGCAAACCGATACTACCTAGAAACAGTTGAGGTGCCAGCGATTGACGCAGACGGCGTAAGTTCATTGATGAGTCTCATTGGTGGACAAGATTACATCTTCAAGGCGCGCGAAACTGCTAACGCAGGTGACAGCATCGATTTTGATGCTGACTTCAGTTTTCGCTCGATCTCGAGTGTAGTGTGGACAGACGCAGTATCAACTTATGAGTATCTTACAGACACTCTACTAGACCTTATGGTTGATGGCGGTTTCGTAACTTGGGGTGATAACACATATCACGCTGATCATGTCTACGAATACGAAACAGCCGGTGCTGGTTCTCCAGTAACGTTTGGTGTGTACGATGTGTACTATCCAAATAATACAGGTAGTCTCTTCGTAGATATATTTGCGAAGTTGTACTAAATTCTGTCACGACAGAACAACAAAAACCGCCCTAAAGGGCGGTTTTTGTTATAGGAATATGAGCATATTTGTTTAGGTGACTATCCCTTTATGACAAGTAATAGAAAATATGGTACAACTCAGGATATGATAAACTATACCAAAAAATGGTGGCTATTAGGGTGTCATCGTAGAGCAGAAAAATTATATAGCACCATGGGTTCTAACGATGGTCGTCCTGTTTTAATATCCCAAGAACAATTCATTAAAGGAGATGAAAAAGTATTAGGTCTGGTGAATAAACGCTGTCCCTTTGTACGCTTTCGTCCTTCTAAGATAAAGTTTTGGGAGAAAGAGTTTTGCGAGGAGAAATTAAGAAGAAAGACTAATGACTATTGGGATATTTATGAAGCATGTGTTGATGAAAAATTCATTAAGCCACATAAAGAGACTGGCTATCCCACCGTTTCTAGTTCAAAAGCATACAATATTAGGGGCCCTTTCGGTTGGGTACAGGGTTTTGCAAAATCACACGACAAACTTTGGATAGCTTTTGTTGCTTTGATGGTTTCAATAATTGGAAGCAGTTTGATAACAGGTTTAGTAATTGAAAAGAATACTCCGCCGCCAGCCCCCACAATTAATAACATAACTACTCCAGATGTTAATCCAACAATTAATGTTTATACAAATGCCCGACAAAACCAATAAACCGATTCTTTAAGCTTTTGAACCGAGCGACACGACCCGTTTCAAAAGAAAAGGGACAGTCGTCGTGATTATGGAAAGTTGTCTACCAAACAAAAACCGCCCGAAAGGGCGGTTTTTGTTGACTTGAATTTCGGTGATCCTACCAGTTGATTGTGTAATCGCCCATGTAGAATCTCATCTGTGCGAGCCTCAAGCCTTGGTTGTCCACCTGCCAGTAGTAATCGTCGAAGAGCGGGTCGAAGATCTGAACGTGCTCGATAGCAGGGTCATCGTCGACGTTCGTTGATACGAACAATAACTCTTTACTGACGTTGGTGAATTTGCTCTGGCCGTTCGTGCGAGTTACATCAACCCACCAGTCTGGATCGCTACAAATGTATCCACCTGGAAGATCCGGATCCTCTGCACATGTGTACATGTCCATGGAACCACCTGGTTTTCCAAGCGCGCGGATCCAAACCGTGTACCGTACTGTGCAAGAATCAGGCGTAACTACATCGCCAGTATCAGGGTCAACCGTCGCGTAGCACTCTGCAGGAAGTGGCAGCTGGAAGGCTGCGCTTCCGTCAGTACCGTTTGCGTCGAGTACCTGAAAATCACCTTCAGCTAGCATGATCTTGGTACCGCCGGTCAACTTGACAAAGATTCTGTGGCCGTTGTTACCAGTCATGTCGGCAGTCTTATCCTTCGGTACACCAATCAAGTTAAGATTGTAGTGTGCGCCGGAAGGAGCACCGTTGCCGTTACCGTTTTTGCCAGCAAACGCTACTGGGGCTACTGCTAGAACAAGAATAGCAGCAAGAGACAAAACACCAGCTGCTGTTAGAACATTTTTTCTAACCATTTTTTCATTAAGTTTATTTCTAAGCGACCTTTGGTTCGCTTCTCGTATCAGGAATCTTACTCCGTTCAACGTGTCTGTCAACGTGGTTCTGGATGACCTGTGGAAAGACAAGAAAAACAGCCCATTGGGGCGCCTGCTTGCCCTTCCTTTGCTAGCAGGCGGGGCAGGGTTTTTGTTGTGACGTTAATGATATAATGGAGATATGTGGAATTATAATGGATACGGCAACATGATGGGGTGGGGAGGAGGGTTCGGCGGATTCCTCTGTGTTTTCACATGGCTTGTTTATCTCGCCGTGGGAGTACTCCTCGTCGTCTATCTCTGGCAGAAAATAAAGAAGTAATCCGAAACAACGCGAAAACCGCCCTTTGACATTGCTCCCTTCGATTTCACTCAGGGCAGGCAGGGCGGTTTTTGGTGCGCGGCTCTATGCCTCTGTGTAGTAGAGGTTGCAGAAGACGTCGTATTTGATGTCTTTGTCCGTAGAGTTTAATGCCCCGGCTTTTATGTATATCGGTTCACCTTTTTTGATAAAGAAACCGTGGCCTGAAGGCAGGAATATCTCGCTTGTGAGATCGTTGGGCGCCGTTGAATATGCGTATACATCTCTCTGCGCGTAGAAAAGGTAGTCGCGCTTAAAGCTCAAGAAATACTTCTCGTTGTTGATTTCAGGATTTTTGGAAACTGCGATATAGATTTCGCTGCGGTCATTTTTATAACACAGAAGACCGAGTTGGGCGCCGATTATATAGATATCCTGTTCCGGCTTCCATTCTTCAAGGATAAAGGCTTTCTTCTCATGAGATGCTAGATCGTCTATTATGTGAAAGTTTTTGTGTTTAACTTCCTGCACACGTTTTATTGTAGCAAAAACCGTTCGAAAGGGCGCCTGCCTGCCGGCGGCAGGCAGGGTTTTTGTGTTTACGCTAAGCTTGTCGAAGTGTGCTTGCCCTGAGCGAGTGTAGCGAGTCGAAGGGGATTTGTAACCTTTTGCATATTTGATGGTATGTTTATAATAGAGAACATAAAACACAAAGGTCGGGAAAATAGAAGACAAATAATAGAATGAAGAAAATTTCTACGGGTCTAGTTTTGTCGTTGGCACTTGTCGGGCTTTTGGCGTTCCCGGTGGCTCCGGCGAAAGCAGAGACCGTCACGATCGAGAGCCTCCAGGCTTTAATCGAGCAGCTGAAGGCGCAGATTGAGACACTCCAGAACGCGAGAAACGCAGTTCAGGAGACAAGGCAGGAGCTTCGCTTAAATCTTGTTAGATTCTTACAGCAAGGAGCTAGTGGAGACGACGTTGAAACTTTGCAGGGGTATCTTGCGCTCGACGAAGACATCTACCCAGAGGGTCTTATAACCGGCTACTATGGGCCTCTAACAGCAGCTGCTGTAAGAAGGTTCCAGAGTACTCATGGTATTGACCAGGTTGGTGTTGTCGGCCCGTTAACAACGGCCAAATTGCATCAGCTCTTCGGTGAAGGATTTCTTCCTGACGGAAGCATTCCTCCAGGACTAACTCACGCTCCCGGAATTCTTAAGAAACACGGCGGCGTTTGCGCGGTCCCGGGTATAGCGAAGAAGCTCGAATCTTGTGTTGGCTGGGATGACGACGATGATGATGACGAGCTTGAGTTCGAAGGTGTGGTCGAGACCATAACAGATGATCTTCTCACACTTGAGGACGACAGCGAGTTTGTCATTAACGACGACACCGAGGTTGAAGACGGCGTTGAGGTCGGATCCGAAGTCGAAGTTAAATACGAAGTTGATGGAGACGATTTTATTGCTCTTGAGATTGAGTTAGAAGACGAAGACGAGGATGAAGACGAGGACGAGGACGAAGATGAGGATGAGGATGAAGATGAAGACGCAAAACTCACCATCATTAAAGTTGTCGTAAACGACGACGCTGGTACTTCAGGAGTTGGAGACTTTGAACTTTCCGTTGGCACAAAAGAAGTTGACAGCGGAGAAGAGGAAGACTTTGACCCAGGTACATACACGGTTAGCGAAGACGGCCCCGACGGCTACACAGCAACATTTAGTGGTGCATGTGATTCTGACGGAGACGTTACGCTTGCGGCAGGGGATGATAAGACCTGCACAATCACAAACGACGACAACGATTAATTCGTAGTCGCTCTTATCTAAAGAAAAACCCCGATATGGGGTTTTTCTTTTTGAGTATTTAAATTTGATTCTTGTTTCAAAAAAGTGGCGGAGGAGCCGACCACGGGGGTGTGTTTCCCGTGGTCGGCTCCTCCAAGCCGTGTCGCCGGTGTCAGCAGGTGCTGTAGGTGAGCTTCGCCGTTCCGTTCTCACGGACGTGCCAGACCTGCGCGCAGTCGTAGACGGTGTCGTTGTCGAGGTCGACTTGGCAGTACAGGGCGACCGTGTTGCCCCACTCGTTGACGACCTCGCAGGAGCCAGTCGGGCCCCCAGAAGATGGTGCAGCGAGCAGAGGTACCGCGATGACGAAAACGATCGCGAGTACCAAGACGATCAAGAGCAAGATGCGCTTCGGCACTTGTGCCCCCTTTCGGGTGTACAATGGCACGAGCTTATCTCGTACCTAGACCAAAATTCTTACTTATTTTACTAAAGGTGTCAAGTATAAAAAAACCGCGTATGCGGAAGGGGCTCGCTCGTATTTATTCTTCGGAACCAGGGATTTGCTCGCGTATGTTTCTCGGAAACAGCGTTCTCGAACTCCAGCGATTCGAGCCGCTTCGCCCTCGGTTCTCTCTTCGACCAAGCGAGAGAACCTGCGGGATGTTCCTCAAAACACACACTCGTTCATTTCTAGCGTGCGCGACCTGTCTGCCGGCAGGCAGGTGTTCCGGAAGAACAAATACTCGCTCGCATTGGGTTTTACTATGTATAAAAAAAATGAGTCCCCGCTGTTAGCGAGGTTTCTTGTTCCAAAAAAAAATAGTGGCGAGAGGGCCGCGGATTGCTCCGCGGCCCCCTCAAGCCTGTTGTCGCCGGTGTCAGTCGGTGATGTCTCCGCTGTCTGCGGCGGCGACGTTGTCCTGATTCAGCCAGGTGCCGTTGTTGCCGGCCTTGTAGACCCACCCCCAGTCCACGTAGTCCCACGTGAATCCGGTTTCGAAGTAGTTCGTCCAGGTCTGGTAGAACCCCGGGCACGAACTCGTGTCGGGATCGCACTCGCGATCGAAGGTTCCCAGATACCCGTCCGTGGGTAGGTTGCCGGCGTTGAACGTGCCGTGCACGCTGACGACGTAACCACCGACGATCGATCCAGTCACCCCTTCGCTGACGGTCGAATAGCCCGACGGGCTCGTGCCGGCGTAGGTTGTGAACATCCCCGTGTCGCCGACGGCGACGCAGTAGTCGTTCTCGGCCACCTGCCAGATCTGGAAGTGCCGGTTGAGGTCGTCGTGTGCCCACCAGTTCCCGCCGAAACCACTGTCGATGACGTTGAGTACGTCCTCCGTGATGTTCGCCAGGATGGTTGCGCCGTCTCCGGCGCAAGCCTGCGGCGTCGTGGAATGGTGATCCAGCTTGTCCGGCGGCGGAACGGCGAGAGCCGTCTGTGTTGAAAAGAGCATGATGACCGCCACGAGGGCGATCAGCTTGATAGGGACGCGTCTCACGCGTACCTCCTTGTTGTTTGTCGCGGGCTTTTCCCACGAGCGTTAGGAGTATACGGATTATTAAAATTGTGTCAAACGTTTTTAGTTGCGAAGAAATAAAAAAACCGCACGTGCGGTGAAAATTTAGTGAGGTGAGACCGCGGAGCGTCTGCTCCGCGGTCTCACCACGAGTCGGTTCGACTATCAGGTCCTTTCGAGCTCGGGTCCGATGACTTCGAGCGCGTCGTTGATCATCTCGAAGATGACGAGGTCCAGTCGCAGGTCGAGCTCGACGGCGGCGGCGAGTTCCTCGTCGCTTCCGACGGGCGTGTCGAGCCAGCGATCCCAGGCATCCATCAGTTCGTCGTCGCCGATTTCACGGACGATGTCCCTGAAATCGAAGAGCGCGTCGGTCTCGACGAGGTCCCTCCAAGTCACCCACTGGTTGTCGAGGTAGATCATCACTTGGTCTCCGAGTTCCATTGGAACTTGGAGTCCGGCGAGCTCGTCGTAGAAGCCGGTCGTGATCCACGTCTCGAAGAAGGCCTTCGCCTTCATCGCCGCGTCTGCGGTTACGAGAAGATCACGAACGTCGTTGCCAGCGTTTCTCAGTGAGGCGACTTCTTCTTCCCGGTCCGTGAGTTTCACCTGAAGCGTTTCCGCTTCGGCCTCGCTATCTGCGAGAGCCGCGGTCATGTCCATGAGTTCCTGGGTCGTCGC
>Ga0209541_10006299_pt1 | contig 20293 bp, 20 predicted proteins | sample RifCSPlowO2_01_FD_184027 | JGI IMG/M metagenome (GOLD analysis project Ga0209541, IMG submission 184027) | Groundwater microbial communities from Rifle, Colorado - Rifle CSP2_plank lowO2_0.1 (SPAdes) (version 2) | ecosystem: Environmental > Aquatic > Deep subsurface > Groundwater | place... | reverse complement strand
CCAGAAGCGGCGCGAGGTCCTTCGAGGCGTCTGTGAGTTTTCGCTTGGCGATCCCTTCGCGGCCGATGGTGTAGACGACCGGAAAATCCGCCTGCCGGTCGTTTGCCCCAAGCTCCAAAAACAGTTCGAGCACCAGCTCCTCGCAGCGTTTGGGATCAGCCGCCGGTTTGTCTATTTTATTGATCAGCACGATCGGGCTTAATCCCAGCTCGAGGGACTTCTTCAAAACAAACCGGGTTTGCGGCATCGGGCCTTCCTGAGCGTCCACCACAAGCAAAACCGAATCAATTGAACGCAAAACTCGCTCAACCTCGGAACCGAAATCCGCGTGACCGGGCGTATCCACGATGTTTATCTTCGTCCCTTTATAGGTGATCGAGGCGTTCTTTGAATAAATTGTGATTCCCCGCTCGAGTTCCAGCGTGTTCGAATCCATCGATACTCCCTCCACCGCCACGCCGGCTTGGCGCATCAAAGCATCGGTCAAGGTGGTCTTGCCGTGGTCAACGTGAGCGATAATTGCGATATTGCGAATTTCCATATTGTTCCAAACTGTCTTTGCGAGAAGTCCCGCGTGAGCGGGACGACGAAGCAACCTCAATATCCAGAAGATTGCCGCGGCCTCTCGACAAGCTCGAGGCCTCGCCTGCCTACCGCAGGCAGGCAATGACATCAAATATCAAAAAAATGGCCAACGGGGCCAATCAAAAATTGACACTGCTAATTTTATATCACAAAATTCTCCCCGCGTCAATGACTTCTTAAACGGCTCAACTTTAGTAATCTTCCTTGTAGCTCTCTCCCCTGACGACCATTTCGATTCCACTCAAGGTCGCTCTGAGCGAAGCCGAATGAGTGAGGGGAGAGTAAGAAGAGAGGTTTGGTTGAGCCATTTATTTTCCCCGTCTACCCTCTACTAACTACTGCTAAAAGCTCACCGGTATCGAAACCGAGTCGTCGTTTTGCGGCAAGCCGGACGGATTGTCTTTTTCCAAAACTAACGTTCCGGTCTGCGTACTCGGGGTCGGGAAAGTCAACGTAACGCTAAACGAAACAAAGTCAGTCGTCATCCAGTCGCTGAGCGCTTGGGCTGGAGCTTGGGCCAGCAAATTATTATTGGCATCATATAGCTTCACCGGAAACGATGCCTCAAAATACCAAGTACCCCTCGCCTCGCCTGTCACGGTCAAGGGACTGCTGACCACTGAGTTTGGCTGTGGTGAGGAGACGTTGATATTGCTGTTTTGCTCCGACTCCCCGGCCTGGTTCTGGGGCGCTACGTCTTCGTCCAGAGTCTGCGAATATATCGCGAAACCCGTGCCCGCAGCGACAAAAAGGATGCAGAAGACAATGAAAAACTTTTTTGAGTTCATTTTTACAGCTTAATTATGAGTGGCTGCCCGGGTTGGATTCGAACCAACGAATGGCGGCTTCAAAGGCCGCTGCCTTACCGCTTGGCTACCGGGCAAAGTAAAATAATTATAAACCGTCCTTAGTTTCTTTGGAAGTAAAATTCAACCCGCGCAGCTCCTTTCGGATAACCGCGCGGGCGTGGGTGGAATTAACGTGGGACTAGCTTGAAGAGTTGCGAGAGCCTGGCAGGGTTGCCGTCGCCTGTATCGACGCATCGAGGCGTCATATACACCTGATATTCCCACAGAACGTGCGAATCGGCTTGCTTTCTAATGAGCTCCGCGAAATTCACGCGCTCGTCGCCGCTATAGCGCGGGGGCAGAGTGACGATTAGCTCGTCAGTCTGAATTGTCTCATTGCTGTCATTAACCTGAATATCGACCGAGCGGTCGAGCTTCAACTCGAGGTAGGCGAGATCACTATAGAAATCACCTGGGCGCTCGCAGTCGTATTCTCTGGCCGTGCGCGGCTCAATTGCCAGGATCCTAGCCTCGAAAGTCCGTGGCGTGACATTCGACGCCGCGATGAAAAAAACGGTGAGCGCTGCGACAACCACGGCCATCAGAATAATCCAATAGCGGTTCATTCGATATCCTCCAAATTTCTATTGCGATCGTGAAACAATTCATCTTACACTATCCCTCGTAAATAGTCAAGGATTTCGCGAGGGCTTTCGGTTATTGAAAAAAACGCAAAAAAGCCTGACCGTGGTATAATGACGGAAAGCGAAAAAATTCAAGGAGAGAATAATGAACCACTTGCGGGGAAAGTTTCGTCCCCATATTGCAGTCTGGCTTATTTCTTTTCACTCTATCGCTGCCTATGCCGTCTGGCGGATGTTCACTACGGGTTATTCCGGTCCCGCCTGGGTGATGCTGGCTGTGATCTGGATCCTCGCCGGCGAAGGAATCTCGGTGGCCTATCACCGTTACCTGACCCACCGGTCATTCCGCTGCAAAGCAGCCTTCGAGAGAATCCACTACGCGCTTGCGGCGCTCGCTTTCCAGGGCACGGGACAGGCCTGGGCGGAGAACCACACCCAACACCACGCTTTTGCCGACGCACCAGGCGACCCACACCGCCCAAGCGAGTTCGGTTCTGGATTCTTGCGCACTATCTTAGGCTGGTTCTGGTCCCATATGCTCTGGATCTGCTTCCTGCCGGTCCGGCCCCCAAACTACGTTTCCCCGACTCGGTTTCGCGAGGACACGTCCCTGCGGTGGCAGAAACGATATTACGGGATATTTGCCGCTTCCGGATTGGTCATCCCCTACCTTGCCGCGGGATGGGACGGTTTGCTACTGGCTGGTTTTTTCCGAATCGTCGCCGAATGGCATGTCATCTGGTCGGTAAACTCCCTTTGCCATATGATCGGAAGTCATGCCACTGACGCGGCGGGAAATCGCCTGGAATCACGTAACGCTCGAAATTTCCCGCTGCACTGTCTTTACGGAACACTCGGCTTACTGTCCTTCGGCGAATTCTGGCATGCCGAACACCACACCGAGCAAGGCTCCGCCCGGCTCGGCAAGAAATGGTACCAGCTCGATCCGGGATGGTACTCCGTCTTGCTGGCCGAAAAACTCGGCCTTGTCTGGAATGTCCAGCGACCCAAAGTTGGAACGACTGCCTGAGTAGGGCGGCTCTCGAATCGAGAGCCGCCCTGATGTTTTATATATAGAAAAATACCCGCGGGTCACCCGCACTTTACACGATTTTGCCAATCCCCTATACTGCGGGTGTTCTTAACAAGTACAAAAACCATCTCTTTTTTGCTCGTTTGTTTCAGCGGTCCGCATACCCCCAAAGTTGCGCACTCGTCAACAACGTCAAGAGTGGCAATTTTGTAAGTATGATTGGGGGTGAAAATTAGTTAACATGGCAAAGAAACTATTTGTGGGAGGGTTGGCCTGGGCAACGACTTCCGACGGACTTCGCGACTTTTTCGCGAAAGCCGGCGAAGTGGCGTCCGCCACGGTCATCACCGACAAGTTCTCCGGCCGCTCCAAAGGCTTCGGCTTCGTGGAGATGACGGATGACGCGGGAGCCGCGAAAGCGGTGGAGCTCAACGGTCAGGAACTTGACGGCCGAGCTGTCTCGGTAAGCGAGGCTCGCCCGCAGAAACCACGATTTGATCGCGGTGGAGGCGGCGGCCGCGGTGGATTCCGCGACGATCGCTAAATCTTGAATCCAAAAAAACCACCCCTTCCGGGGTGGTTTTTTTAACCGAAAACATTCTCATCTTGCCTTCAGAAATTTCCCTATCAATTCAAGGGTCCGGTGTTCCCCCCGACTATAAATCTCTCTCTGCTTAGCCAACATTGCTCGTCGAGGCCGGGCGCTATAAAGCAGAGTGGTTACCGTCTCCAAGCGTCTGCTCGGTGGGTCTTTGAAGAAAAGCATCTTGCACACACCAGCTTTCGCAAACGGCGCCACCTCCCACGCGTGAGTATGCTCCCGAGCTTTCTTCGAGGGATTCGAAACGTTCGCGATAACAGGCACGTTCGCCCCGATTGCCTGGGCAAGCGTACCAAGTCCTTGGTGCTGATAAACTAAATCCGCACTCGCCAAAGCGGAATAGTACTCCTTAAAAGACAAGGACTCCCTAATCACCAGCCAGGGAGCGCTGAAGTATCTTTTTTTGATGCGTTTTCTATCTCCCACGACCAAAACTTTTACCCGGTAACCCCGCGCAGTCAATTTTTGAGTAACTGATAAAACACCCGAGACCGCTCTGAAGCGGTCCGTAACGCCGTATCCGCCATAGCAAAAAATGAGTTTCTCGTTTTTGGCTACGCCGTACCTTTTTCTCTGCCTACGAACTTCAGCCCGAGCCAGGGGTCGGTAAGATGGAATCAATCCAACGACCCTCATTTTTCTTCGGGGGTTTCTGGGTATGCTAAACTCGCCTCCGTACTTCTTCAAGCCCAGACGATATACTTTTTGCGGGAGGACAATAAGGTAATTATCTACCCACGGCACATATGGAAATCGGGTCTTGGGGCTCGAGTTAAACAGCCAGTTCGAATCTAAACTGACGGTAAAAGGCCGGGCAACGGGAGGACTTTTCTGAAAATCCCGGTAAGCGCCAAATATTTTTGAATTGCATAAAACCATGACATCCGGCGCCTCTTTTTTGACCAGCCGCCATAAGGACTGTGGCGTTGGGGTGTGCCACAGGTTCGCAAAACCGAAGTGGGGACCGTTGCGAAAAAAAACGAGATTTTCTCTCTGGACTGCCGCGATGCAGACTTTGTGTCCTTTACGGATTGCGTAGGACCCGAGGGCGGCGGCATGGCTGCACTCGCCCGGTCCCATGGCGACGATCAAGAAATTCATTCGCTCAAAGAATTATTTTTCATCATTCGCAGAGGGCGTTTTCTCTTGCTTTTTTCTCTAAAACATGCAATAATGGCTCAGTTACGCAAAAACTAGCATTAGGTTCCATGAAAGGATATTAGCATGAATTTGTTCATCTTAATATTTTTTAATGCCCTGGTGATTTCCCTGATCTTTGTCTCTCCCGCGGTTTTACTGCTCCTGGTGATTGTGAACTTCGCGATGGCTTTCGGGCAGGGACTGCTCCAGATTTTCTCTTCCCTTCTGCCGCTCAAGCAGCCGCGGACCAGAGCGGCCGAGAAAAAAGGTCTGGTCTCCTTCCACATCGCATCGCACAGCGAGCCACCCGAGATCCTGATAAGGACGTTGGAAGCCCTTGGCAACATCAACTACCCTCGTACCGAGGTGCTGGTTTTGGATAACAACACCCAGGACGAGAAACTGTGGAAGCCGGTGCAGGAGTCCTGCAGGCGGCTCGGCCCAAAATTTAAATTTTTTCATGAGAGCCGGCTCTCTGGCTATAAGGCCGGGGCGCTTAACTATCTGCGCCGCAAGACGAACCCGAAAGCAGAGTATATCGTTGTCGTAGACGCCGACTATATCGTCAACCCTAATTTCCTCAATGAAGCGCTCAAATACTTCCACGATGACACCGTGGCGTTCGCGCAATTTCCGCAAGCCTACGAAAACGTCGGCCCCGGCAACATCGGCATGGTGCTCGAGTACGAGCATTTTTTTGCCACCTACATGAAAATGGCCAATTACTTCGGGTGTGCCAATACGACCGGGACGTTGACGGTCTTTCGATCCAAGGCGCTAAGACGCGTGGGAGCCTATGACACGGACTTCATCACCGAGGACGCAGAAATGGGCACCCGGCTCATTACGCGAAACTACAGAAGCGTCTACGTGGACAAAGTCATGGGCCGCGGACTGGCGCCCTTTGAACTCGACTCCTACAAGAAACAGAAATTTCGCTGGGCGATGGGAAACATCCAGGTTTTGCGTCACTACCTACTGAAACTTCTGTTTAAACGCGGCGTAGGGCTGCCTCAAAAAATCGGATTGATTGCCCAGCTGACCGCTTGGCTGAACTACACTCTCCTGCCAATCATGGTGATCCTGTTGGTGTCAATCTCGAGCCTATTTCGCCCAGCAAGCCCGACCCTGCTCCTTGCGTTCGGGCTGGCGGGTACTACGCTCGCGCTTTTCGTTCTGCAAAAACTTTTCTCTTTTTTCCTGGTGTTCTCGGGAAAGTACTCGGTTTCCACAATTCTCCGGGCCCTACTAGTTCATCTCGGAATGAACTGGGTATACTCGAGCGCAATTTTCATCGGACTCTTCAAAAAAAGGCACGTTTTTTTCCGTACCAACAAATTCATTTTTTCTGGCGTCGGCCGGGGGCTTCAGCTCGTCGCCATCGAGACATTTTTGCTGCTTCTAAGCTTGGTAACCGCCGGGGCACTGCTAGCGACCGGCCATGCCGCGAGCGCCGCCCCGGTTCTGTTAGTAGGTTTTTTGAACCTGCTGGTATTTTACGTTCGCTGGGAAGCAGGGGAAGCCAAAAAACTTTCCACCATGTTACTCTCAGAGCTTAAATAGCAATCGGGACCATGCGCATCGCCCAACTGGCGCCGCTTTGGAAAACAGTTCCCCCTGAAAAGTACGGCGGAACGGAATTCGTTATTTCGACTCTGACCGAAGCGCTGGTCAACGAAGGACATGATGTTACCCTCTTCGCCTGCGGCGGTTCAAAAACCGCCGGGAAATTGATTCAAGTGATCGATCGTCCGCTTTTCGACCTTCTGGGTGGTTTTTTTTGGGATGCAATCCCAGCGCAGGAATTTCTGCTCTACGACGAGTTATTTCGCCGCCTTAACGAATTCGACATCATCCACAACCATGTGGGTATGCACCCTTTGGTCTTTGCCAAACTAATCCGAATTCCCACGGTTACTACCATCCACAGCAGTGTGGCTCCGGATTTTCCATTTTTTCTCGAGCGCCTGAAAGACGAACCTATCGTCTCGATAAGCAATGCCCAAAGAAAACTGTCCCCAAACTTAAACTACGTGGCGACGATTTACCACGGCATTAACACTGTCGATTTCAAGCCCCGTTACGAACAGGGCGAATACTTTTTGTTCTTAGGCTCGCTTACGAAAAACAAAGGAGTTGATATCGCAGTCAAAGCAGCTCACGAGCTTAACGAACGGCTCATCATTGCCGGCAGTATCTTCGGTCCCGAAGACCAGGAATTTCTCGATCGGGAAGTTATGCCCTACGTTGACGGGGACCGCGTGAAATTTCTAGGCGAGGTAGATTTTCAAACCAAAAGAGAATTGTATGCAAAAGCGAGAGCCCTGCTTTTTCCCACGCAATGGAACGAGGCCTTCGGCTTAGTGATGATCGAGGCTTTGGCCTCGGGAACTCCGGTGATTGCATACAACCGGGGCGCGGTTTCGGAAGTAATAACAAATGGCGTCACCGGATTTGTGGTTGAGACTTTCCAGGAGTTTAAAGAAGGAATAAAAAAATACCCTGAGCTCTCAAGACGAGTTTGCCGCCAAGAAGCTGAGAGCCGATTCGACGCGAAGATCATGGCTAAAAACTACGTTGAGCTTTACTCAAAACTGGTCGGAGAAGGAAGCGCGGGGTAGTCTGGAAATGCGGGCAGCGAAAAAACATTTTCGCTCGATACCAAAACCCGCCGATGAACAATTTGAGCCTCAAAAACCAGTAGGGTAGAAACATTGCGAATATGTGCCGGCCGCCAGTACGGGGCGGTTTTTTAAAAACTGAGCAGGCTAAAATCAAGTTTTATTCGGAAAAGCAAGTGAAGCAAAACTACTATCAAAGCCAGTCCCGTCCCGGCGCCGACGCCCCCCCGCCAGCCGGCGTAGTAATAGCCGATAGTGAAAATCCCCCACGCGCCGAAAATCACGAATGACTCTGACAAGTAAGAGCAATACGAACCCAATCCAACGAACTGATCGATGAAGCAGCTGGAATACAGATAAACAAACGACCCCGTGAAGGCGAACAAAAACAGCAGGACGTAAAACCGGAACGCCGCCCCCTTCTTTTGCATTTCCCTAAGGCCGCTATCGGACATGCCTGTCTGCTACTGTTGTCGCCGCCGCTGATTCCGGCTTGACGAAAACTTCGTAGCCGTAACCGCGGACCATGCCCGTCACCTCATGGACGAGATCCCGCGTTTCTCCCTGGTTGCCCACGTCGATGTGGATCTGAAAATCGAAGGGAACTTCGCCTGCCGACCCCCGAACCTCCAGGGCCTTGCGAAAAGCGGGTAAAAACAATGTCGCCAGATCAAGCGACGCCTGCACCTCAGTATAGATTTTTTGACGCAAGGTCTTGATGCCCGTCGCGGCGTGCCGGGACCAGAAATATCGGCCGCCGTGGCCGACGCGATGGATCGCAACCACGGAAACCACGTCAAGGCTAGATGTGCCGTTTGAATCGGAGCCTATCATTACCCGGTAGTGCGCGCGCGGCTCCGCGTACATAAAATTCACTACTTCCCGCACGACCTCAGCGAAGAGCATTTCTCCAGATGACGGGTTGATGAATTTCAAAAATCGCAAGCCCTCACTCATAGCTGTTCCCCCAAAATCCGCACTGCCTCGCCCAAGAGATCGCCCGTCGGGGGTCGCTTCTGCGCCGGCTCGTCTTTAATTTCCCGTTCCAATAGAACCTTTACCCGAAGCGGCGAACCAAACACCTCCTCAAGCACCTGTTCTATGACAATTCGGTTTTTCCGGGCCTCCACGGTATCCTTGTGAAATGTGTACGGGAAAGCGACCACGAGCTCTTCCCCACCGGTCAGCTCCACCAGCCTCCCTAGACGCAGCGAGGACAACAGCGAATGATTGTATTCCTTGACTCGCGCGAGGACTTCGGCCCATTTTTCCACGACCAGACCAAGCGCGAGGTTAACGTTAACTTCACCTGGTTCGTTTTTCGGCTGGTCCGTCCGCGGCGGCGACCCGCCTTTCTCCAAAGTATTCCGACACAGCGCAAGAACCTGGGCCATCAGCGGCAGTTCTGGGACGGGCACCGTTTTGATCTCCCGGTACGCTTCGATAATCGCTTTGATGATTTCCAGAAGCCGCGCGCTCTGCAGCTCCGAACTTTGTCTTTTCAAACCCAGCGCGTCCTCTTCCGCCAACCCGAGATCCGCGCTTTTCTCCACGCCGAGCTTGAGAAACAGCACTAACCGCAAATATTCCAAAAAAATTCTGGTGAACTGCTGTAAATCCCGTCCTTCCAGCGTGAGGCGTTTTACAAACTCGACCGCCGGTGCCGCCTCCCCGCGGATCAAAAAATCCAGGAATTTCTGACTTACAGCGGTCCGCGTGATTCCCAGCGCGTCCTCCACTTGCTCCACTGTTATCTTCTTTGCTCCGAAAGAAATTACCTGGTCGAGAAGCGACAGCGCGTCACGAAAACTTCCATCGGCCGCTTCAGCAAGCAAGGACAGGGCTTCTTTGGCGATATTGACGTCTTCCTGTTTGAGCACGAACTCGAAGAGACTCAATATGTCCCGTTTGCTCACCCGGCGAAAATCGAGACGCTGGGAACGGGAAACTACAGTTTCCGGGACCTTGTGCGCCTCGGTCGTGGCCATTATGAAAATCGCGTGTGCGGGCGGCTCCTCCAGCGTCTTTAGGAGCGCGCTAAAAGCCGCCTTGGAGAGCATATGCACTTCGTCGATGATAAAGACCTTGTATCTTCCCGTGGTCGGAGCGAATTTCACGTGCTCGATGATCTCGCGGATATTGTCCACACCAGTGTAAGAAGCCGCGTCAATTTCGATGAGATCCAAAAATCTCCCAGTACTCACCGCCAGACAGTTCGCGCACTTATTATCGACTTCGCCATCGCGCAAATGCTCGCAGTTGACGGCCTTTGCCAGTATCCGCGCGATCGTGGTCTTGCCTACGCCGCGCGGCCCAGTAAATAAATAAGCATGTCCCACCTGACCCAGCCGCAGCGCGTTCTGCAAAATGGTTTTGATGATGTCCTGGCCGATGACGTCCGCAAACGCCTGCGGTCTATATTTACGATATAGCGCTTGGCTCATAATGCTATAAATATAACACAAAAAAAAACCCTTTTCGAGGGCCTCTTCACGGCTTATCCATCAGAAAGGGTTAAAGCCGCCCCATCGAGTCATGAAGCGCACAAAAAGCAGGATAATAAGAAGAACAACGATCGCGACAAAAGCGTAAGTCCGGTTCATTTCTTTAGGCTATCTCTTGAACACAAAAACCTTGTACCCGATGAAATTCCAGATTAGCGCGATGCAGGTCGCCCCGACTTTGATGAGGTTGGTCCAGAGTTCCTGGTTTAGCCCAAAGAGCGGATCGATTTTCGCCGTCCCGGCCGAGACAATCGCGAAATTGATGCCGATCCCGATGAAGCTCACGAAAATGAACAGCGCCATTTCACTCCCGGATTTGCCCCCCAGCGGGTTGCTCATCAAATGGAAAAACTTCCACAGCAAAATCTCCCCGACGATGAGCAGGGCCAGCATGAAGAAATAATATAACGGGGCGTATTTTTGCCCGGAGCCAAATAAAATCAGCGCGACGATGCCCGCTCCGAGGACCGCCGCGGCGACAAACTGCCCCGCGCTCTTCCAAACCCCACCGCTATTCTCCCGCCCAAAGGCCCAGTGCTTGTTCCAGAAATAGCTGTGCAGCACCGCGACTGTGAACGAAACTGCGGTGATATACCCGACCCCCTGGCCGCGGTAAACATTCAAGTACGAAGCGATGATATTGAAAACCGCGTAATCCACCGCGGTGTTCAAAAACCCTATTCCGGCAAAACGAATGAACTGCGGGATCAGTCCGGCGATGTTCATTCTTCTCCCAATTCAAGATCAGAGTCCACGTCGCGCGCCGGGGCAGGAGCCGAGTCCGTCCCGCCCATCTCGCCGGCCTTTTTGATGACATTTTCCACTGCCGCCCATTCCGCGTCTTGGTCGCGCGGCACCACAACGGTAATTTCGTCCCCATTCTCGGCCTTGAAGTACGTCAGCGAAGCCAGGAGCACTTTATACGTCTTGCCGTCCACAATCACCCGGTACTCCCCGGACTCCGCCTGCGTGAGGATGCCGATCTTTTTGAGACGCTCCACCGGGCCAATTTGCTTATAAATAAAAGAGCCGTCGTCCGCGATGGTTAGCTTCAGCACGTCGCCTTCCACAAGTTTGGATTTGGACGCGTAGTTGGCCGGGACGGGGTATTTTTTACCGTCCGGGCCCATCATGTTCTGGCCGTCAAAAACCCCCTCGATGATTTTTCCGGCGGATGCCACCGTCATCACTTTTGCGCGCTCCAAAGCCACCATGGGCGCGGGTCTTGAGCCCATCATTTCGCGCAATATCTGCCTGGCAGACTGAATGTTCTTTTCCGCGCTGTCCAGCATCTGCGCCAGCAACGCTAAATTCGATAATTTATCCACAGTTTTTGTATTGGTATTGTTTTATTTACGCACTTTTTGTCTCAAAAAACCCCGTTGTCTTGAATGCATTATAAATAATAATCCAAAACAGCGCAAATCGTAGGGTATGTGGTAGACGGGGTTAGAACCGAACTTGCGGTCCCAAGCTCTACAAGCTACCACCTACTACCTACCCCCTACCACTACGCTGTCCGCTCCACCGATCACGGATCTACCACAACGTAGTCGTGTATTATTGGCTCTCGTTTTGAGCAGCAACATCGGACACACAAACGTCGACCATGGCCCGGCGATCAATATTATGACAAACTGACGGGTCGTTCAATCCGGATGCGACATCCATAAAACAAGCTGTCCTATAGACATCAAGCTCGCCACTAAACTGCGGCGGCGGAATATTATAACAAAGCTCAGGCTGACCTAAAGTTATGGCGGTTGCTTCGTAGCAATAGTTTCGAACGCGCCGCTCTTTCGCTTGACCGCAAGCAACAGGATCATCTAGCCGAATATGCTCCAAGCAGTAATCTTCACGTTCTTGATAATACTCCAGCTCACACGCCTGAAGCAAGCTTAGCGACGAGCAATAGCTGTCATTCACCGTGCTCGCGGCCTGCGGCATGTTGACTTTGATAGTATTAAACTGCTGACAGCAGCTTACCAAGCTTTGTGACTCCGCTGGGCCGTCCCCGGTCCGAAGCTTGTATTTGCCGCAATCTCCGACCTCGGGGTAGGAAACGGCTAAGTTTCTCACATCCACTTCGCCGCCCATATGTTGAGTGAACTCTCCGGAAAGCTCGCAGACAAAGTTCTTGTCATAAATTCCCGAAACTCTATCGAATATGAGCCGCCAGCGATACTCATTTCCGTCGTACAGAAGCTTTCGGTCTGCGCCACTTGAGGAACCGGCGTAAGTATCCATGGCGTCTGCGCAAGCGTATCCGTATTTATCGACTGGAAGGACATCCGCCATGTCAAAGTACCAACCAAGCGCGCCAGCTACTTCCTCGCCATCAGATTTGATTAGGGCATAATGGCCTTTGTATATGCAACCGGAGGGACAGTCTTCACCCACTCCATAGGTGAACCCGACCGAGTATATGCTCTCCCCATCTGCCGTGTATTCCTCGATATTACAGGACTGAAGAGGCAAGAGGTCGTGCTTGCTGGCATAGCTTCTGGCCACTCTGGTACATTCCTTCACTTTTGAGGTGAGTGAATATATTTTTTCGCCATCTGTGAATACGCTAGGCCCTCCGCCGGGGCTAGATGGTGAATATAAAAGCGAGAACACCAAGAAAAGAGCTAAACCGGCGACGAAAGCGATAAGTTTGGTTTTCATTGTCCAGATCATCTACGCCGTCCTCTCCACCGCTCCGGTCATGCTCTCTGCCACCCGTCCGAGCTGAGCCCGTTCCCGGATCTGCGTTTCCACTTCCGCCCGCGGGCGGCTGTATTTGAGCTTGGAGAGTTTTTTGATGCCCGAGGTGAGGTCCATCCCCTGCCCTTTCGTAGGCGGCATGGTCTGCATGCTGAAGGGGCGCGAGGCAGTCCCGCTCGTCATAAGTTTTACGTAAGCGCTGAAGCGGTCAATGTTGATGACGTCATACTCGTTAAAAACCGGGGCGAATTCCTTGCCCATAATCTCCGCGTCCTCCACACCGATGCGAAAACACGCGACTGTGCCGGCATTGCCAAATACCGCGTCCCGGATCTTCGCGTTATTCTCGTGCACGAGTTGCGAGATGTACTGGTGAGCCATGGTCAGCGAGAGATGGTATTTACGTGCTTCCGAAAGTATCGTGGCGAGGCTGTCGGTCACAAAATTCTGAAACTCGTCGATGTACAGATAAAAATCCCGGCGTTGACCCTCGGGCATATCGGCCCGGGAAAGCGCCGCCATCTGCAATTTTGAGACAATGATCAGACCCAGGAGCTTGGAGTTGACCTCGCCGGTCTTGCCCTTGGAGAGGTTGATGAGCAGAATCTTTCCCTCGTCCATCACCGCGCGGAAATCAAACGCGGATTTTGGCTGGCCGATGATGTTGCGCATCATCTCGTTTTCCACGAACCGGCCGACTTTCGAAATCAGGTAGCCAAGCATTTCGGATTTGTGAAAATCGGTGGTCTTGGCCATTTCCTGCTCCCAAAAAGACCGCACCACCGGATCCTGAACCTTGGCGACCTTGTACTTTTGAAATGCCGGATCCGTAAACATCCGCGGAATTTCCGCGATCGTTCCCGGATAATCGCGGTCCGCCATCAGCGTGAGCATTACGTTTCGCATATTGTGCTCGAACATCGGACCGATGATCTCCGGCGGGAAAAGTTTGTAAAAAATTTCAATCATTTCCTGCACCGCGAAGTCCTTCTCCTCCTCGCTTTTCACCTCGAGCATGTTCAGTCCCATCGGGCGCTCCAGATCGAACGGTTCAAAAATGATCACGTCTTCCGCGCGTTCCTTGGGGACGTACTGCAGGAGTTCGTCGATGAGGTCCCCATGCGGGTCCACCACCGCCAAGCCCTCGCCGTTCATGATATCCTGCCGCGCAAGACCCTTTAGGAATTCCGACTTGCCCGTGCCGGTACGCCCGATTACGTACATATGTCGTCGCCGGTCCTCCCGCGCCATGCGGATTTCCGTTTTCACCCCGCGATACGTGTTTATCCCCAGAAGCAAACCTTCCGTGGGGAGGTTCACCGGGGCCGGGGCCCGTTTGGCCACGAGCCACTTGATGTTCGGCGTTTGAGTAAATTTCGTGGGCAAGTGATAGAGACTCGCCAACTCCTCGGTATTAAGTAGCATCTTCCGCCAAAACCTCGGCTCAAAGCGGCGATAAATCATGTCCCGCGTCACCGCGTTGGCGTTCGTCCGAACTACCCGCAAACCATTGAACGGTGACTGGGTGTACTGCATAAACGACGACAAAATGTTGCGCATATGGCTCTGGGCGTCCGCGTGACTGCGGCTGCTCACCACCACGCGAATGTTCACCTCAAACGCGCTTTTGCCTGCCTTTTCCTCGAGGCGTTTCACGGCTTCCTGCTGGAGCGGTGTCAGCGGCTGCATCTCCTGCATATCACGGTTATGTGGCGTGAATTGATCCCTATTTTTCTTGGTGCCCAAAAATTCCGAAAATACGCGGTTCGCTCCGTGAAAAAAGAAATTGGTGACCTGCTGGCCCGGCGAAGAAATCGCCTCAAGCGATTTGCCCTTTTGAATCTCGCGGGCGCGGCGCATCACGCGCGGCCGCCAGCCGTGTCCGGCCGGGACCGCAACAATTTGAATAATACCTCCCTCATCGGCCTGCAGTTTGGAGAGGCTGTTGGTGAGTGAGTTCAGCGGGTCGCTCTCCATAAGCTTGTAAGTCTTGATCGGAAAAAAATACGGCTTTTGAAGAGCGAGTTCGACTGCGGAAACGAAGCGCGCGTCGCGCACGATTTTCGGCGGCGGCACTTCGTCAATCTGCGCGGAGGGATACTGCGCGTGAAACTGTTTCTCGACCAGGTCGCGCCAGCGCCGGGGGCAGTTGATGAGAAACGAGATTTTCTTATCAACGCTGACTATCTCAAAACTGATGGCGGGAACACCCGTAAAAAAACTGAGCAGACCCCGCGCCTCGCGGTGCGCGAGCGTCGTAAAAAGCTGCTCCGCTACTCCGATAACGTCCTTTTCCTCACGGGCCGCCTCCTGCTCGCGATCAGCGGCCGTGGTGTCCTTGGGTACCAAAATTTCCAAAAACACCGAGTCGAGGATGCGCGGCCCCAGCAGGCGCACGCGAATCAGCCGCCGGTAGACGAACGTAAAAACGCCAGCGGCAACCACCGCCACGAGGCCGATGACAAACCAATTAGATAAATTTTCCATTAACTAGTTTAATTTCTGTTTTCGGCTGACCGTTTTTTTTCGAAAAGGATCGCCAAGTCATCCTCCGCTGTCCCGTTATTGCCCGTTTTCGCCAGCAAGAACCTCTCCGCCGCCCGATCCCGCCCTGACTCACCTAGTCTCTCCTCCGCCGTTTTTAGGATTTCCGCGGGTTCTGCGGCCTGGTCCGGCACCGGCGCTTCAGGCAAAATCTCCGGGGGCGACGATGGCTCGGGGGCAACCTCAACCGGCACGCTCAAAATTTCCGGCTCCCCCGCTACTTCGGGCCGGCTCTCCTGCCCCCCCAACTTAAGTTCAGGGTGTTCCCGGTTCAGCTTGTCCGGCATGTTGTTGCTCCTGCGAGATCGTCACCTTTAAATTTTTAAGTTCTTCCTCGATTCTATGCTGAACTTCCTGTGTGAGTTTGTCATGTCGGGAAAGCATGTCTGAAAGCCGGGGATAATCTTCGTGGTCGAGCGCGTCCTTGATGGCAGAGCTACCCACCGAGCCCAGCTTTGGCGAGACGATGTCCATGATAACCTGGTGCAAACGCTCCTCAATGCGCGCGTAAATATCCGCTTTTACTTCCTCCGGCAACGGCACCGGGGAAAGGTCAGCGTAAAGTTCTTCGGAAAATTCTTCGATTCGTTTATTGAATTCTCTCATGGAGAAGTTACCCCTTACTACTAAGAGCGCTGTTTAATCCTGTGGCTCAAATCTTTTTTACTATCCTCGTCCGCAAAAGGCTCAGTTGGCAAATCATTTCGGATTTCTCCGGCGTGGTCGCCTAGACTGCGGCCCGGGGGCAAGTCCGAAGCACTCCCAAAGTCGCTTCCCGGATCCTTCGGGAAAGTTTGCCGCTCCCGCAGTTTCGCCATTACTTTTTCTTCGAACTGCTTATCCAAATCAGCGATTATCTGATCGGCCTGTTCCCCTGAAATATTCGGAACGTACGCGACCCGTTCCGTTGGTTCCTCCTCATCTCTGACCTCACTACCTATCTGGTACACCTGAGGAAACGGGGATTTGCGCGAGGCTGCGGGCGGCGATGTTCTGCCGGCTTTTGCCGCGCTCGAGATTTTTTCGAGCATCCCGTCGGTTTCGCGGAGCCACCCCTGCTCGTCTGCGGTCAGCGCTCCGGTCTGACGACGCTCCTCGAGACCGCGAACCATTTTCGCCACGCCCTGGCCGACATCGGCGGAAGCGTTGAAAGACCCTGCAGTACCTGTCTGTTGGTGAGTTTCAAATTCCTTTTTCCAGCGGTCGAGAAGCTCGCGTGGCGACAGCATTCCAGATAGTAGAAGTTTACTAATCAGACGAGTTAACTAACTTAGCGTGCGAATTGAGTCAATTTATCATCTCGTGCGAACGGGCTTTGCGGGGCCGTTTCTCGGCCAAGTAAACTTTCACTACCTGGCATTTTTCCACTCTCCCTTACTATTATTTCAAATTATAACAAGCTTGTTCATTCTTTGACAAATGAAGCCGCCGTGGCCTAGACTAAAAAGTGGCAAACAAAAATGCGCGTCAAGACGATACACACGAAAAACCTGCGCTGGATTGATATTGTCAACCCTGAAGCCGAGGAACTGCGGTGGGTGAGGCAAAACTTTCAGTTCAACGAAGTCCACTTCCAGGAACTGGAACGGCATCAACAGCGCGCGCACCTGGACCAGGGCGAAAACTACGATTATATTGTTCTGTTATTCCCGGTTTACAACAAAACTACCCAGGAAATCACCGCTGGCGAGGTGGATTTTTTTATCTCCAATAACTTCGTCCTGACCGCTCACTACGGCGAGATCCATACTATCGCGGAGTTATTTAACCGGGTGCACAGCGACCAGAAAACTCGCGACGCGCTTATGCAGCGCGGCAGCGGTTACCTCCTGTACCGCATCCTTGAGTCGCTGTTCCGACGCTCTTACCCGATCCTCGATCACATGAACGAGGACGTGAACAAAATAGAAACGAAAATTTTTCACAAACACGACACGGACGTGCTGTCCCATATCATGTTGATGAAAAAAAACGTCATCGAGTTCCGCCGAATGATGAAGACACACCGGTCGGTGCTGGAGAAACTCCCCCAGCGAAAAAACGATTACCTGCTCTTTCCGCAATCACGCCTATACTACCGAGACCTTCATGAGTACTCGACCGATATCTGGGATGTTCTCGAAACCCTCAAAGAAACTGTTGATACCCTGCACGAAACCAGCCAGTCGATCGCCACCCACCACCTGCAGGAGCAAACCCGCATCATCGGACTCTTCACCGCGATTATCATCCCCGCCACCCTCGTAGCCTTTCTTTTTGGGGTGGGGGTCGAAGGGATTCCGTTCCGGCATCATCCCGACGGATTCTGGATAGTCGCCGGGATAATGGCCACGGCGTCAGTCACGCTCTGGGCGGTGTTTAAAAGTATGCGGTGGTTCTGAAACTCTAGACAGTAGCTAGTAAGTCCGGGAAAAGGCTCAACCAGTGTTGAGCCTTTTACAACTAAGTCGAAAATACGAGCTCTGGTCTACGGACTACTAATCCGGGCTGGACAATCCTCGATTTCGAAGCTAGACTGAATGGAAAGCCAAGGGGGACATAAATGAGTGAGTGGAGAGATCCGAAGAAGAGTCCGCACGCCCGGGCTCTGCATTACTTCCATGAGCTGCTGCGAAGTTATGGTGCGATGCCTGTGGCCAGATACCTGCATCGACGGGGAATCAGAGCAAACCAAGTGACGGCCATCAGAGTATTCTATTTCGTCATCCTCGCGCCCCTGAAAGTGTTCGATCTTCCGTACTCGGGATTTCTGGAAATCGTGTCCTTCGCGCTTTTCGCGTGGACCGACCTCCTAGACGGCGCACTGGCCAGAATAGAACAAAAACTTTCTGATTGGGGCACGATACTCGATCCTATGGCGGACAAAGTGCTGATCAGCACGGTATACGCGCTGCATCTGAAGCACGCGTTCTGGCTCGTGATAGCAACGTTCGTTGGCGAGGCGCTCCTTATGGCGACGGCCTTGGTTTACAAAAACTTCGCCAGTTCCATGCACCAAAATTTCCTGATCGAAAAACTCAAGGCCAACATCTGGGGCAAAACCAAGATGACCCTAGAAGTTACTACTGGATTTTTTATCCTTTTCTACGACGTTTATCCGGTACCGCTGCTTGATAATGCTCTGAATATCACCGGCTGGGCCGCGGTCGGCTTTCTCGGTTGCTCACTGGTCGCCAAAGTCAAAGAAATCGCCGGTTGACGATTCATGACCCTCCCCACCCTAACAGGGCTCCCCCAAAGGAGCCCTCGCTGTTTTTTATCCCCGCTTTTGCTAAAATACCCTTGCTACAACTTACTGACTTACTACTTTCCGATGCGCATCTACAACACGCTCACTCGCCGCAAAGAGGAATTCAAGCCTCTCAAGGATAAGGAAATAAAGATCTACTCCTGCGGGCCGACAGTCTATGACTACGCGCACATCGGCAATCTGCGCGCTTTTTTGTTCGCCGACCTCCTGAAACGGGCCCTGCTCGCGACCGGCGACCGGATCACTCATATCATGAACATCACTGACGTCGGACACCTTACCGGCGACCGAGACATGGGCGAGGACAAGGTCGAGCAAGCCTCAGCTCGCCAAAAAAAGACAGCCTGGGAACTCGCCTCCTTCTACACCGACGCATTCCTTGCCGACATCAAGGAGCTGAACATCCTTACGCCGGACCGCCTGCCAAAAGCCACCGCTCATATCAAGGAAATGATCGCTCTCATCGAAGCGCTCGAAAAAAAAGGTTATACCTACCGGACGCACGATGGTGTCTATTTCGATACGAGCAAACTCGCCGACTACGGCAAACTGGCGCGTCTGGATCTAGCCGGCCTCAAAGAGGGCGCGAGGGTGGAAGCGAATCCAGAGAAAAGGAACCCCACTGATTTCGCCCTGTGGAAATTCTCGCACCCATCCTCTCCGTTCCTCTCCCCTGGTGGGAGAGGGAAGGGTGAGGGGGAGGCCGCGAAGCGCCAAATGGAGTGGCAATCCCCCTGGGGCGTCGGCTTCCCCGGCTGGCACATCGAGTGTTCGGCTATGTCAGTAAAATACTTGGGCCAGCCGTTCGACATCCACACTGGCGGCATCGACCACATCCCTGTGCACCACACCAATGAAATCGCGCAGACCGAGGCGGCAACCGGCAAACCGCTCGCCAACTACTGGCTGCATTCGGAATTCGTGATGGTCAGCGAAACGCGCATGGGCAAGAGCGAGGGCAACCTCATCACTCTCGATGCAGTGAAAAAAAGGGGCTACTCCCCGCTCGCCTACCGCTACTTTGTCCTGCAGGGACATTACCGCACCAAGCTCAATTTTAGCTGGGAGGCCATGGATAGCGCGCAGAACTCTCTCGATCGCCTCTACGCGACTATCGCCGAGTATGACGAGCCTAAGATCGGCTGTGCCGAATTCGAGCAGCGCTTTTTTGACGCCATTGATGACGACCTCGATACCCCCAAAGCTTTGGCAGTGATGTGGGAGATGATTGATTCGGAATACCCAAGCGAGGCCAAGCTCAAATCGCTCCTGCGGTTTGATGAAATCCTGGGTCTTTCTCTCAAGCTCACCCGCGACGAACTCCGGCGGCCTTTGCCCCCGGAAATAAAAAAACTCGTCGCGGAACGCGAGGAGACGAGGAAGAAAAAAGATTGGAAGCGTTCTGACGCCCTCCGCGAAAAAATCGAGAAAGAAGGTTACATAGTCAAGGACACGGAAAAAGGACCATTGGTACGGATGAAAACTTCCGCCTGACCTGACAAGAGTGCCAAGGAGGGCACATGAGTAAAAAAACCACTGTTCTTTTTTTGTTTGGCATGCTTGCGACTTACGCCGCGCTGCGCTTCGAAGGCCGGTTCTCATTCCCCTACCAGCAGCTTCTGCTCCTCGCCGGGCTCATCGCGGTTTTCGCGTCTGAAGTCTTGACGGTGGAACCACCGCCGCGCGCGATCATGCTTGCGACAGGCTCGCTTTTCTTGGTGATGAGCATCATCCTCCTGATTCAGGCGATCGAATTGGTAGCAAACTACGAAACCGTTCCAAATCTGCCGCATTTGATGAATATGAAGGCGTTCCAATCCGTCAGTATCGGCCTCGTTGGTGTAATGATAGCCTCCCACGCATTTGGGGCAAGAAAA
>Ga0209541_10006294_pt1 | contig 20305 bp, 16 predicted proteins | sample RifCSPlowO2_01_FD_184027 | JGI IMG/M metagenome (GOLD analysis project Ga0209541, IMG submission 184027) | Groundwater microbial communities from Rifle, Colorado - Rifle CSP2_plank lowO2_0.1 (SPAdes) (version 2) | ecosystem: Environmental > Aquatic > Deep subsurface > Groundwater | place... | reverse complement strand
TTTTTCTTCGCCCTTGTTGTGACGCAAATTCTCAATCAGCACGACATCTCCATCGTGCATCCCACTGATAATACGTGCATTCTCGTGATTCATCAGTTGATCGAGAAACGTGACCGGAAACTTTTGATTAAGATACTTCGCCACAGGAGCAAGGGTGTCTTCGGGTTTTCCTTTTCCGATGTGGGAGAGGAGTATGACCCGTGCACCCATAGCGCGTAGCCGATCGATCGTGGGAAGCGACCGTTCGATGCGATACCCATCACGCACACTCCCCGCTTCAAGAGGAACATTGAGGTCAAGGCGGAGCAAAACACGTTTTCCCGAAAAATCTTTCGTTGTGGTGATGAGCGGAAGCATGAGACTTCTCTTAGTACCGCGCAGATTCGGCAACGCGGATAATTGCGGAAAACTTTTGCGGGTCAAGGCTCGCGCGACCGACAAGGAATCCGTCCGCCCCCCCTTCCCTTAAAAACCCTTCTGCGTTACGTTCGTCCGCAGAACCACCGTACAAGATCGGAATGACAAGTCCAGACTTTTTTCCAAAACAGTCGACAAGGTTGCGCCTGATGAACACGCTCATTTCACGAAAGTCTTCCGGCTTCGCCGCACGAATGGCCTTCGCACCAATTGCCCAAACCGGTTCGTAAGCGACCACCAGACGTTTAATTTCGCTTCGCGGGAATTTTTCGAGTGATGCACGGAGCTCTCTTTTTACTTCCGTGAAATATGCCCCCGCATCGTCGCGTACACGTTCCCCAACGCACAGAACCACCCGAAGTCTGTTGCGCACCGCACTCGCAACCTTTTGTGCGATGACCGTATCACTCTCACCGATCGCACGGCGTTCGGAATGGCCGAGGATGACACATGCCGCTCCGAGCCGGCGGAGTGCGCTGGGCGAAGTCTCTCCCGTGTGCGCCCCTTCGTCGCTAAGGTAAGAATCCTGCCCGCCGACGGCGATTGCCGTGTTTTTTGTGAGTTCCACGAGTGAAGCGAGAAAAAGCGCTGGTGGACAAATGACCACCTTTGCCTGCCCGCGCAGGCGGGCGTGGGGATGTTTTCCGATGTTTTTTTTCACCACCGTGATGATCCTCTTTGCTTCAGCAAAAGAACTAGGGTTCATCTTCCAATTTCCGATAACAAATTTCACCGACTGATTATAACACAACGCTTCGTCGCGCCACACCCCGCGCACCTGCCTTTTTGAAAGACAAATGCGGGGGTATACTTTAGGAATGATGTTTTTCAATACAAAGAAATCCGATGGGTCGGGGTTCACGCTCGTTGAAATTATCGTGGTGATTGCGATCATCACGATCCTTTCTGTTATCGTCGTGCAAGGTTATGCACAATACAAAAATCATGCGTATGCCAACCGTGCGCTTGAAGAGCTTGAATCGATCGCGAACGCAATGGCATTCTACGTCATCGACAATAATGGTATCTTCCCGACCGATGCCAACCGCAGTCTACCACCAGGACTTGAAAAGTATCTGACAAACAAAAACTGGCCGAGCGCGCCGTGGCCGGGAAGTGTCTACGACTGGGATAACTGGACCATTGGCGGACAAAAAGTCTACCAGATCAGCATCCGTTTCTGTCCCATGGGCGGACCACTTGCCGCGTGTAAGTTTCCGGACGAACCATGGGCTGAAAACTTCGGGGTGAACAGCGCGTTTTACTATTGCGTCAAAGGATCCTGCCGCGCACATGCAAGCGAGGTATCGACATATCCGGGCTACTGTGTGAACTGTGCCGTTCAACCTGCGCCGTGACCAGATTCCATTTATAGTTGACGACCGTTAGGTCACCTCCTTTCACGCCATGTGTTTATTGTCCACACCCCTTCTGCGCTCGACGTTGCAGTGGGAGCGAACGACGCAAAAAGAAGATCCGGATCGTAAACGACCGAACCACTTCCACTATAGACGAGTCTGTACCCTGCGATCGCACGCATAGTCCCACTGCCAGAAAGGTTGATCTGCCCATCCGTGGAGTAAAAAACGACAGACTCGCCGCTACCTGAAGCGCTGATCGCGTCCTCGGCCGGACTGCCCGCACAGGGACCCGGTGACCCTGCCCCAAAACAATTTTCCGTCGTTGAAAGAAGGAGTATGTAACTCCCCGCTGTTCCTGACCCCTGAATGATGCCGCTTCCTGACCGCGCAATATAGCTATCGGCAATGACAATACAGCTTGATGAACCGTATGCGGGATCGCACTGAAATGCACCGCCACCTGAATGACTAATGTTCCCCTCTACATAAAGTGTTCCCGTAATGTTAAAGTCTCCCGACCCGGATAGCGAGAGATTGCCGATGATTTTTTTTGGACCAAAAGACACGCCGTCGCTCGATGAGTGGGAATAGTTCCCTGTGAATATTCCTCCCAATTCCGCATCCGTCTTCCACTGCGCGATCGTTGACGAGGAGATCGGCATCGGGATCGGCGACTGCGTCGGACTCCCCGGGTACGACGTCCCCGATACGGTACTTCCCGAAATGTCCTGATAATACGCGTCCCCCTGGATCGTCGCGGATACGATTAAGTCTGCCCTCGCAGTCCCCGTAATGAACGCACCCGTGATCGTACTTGATCCGCTGGTGAGCGTCACCTTGAAATCCATGTCGCCGGTGATGTTGGACCAGGAACCGCCGGTCGACCAACTGCTTTTGTATTTTGCGCTCCCGCCCCAGTACGTGTCCGCGCTCGAACGCCCCCACGACCAATTCCTCGTCGCATGCGACGCAGCATCAAACACGACCCAATACGTCTGACCAGAGACAAGCGTAGCAGGAGAAGGAAACACAATGTCTGTCCAAGCGTATGTTGTTGCTGCAAAATTTCCATTCATCCCCGGCCCAGACGCAAGCGCACTGGTCGCCGGGGAACCGCCCGAGTCCGTGGTAACACGTATCGTCGCGTTCTGGCCAGTGCCACTCCATGTCGCATTGCGCTTCATGTAGAGCGACACTTTCGTAAATTTACCGGAGACTGGAGCAATGAATGACTGCGCGAGATCGATCTTCGGCGAAAGATCAGAGTCGCCCGCGACCTCGTCCGCGTTATATGTCGTCTGGAGCGTGCTATTATCCGGTGGACTTGGCGCGGTGACTGTCACATCCCCGTCGAAGCTTCCGCTTCCGCTCGACGTTACCGGACCGTTCACGGACACGTCACCGGTGATGGTCCCGCTCCCTGAATGGGTGATCCCACCGCCACCGATTTGCGCGGCATAGCTAAAATTTCCGGCACTCGGCTTTAAGATATCGAGGTCAATCTGACGATAACGCGTCGCGGCGGTCCCGGTCGCCGTCACGATCCTGTGGGTCGCATTAACGGTCGTGATTACGACCGTTGAAGTTGCACCATTAAGACTGATCTCAACCAAAGAATCGAGTTGTTTGTCGTTACGCAACCGGTAAATGACGTCTTCGACTCCAGACTCCGCGGCAAAGTAGGCAAATTTCGACTCTGCGATCGTCTGATAGGTGCGTAGTTCCCGACTTACTGCAGTTGTCGCACCCAGAACGATCGTGATGGAGATCGCAACAAAAAAGATCATGGTTATCATGAGTGCAGCACCACGCTCGCGCCCACCCCACCATCTCCTTGCGAGTCGTTGTTGAAATATTCGGCGATCAAAAGGGCGAAGTATCATAAAATAAGAACCTATCTCAAAAATAACAACTAAATAGAAAGGGGAAAATCTTCGGGATAAAAACTGGGAAATTGACGGACTTCTCGCCAAGGTCGTGGCGATGGCGACCTTGTGACCGAAGTCTTCCACTTATTCACCAGATGCAGTGTCGAAGTCCTCATGTTCTCAACAGTTATTTCTAAAGTAAGTACTAATACGCATCACGCAGAACGACAGTGTCATAATACACCTCCTGTTTTTCGATCGGACCACGACGACCAAAAAGGAAGAGTTCGATCTTTATCGCGGAAGAATTCGTGTTATTAATGAGATAAAGTCTGAAGGTGTCAACGGATGTTTTTCCTGAAGTCAGCGGCCCCTTGTCAACGCCGTTCTCCCTAACGTGGATCGACGATGTCGCGACAAAGAACTCGACCGTCATCGGCGCACCCGCCGCGTCCGTCGTGTTTAAAACGACATTTGACGGCGAGGAAATAAAATTTGAACTCGAAAGGTCCACAGACTTCGCATTTCTTATTTCACGCGTCAATCGTTCCATAACATTAATCGCAGAGTCGTTGACGTCGCGAGCAATCCGCAGCCGATTGAAGGTCTGCGCGGACGAAATAAGCGCACGGGTAACGACAACCGAAAGTATCGAAAAAAGCGCGATATACACAACGATTTCCACGAGAGAGAACGCCCTTTCCTGTCGCGAGAAGAAAGAGTGCCGCATTATTCCTTTATCGCGATATTTTAACATGACAAGAATACTCACCTACTCAAATAAGTTTGCAATATATGCTTCGACCGAACGTGTTGATGTGCCGGTTGATTTGTGCCACGACACTGTCGCCGTAATCTTGCGCGTGTCGGGATCATTCGATCCCGACACCGCAATATTGTCTGACGCATCACGGTTCACCGCGGAGAGCGTGAAGCTCCGGTCATAATAGTTCTCCACTTCGTATTTTGTCGTCGTCGCGACCCAAAGCGCACCATCCCAGTACAAATAATATGTCGTGCCAACCGTCATGGGAGCAATGTTTGCCGCCCATCCCGCATCACGAATACCCTTCACCACCTCGACGGTCTCCTCGAGCAAGAAGGCTGACTGGATGTACTCGGTCGTTTGCCTACTTACGGTAAGGGTCCGCTCAAAATACATGCTTATGCTCACAAAAAAAATCGAAATGATCGAAGCCACAACAACAACCTCAACCACCGTGAGTCCCCCCGACCCCTTATTTCGATGACGACCAACGACCGCAGACGCACAGATTGTTGAAGAGAACTCCCGAGCTTTGTTCATATACTTCCAATTATACAAGCAAATGGGCTCAGCGGGAACGCGCATATCTTGAACGAAGTGGGGAGGGTATCTTCACTCTATGTATGAAATGCCGGTCCCCGCGACAACGACTATTGTTGACACCTCGAGGTTCTCCCTGAAGCGCAACTCGAACGTTCCAAATTGATCAGTTCCGCCGCTCCACTTCTTGTATAAGATGTCCGATCCTCCTCCAAAAAGCGTGATGTCCACGATCTCGAGCGCCGGGTGAATCATCACCGTCACATTCGTTGTCGTCCCCGGATCGTAATTCGGGCCAATGTAAAGGACCATGCGATCATTCTCTAGGTGAACACCATACGCGGCGTTATTGCGCGATGCGATTGTATCGACACGAGAACGCGAGAGGAACGATAACGCGTTTTCGACCTCAGCATCAACTATTCGTTGTTCCCAAAAACCAAGAAGGGCGTAGACGGAAAGCACGAGCATGAGGACGCCGATCGACACGACTAAAAAAACTTCGAGGAGTGTCACGCCGCGGTTTGTTAAAAGTTGGCGCATAGTGTGATGATAAAATGTGAAGTGCCTACCACATATCATGTGAAAACGTGCCCCTATATCTCGTCCCAAGACATGATCTGGTACTTGTCGGTAGTAAGCGGAAAGCTTGGTGGAGGAGAGAGTAGCAGTTGCGGATCATAGGTAAGGACATATCGTTGGTATCCGGAACACCAAAACCCGCACCAATAGGAAAAGTTATATCGCTTAGCGCTAATGACGGAACCCATAATCTCGATCCTTGTGCGCAGGCCGGTACCACCGCAGTTGCCCACAGAATAATAGTCCCTCCACACGGCGCCTGTCTGTGCCATGAGCACGCCGTCGATGTGGAGTATGTTGGGACTCATCAGCCCGGCGCGAATATAATTTTGTGCGATAAGCCCGATCACATCTGTCCCGTCAAAATTCGTGTAACGAATGTCAGCATTCACCGTGATATTCGCTCGAGTCGCCGGTGCGTCAGGAAATCGTGCGGCAGCAATAACCAGCCGCGTTCCGTCGATCGTTCCATCAACCCAAACGTTATCTTCAACAAAGATGATGCCATTCGCAGGATAAAGAACGTCAGTGTCGGCAGGATCCAACGTCTCCGTTTGAATACTCCACGAACCGCCACCCGGATCCATATATCGTGAATCCGTGAGGCAAGCCGAACTCACCGCAACCAACGCCGTCACCTTTTTTATGTCAAACCTTCCCGTCGGTTTTAGAATAATGTGATAACCCAACACCCCTGAAGGCGCATAATACCTCCCTCCCGTTTGTGAACTTGTTTTAATATCAGCAAGATCCGCAAGGAGCCCGGCGAAGTCGAGGGCAGGAACACCAATCTGGCGCCCGGCGGCAAACACCGCGGAATTCGGCGTGGGAACAGGCGGGGGATTAGGAACAGGATTTGGCGGCACAGGATCGTCCCCAACCCCCCCACACCCAGGTGCACTTGCGCAATAATAAGCTCCCCACGCACGGTTACCATAATCAGGGTCAGTAATCACAACAGGTGCACTCGTCACAACGTTATGTGCAAGAACATCTGAAGAAAAATGGATTCCGCCGTTGGTGTGATACGGCCCAAATATCTCTACGCCTTCTTCCCATTCAAAATCGTTGCTTGCAACAGCGTATTTCGCAAATGACGGCTTGGCGAGCCTTGTCTGGATCGTGCGTTGCGCGGTAGGATCGGAAAGCACGCTACCCGTCGATGTTATGGTCACCAAGGTAGATCCCAATGGTGGTGGCGTAATCTCAAGCGAAAATGTTCCGATCTTGATCTCATTCTTGTCGTTGTAATCGTGGACATATGGACCCGTAGCGCCCGTCCCGTCCTGGTAGTCACTTTCCGCATGTGCCAAATGCCATCGATAGTAGTCAACGCCTGCCTCGGCAATCTGAAGTGCTTGCTCTCTCGCCTCGGAATGCCGAGCAATTCGTACAGACATAACACCCCAGCCGACAAAACCAGAGAGAATAACGACACTGATCGTTGCAAAGGCAAGAACCTGAATGGTGATGCTCCCTTTTGGTGTCAAGCGACTAACAGATTTTTCCATGGTTCGTTGAACTCATTTTATACTTCATACTCATTTTATACCATATTACGGTTTTTACATTACGCGTTATGGGCATATTCTCGGAAAAGAGATCCTACCACGTAGAGGAGCAGTTCCATTTAAGGATTTGCGAGCGCTTGAATTTCGCTCAACGTAAGGACGCGATCGTAGATGCGCAAATCATCGAAAACACCTTCCATATCTTGCGCAGCATCAAAACCGCCACCCACACTATCTTGTTCTTGGCCGACAATTAATCCTCCAACATTGACCGCGAGTGTGCTGAGCGTGACCGCTTTCGGATTTTCGTTGTCTGCCGCACCATCAATGTAAAGGTGCGCTTTGTTATTTATGTCATCGCGTACGATGGCATAATGATGCCATGAGTTGTCTGCGATCGATGGAATGGTAAACGTGGCAATATTTGCTCCATTGTACAAAGAAATAGAGGTCTTACTAGCGAAAAAGATGAGGTATTCGTTGTCTCCACCAGTCTTTGCGCCGCTAATAATTGCCTGGCTTCCTATGTTTGATGTCTTTAGCCAAAATGTTGTTGTCACGTTAGCCCTTCCGCTGAGAACTGTATTCGGCAAAGAAATGTAATCCGTGATCCCGCTCACGCTAAAATCCAATCCGGTATCGAGTCTTCCTGTTGTCCACGTAGCACCCGACACAGTACCAGTATTTCCGTTTCCCGAGGAGTCTGCCGCGGTGCTTCCTGATCCTTCGTTAAACGCCCAGTGGCCGACAAGGCCGGACTGCGTTTGTGTTGTTGCTCCAGCGCTTGTACTTTGGGTCGACTCGTTCCCCGCGGCGTCATAGGCGGAAACGGTGTAGGTATATGCGGTGGAGGGAGTAAGTCCGGTATCGGAGTAGAGCGCACTCGCCGCCGTGCCCACCTGAATGCCGTCACGATTCACTTTGTACCCGGTCACTGCCACATTGTCGGTCGAGGCTGTCCAGGAAAGATTGATCTGCGTTGGTGAGATCGTGGTGGCGGAAAATCCGGTGGGAACTGAGGGGGCGGTAGTGTCGGTGGCACTTTGGTACACCGAGGAAGATGTGGCGTTATAGTTATCTTTCAAATTGCGAAACATCCCCTGAGTCGAATACGTCTGAAACACCGGAGAACGTGACGCATTCGGATCAACAGGAAGGTTGATCTTGACTAATCGTATGTCGGCAATATTCACCGGTTGCGAGAGCGGCGTCGAAGAAGAAGTGCCATTATAACCTGCATCAAAATAGGTGAAAATTGGTACCGTCGAAGAGGCCTTGATCCCGATAACAAGATCACTCACTTTTTCGTTAACGAGATTGTACACTGTTCCTGTTGGTTTCGTCACCCCCTTCTTCAGCACTATCGGTGGAGTCGTTGTCGGAACAAAATAGCGAACACGTTCGACCAGACTATCGTTGTCAATATTCCCATAAAAAACAAGGGAGGATGTCGCCGCGCTTTCAATAACATAACCTCCGGTCGCAGATTGTGTTGACGCGCGCACTTCAGCAACAAACATTTGAAGTGTTTTTCGAATCTGTGTTTGCATCACCAGATTGCTCTGAATAATCTTCGTGTCCCCTATGACACTTTTTTGGAAAGCAACAATGACCGCGCCGATCAAGGTAATAAAGGTTATGGCGACAACAGCCTCAATAATAGTGAAACCGCGAATCCTCTCTTTCGGCGTCAGGTTTTTACTGTGCATAGACTTAAGCATACATGCTCCGGAAACAGCAATCTCTAAGAAGACGGTGACATATCCACCTGTACTTCTTCCCAAGGCCCCACGTTACCCGTCACCTTGTCTTCCACGTCCTCGTATCCGCTCTTCTCCACATCAATATGATATGTCCCGCTAACATCGAGATCCTGAAAAAGTACTTGCCCGGGGGGGATACACGAAGAAGTGAACGTAAACTGTATATCCGAGACATTTGGCGTCTTCGAGGGAGAGAGGGTGCTTAAATACATTTTGTAACGAAGATAGCGATTTCCATTATTTACAGTAGCGATATCCGTTGTCGTTCCATTGTAATATGTCCCAGCTGTCCCATCGGGGCCGAGATATGTCCACGAGCTTGTCGAATTTCCTGTTGCAAGCTGAAACGTCACCCTTGACTCGCCAACCTGTGGAGGCTGGTCCGTCGGTTGATGCATGAACTGAAAAAAATTGCTCACGGACCCGGTGTCAAACGTTGATGATTCAAGCGTGCCGTAATCGGGGTAAGATCCGAAAATATCTTTCAAGCGAACTTGACCGTCGCTATTGTCAATGTTCGTGTCGTCAACTGCATACTTCGTCGCGTCTACAAAATCACCCTGCCCGTCCCCACCCGACCAATCGGTTTGTTTCAAATACCCGCGTCCGGTTATTTGTGTGAGCGTGTCGTCCCCCCTTTTGAGTTCAACGGTAGCGCCAGTGATCGGGAGTCCGGTCGCAAGGTCCTTCACGGTCACCAAGATTGCCCGTGGAGTCTTCGGCATCATCACGAGCTGTATATTCTTGTTCTCGCCCGGAGCAACTGAAAATGGTGAGAGTGGCGTGACACCTCCGAGATAATGCACTGTTGATGATGCCGTAAGTGTATAGTTGTCCCACTCAATGTCATTTAACACTGTTATGTCCGTCTCACCCATACTAAGCCACCTTTTGTACTTTGGAACATCCGGTGAGGTCGAGATCAGTTTCGCTCCAGTAAGCTCTACGCCAACATTGGGCACGAGAACACAGGAAGGCGTCACACTGGAAAGGTTCAACGTTGCTGTACGGTCGATCGCAAAAGAAAGCTGAGTGACCGTTTGCACGGTAACAGTAGCATGCGGTTTCACTGGATTCGTTGTCGTCGGCGCCCCGTATGTGCGATCGGTCGAATATCCACCTTTTGAAACCGTGATCTGATAAGCCTGGAAACCGGGTGGTGCGTCAATGAGCTGGAGCATTCCGGAACTGTTGGTAATATCGAGGATGTTGAGGACAGGTATCAGGGCGTTGTTATATACGTGCACATCGGCGGCTGGAACCGGTTGACCATTCGCATCCAATGCGCGCACAAAAAGCGAACCGTTCGTTGAAGCACTCTCGAGATCTTTTGGCCCGACGATGGTACTCAACACTATGGGGCTAAAATTTCTGCATGACGTGCAAGCAATGGTTATCTCGACCATCTTGTTGTCAGCAGGAGAAAAGTCGTTCGGGGTCCCGCCGGCAGTACCGTCAAATGGTTGGTCAATGTTACGTACTGTTGTGGTCGCAACAAACGTCATCCCAGCACGTACTAGTGTCTGGACCGGAACAAGCTTTCCGATGGGAAGCCCTCCGAGCAGACCGACATCGCGATAAGAAAGATTCCGCGCAATTTCAAATTGTTCATCCGCCAATGCTATCGCATTCACCCGTGCCTGCTGCGACCTTACGACCGAAAAGACCTGCTGGTAGGTCGCGTACAGACTCGATGCAACGATGGTGAAGATCGCCACTCCAATGATCGTCTCGATCAACGAAAGCCCCCTCTCTCGTCTTTCTCGCAACATAAAGAGATCCTTTTTCATAGTGATATCGGCGAAGTGGGAACCTACGTAAAAGATAACGGCTGAACGAAGATCAAATACTATTCATGAGCGAATACATCGGACTGATCATCGCGACGGCAAAAATTCCAACGAAAAGTGCGATGACCACCATAAGGAGCGGTTCAATCAACTTCGACATATCCGAAGTTGCCTGGTCAACCTCATCTTCATAAAAGAGCGCGATCTTGAGCAACATGTCAGAAAGACGGCCGGTCTCCTCACCAACCTCCATCATGTCACCAACCATGACTGGGTAGATGTCAGAATGATCAACAAAGATCTGGGAAAGCGGGGTGCCCTTTTGTACTCCTTCTTTCGCCTGATCCAGTGTTTCCTTATAAAACACATTCCCGACAACATCCTTGGTAATCTCGATCGCGTGAACGATATCAACACCGGCGGCAATCAAGGACGAGAGCGTGCGTGTCACCAATGCTGAGTTAAACTCTCGGATCAGCTTGCCGAAGATCGGGAGGCGGAGCGCAGTCCAAGATAGCGCACGATTACCGAATGCCGTCCGCTGAAACCACCAGACTAGCCCAACAAGACCGGAGAAGATGAGTGCAGAGGTAAAAAGACTGTTCTGGAGAAAGTCACTCACCGCGATAATGCTCTTCGTCAGCGTAGGGAGCTCCACGTTCATCTCCTTGAACGTGGAGGAGAGCCCCGGAACGACGTACAACATCATAAGTACGCCGACTGCGAACATCACGAGGAGAATGACCGCGGGGTAGATCATCGCCCCCTTCATCTTTTTTTTGAGCGTATAGGTCTTTTCCATCTGGCCGCCGACCACATTAAGCGCCTCGACAAGTCCACCGGATTCTTCACCTGCACGCACCATGAAAATGAACACCGGAGGGAACACATCCGGAGATTTTTGCATCGCATCTGAAAGCGAAGATCCCTTATTGATATCATCGATGATCGACTGGAGCACGATACGGAACTTTGGGTTCTTGGTCTGTTTGAAAAAGACGTGAAGCGCACGGGAAAGCGCAAGCCCTGCCTGGATCATTGTCCCCAGATTGCGCGCAAAGAGAATCTTCTCGCGGAGCGTGATGCGCGACAAGAGCGCGTTGATCCTGTCCATATTGAAGGTGCTCCCGGTGATCTCCGTCGCGGTCAGAAGAAGCTTCCCTTCCGCCTTCATATCTTTAGCAAGCTCGAGCTTACTTGCCGCCTCACCCACTCCTTCGATGTCCTCACCCGTCGCGAGCAATTGCGCTTTGTAAGTATATTTGGGCATACTTCACCTATTATATGACAACTTGGCAAAAGGCGATACAATAGGAGCATCTATGCTAGAAAAATACCTCGAGGAGATCGGACTTTCCGACAAAGAGGCGGCAATCTACCTAGCGCTGCTTCAATTCGACAACGCCACACCGACCGAGATCGCAAAAAAAACAAAGCTTAATCGCTCAACGGTCTATGTAGTGCTTGAATCGCTGGAAAAGAAGGGGCTTACAAGCGAGACGAATGTCGGAAAAACGGTGCACTACCAGGCCGCCGCACCGGAGCGCCTAGAAACCTATGTTGAGCAACAACAGCTCAAACTCGAGGAAATGGGAAAACGTCTGAAGGACATCATTCCGGAGATCAAAGCGATACAACGTGAAACTGGCGAACGACCCATTATCCGTGTTGCATACGGCAAGGACGCCGCGCTCGCGCAAAGTCTAGAGTTTTTCAACGCAGAACACAAAGAGGGCGTGGGATATTTCATTTTTAATCAGGATATGCTAGACGAGCAGTACACTCCAAAAGAACTTGCGAAGGTGAAGGAGGTCCGCCCGAAGAAACAGATCCTCGGAAAATCGATCTATAACGCGACCACGACGATCCCCTCAAATGAGCTCACTGAGCGTAAGATGGTGGACAAAAAAGAGTTCCCCATCACCGCGGATATCTCAATACACGAGGATCGCGTACATATTGTGACGCTCGGCGAGCAGACGACGACAATCCTGATCCAGAGCAAAGATTTCGCAAACACGCTCAAAACGCTCTTCAAGCTTGCCTTTCGGTCAATTCATTAGCGAAAAGACAAAGAGAAACCGCGCCCACTACTGTGGCGCGGCCTTTTCCTAACTACATTTCTCACTCGGCCCACTTGGGCCACGCAAACCCTCTTTCTTGACTCTCTATCCAAAATAACCCACTACTGGCTAGTCTGACCGGGGAACCAAGTGACGTTCGCTGGTCATTCAGTCAAAAAATTTGTCATTTTACGGAACGCGGAGTACACCCGCCTACCTATCAGCCTCCACCCACAACAACTCCCTTCTTTAGTTGGTTGGTCACTGACCAAGAAACTCAGTTTGCCGGCGCAAAGCCAACATCTCTCCTCTGTAGTCTTCTAATGACCACAGGGGGGAGAAGTTAGCCATGCATGGCTCACCTCCTCTCGAGATCCCCTGTGGCGAAATTGCCACTAGAAATGAGCCTAGCAGAATAGTGACTATTTGTCAACAGCTTTTGTCATTTTGAATAAACGGCAAACAAGTATGCCTAAATAATCAAGCGAACTTTTGATATTCGTTCTGTTACTTGGTAATAACAAACTGTGAATAACGTGTGGATAAGTGTCAACTGTTTCTATAGTTTGTCGTTGCGTAATAACGTTTTTTACTTAATGAATACTATATTTTAAGCCATATTTTTGATACTTAGGTATGTTTTTGTTAAACTTGCTTGACAAAATATATGCCTCGTGTATACTTTCCTCAGATGATTCAAGTGATCATCACAAATGGAAAGTTGAAAAACAACCTGTGGGGCAAATGTGGGGGCTCCTGCCCCCGACAGAGAAAGGGATGATTCCTGGGCTCTGTCGGGAGTAGGACAATCCCATAACCCAAAAGGAGGCTCTATGCCTAGGATCGTCGAGATCCTGCGCAAGTTCCTCATCGCCGAGGGCAGGGATGGAGATCGCAAGGTCTATCATTTCCTCATCGGGGATGTGGTGCTTGAGATCGTCATCTAACGGTTTCTGCGCAGCTGGTGCGATCGAAAGATGTGCATCGGGGCTTCTGGGATATGCCTGGCAACAGAACCTAAAAATCAACGAGAAACGAGAGGAGATTGTGATGAAGCACACAAAGCAACGCCTTCCGCTTGGGGTCGTCGAAAAATTGGCAAAAAATCCAGGCGGGGGAACGCACAAGTCGCCGAAAACGTACGATCGCAGACGTGAAAAGCAACAACTTCGGAAGCAAGTAAGCGATTTATCTTAACTTGCCTCCCTTTTCGAGAGCATCGCACCGTACCGGTGCCCTCGAAAAGGGAGACCTACCCGGTAGTGAGCTCGGCTCTACTATATGGAAATCCCAAAAGTTCTTTGAAGAAGTTTGATTGTCCGCACCGTAGCGAGTTCGAGTTTATTATAATTCTCGAACTCGGCACGGTGCGGAGCAATCTGTGCCACCTTAGTTCAATTTCGTTCTTTGACCCCGTAAGCTCTGTATTCTCGACACATGCCGGTGTAGAGAGGGAGTAAGCGGGTGAGAACTGCGAATTGAGGTTCCTTCGACATATTGTCAGATGACCCTTGCGGGTCTTGCCCTCGCGGTGAGGGTGTTGGGGTACAAACCCCTGGTGATGACTTCCTTCATCTCCAGTTATCGGGACACCGACCTCGGGCGACCGCTTCCCTTTAGGGAATGTCGGCTCGACCTTAGGTACCCCCGAAACAAAGACAGAATGCAATCACGTCATCCACGGGCCCGTGGGAAGTGATTGGTTCGAAGCGTCCGGCAACGCTTCCTTCTGTCCCGAGACGGTAAATGGTCGACCGTTGACCGTTTCGGATGATGAGTTTTATGGGGTTTTCTCTCAAAAAATCCCTTTTTATCAAGCGCTTGAAAATTCTCGAGCTCTTGAGAAAAATGTTCTTTGCATCAACAGCTTGGGTGGAATAAGTACTTTTCAAGAAGAATATTTATTTCACCCAGGCTGTGCAAGCAGCATGAGTGACTCTCGCGCATGGCGAGGCGAAAGATAGCCTTGATCAATTTTTGTTCAGTGACGCAGATGAACGGTCTCTGTGAAGAAGCATGTCGGTCCGGATCGACATGCGGCGAGCACAAGACCAAGTAATCGGCTGAGAACTGTAGATCGAGGATCCTTCGACTATATAGAGAGCGCGTTTAGACGTTGGCGTTTAGACGCATAGGCCTCCTGCCGGCAGCAAACCCGGCGGGAACATAGCCTAACCCTTTAGATATAGCTTGCTCAGCGCTATATCGTTCCAAGGAGTCGTCGGCGAACTTTCCTGCGACTAAAGGAAAACGACATGAAGGAGGATCCGGTATCCAAGTTTGTGTCACCAGCATCATGGTCGCCATCGTGATGCGGAAACTGAGATGCCTCTGAGAGTAGCTTGATCGATCAGGCGAAATGGAAGGCGGGGGTTTTACAATTTTGTCCCTGTCAACAGAAATAAAAATTGTTGGATCCGGCAATGCTAAACCGGAGCCGTAAAAAGGGGAGGTGCCGACTCCCAGTGTTCGGTTAGAAAGGGTGGTACATGGAGGGATCGCGACCTCCACGTGCTAAAGGTCCAAAAGAGGCCGAAAACCATCCACGGGTGAGCCGGCTAACTCTCCCAGTTGTTTTTCTGGACACGAGGCAAGTTGATGAACATAACTCGTATCCTCCTCTCACAGGAGCAGGAGACGGCAAGGTCAACGCCGAGAATGACTATCATCCGACTCACCCACGTTACGGGTTGTCGACGGGAGATGTGCGTCTCCCCTGACGAGTCCAAAAGGACGAATCGACAGGGTTCTTTGAATCATTCATTTGTCACACCAGACCGGCTGTCCTCAGATAAGTTGGTTGGAACACGAGCGTAATCGATGCCGCTCGTATCCCAATCAACTTGTCCAAGGAGAACTACCATGGCAAACACCGCAGAGCGCACCACCGCCCTCGACCAAACACTTGCGGCGCTTACCCAAAGGGGTAGCCGCAAGAATGCTTTGGATCACGTTAACCGTGCCGGAGCACCAAGCTACCAACGCTCACTCCGTGAGCAGGTGGTACAGGTGCTTTGCACGGGGACCTTAAGTGACTCGTTCTACGCTTCCCGCGATGAACTCGCCTCGGAAGCCGTAGACGTGCTCACGCGCTGCCGCGAAGCTGACGCATCGTTCCTTGCCAAAGCGCTTGTCTATGCGCGTGAGCAAGGGATGATGAAGATACTTCCGACACTGGGTCTCGTGATCTTGTCCGCCGGAGGCGGACGCACAAAGAAATACTTTGAGGGCGTTTTCGCTCGCGTGATCGCTACACCCGATGACTTGCGCTCCTTCGTGGAGATATGCAAGTCGGGTGCGATACGCGGACGAGAAGGCCTCGGAGGGATGACGGTCCCCGTGGTGCGGAAATGGTTGTGCGAGATGTCCGAGTATCACGCTTTGAAATACGGCTCTGCCGTATCAAAAGGCGTGACGCTTCGCGACATCATTCGCATGAGCCACCCGACCCCAGGCGACCCGAAGACCTCCGAGCTGTTCGGATGGCTGGTGCGCGGTAAGGGTGGGCTAGGTAGTGATACCGGCTTAAACCCGCAACTGCGTACTCTCGAAGCCCTCAAACGGGCTACCACAGACGACGGGCGAGTCTCCCTCATTCGTGAGGGGCGGCTGCCGTATGAAGTGGTTGTGCCCTCCCTGGGCACAACGAGCACCGTGATCTGGTCCGAGCTTCTTCGTCAGGCACCTTACCTAAACCTCCTTCGAATGCTTGCGACGTTCACGCGTCAAAAAGTGTTCGAGAACGAGGCGAATGTAAGGACCGCTTGCGAAAAGCTCACCAATCCGGCGGCTGTCGAGCACTCAAAGGTGTTGCCGTTCCGATTCTACAACGCGTGGAAGGCGTACAAAGGGACAGAAGGTCACAGCATGGCTATCGCAGACGCTTTGCGAGCGGCGTGTGAGATCTCGTTCCGGAATATGCCTTCGTTCGGAAATCGAACGGTAGTGATCGCCCCGGACGTCAGCGGGTCAATGACCAAAGAAGTATCCGATAAGGGTACGACGAGGTGCATTGATATCGCCGGACTGTTCACGGGCGCACTGCTCAAGCGTTGCCTGGATCGGGCACTTGTACTTCCTTTTGACACCAACGTTCGTGCGAACCACACTTTGAGCAAACGAGATGACATTCTCGTCACTGCGGACAAGGTGGCTAGCTACAGCGGTGGTGGTACTGCGGTCGGTGCGCCGGTGCAATATCTGCTCGATCGGAAGATCGTGGCGGATGTTGTCATCGGCATCACTGACAACGAGGACTGGGCTTATGGCAGGGATGGGAACTACGCGTCGAACAGCTTCTACTCGTTGTGGCTCCGCTACAAGAGTGAGGTGAATCCGAACGCGATAGCCTATCTCGTGACCATGGCTCCGTACCGAGACGCAGTCGCCCCCTCGGGCGCAAAAGGTGTGCACTTCATCTACGGATGGAGCGACAGGGTCTTGCAATATATCGGCAACACGCTTGAAGGTGGTGAGAACCAAATTCAAGCGGTGGAGCAGATTGCGCTCGACCCGGTCGGTGCTACGGCAACCTTTGTGTAAGCACGCGCGGAATCCTCGTCTGACCGCGCGAAGCCTGGTGAGAATATCTCACCCGTCACTGCTACTGTCGCAAAGGAATCCCAACCTTTACGCGACGGTCCGCACACGACCAAAGGCGCACACGGTACACTCGTCAAATCGAGTGCGCGGAATCTCCCGCGTAAAAGACCGAAACCCACCGTGCTTGAAAAGACGGTGCCACGAAAGTGGGTGTGACAAATGAAGAGGAAAACCTGATATGGGTTCGAAACATATCCGTCTCATCCACGTTATGGATGCTGTTCCCCGCGAAGCGGGGCTGATGAGACCTCCCCCGCCCGAAGTCAAGCGGGGGCAGGACGAAACAGCACAAGCTCTTTCAATACACGAAGAGTTTCCAAACGATCAACGCTGTGAGACAACATACCTTGGAACAGCAAAACGCGACATGTTATATTTAACGTACGAATTATCGTTAGTAGTATATTATGCCTGACCACGACCCAATACCCACCACAACACTCCAAGCAGAGGACGAGCCACTTACGCCGGAAGAAATTCACGACTACGAAGAAGACATCGTATCGGCGTACTCAACATTTAGTGACGAGGGGGGTGGGGTCAGCAAGATCAACGAGATCATGAACGAAACCGAAGAATTCTTCCCACTTACAACTCCGGAAATAAAGGCAGCCGCAAAAAGGATCTTCGAACGATGGATCAGAGAAACAGACTTTGCCAAAGATTCAGTGATTGGAATGAACACTGCTGAGGTCGGAGAGTTGGCTAGGCTTGTCGAGCAAAACGGCGGCAAGGACTTGCCGCTTCGTGAAGTATTAAAACTTTCAGCGTTCAACAGAGAATTCTTTGATCGTCACGGAATCACTGATAGTGAGATCGATGAAATTCTCAAGCGGAACAAAAAGTTTCTCGAAGGATATGAGCTCCTCGACACACTCCAAAGACCGAAAGGAAGTGGTCGAATGAAAATGCACTGAAAACCACAGCGAGTCACTCCGGGAAGTTATCTATACGATCTTGAGAGTCATTCTTGCACAACCAATCGTAAGATTTTATACTCTACGTACATGAACCATTCAGAAAACACGGTGCCGATCGAAACATGTAGCAGGGAGGCATACGAGAGCGTCACGCGAGAGTACGAGGAAACCAAAGCGGCGATTGGCGGAGATAAGACGGACGAAGAACTCCTGGCACTCATGGCGGCACGCACGAATGCCGGAGACAAACTTGCGCTCCTCTACAATCAAGCTTGGGACGAGGCAATAGACAAGGACGCTGACCTGAACCAAGTTGCCGCATTTGCCAAGCTCTCACGCAGGGAACAGCTACAAGAGCTTCTTCGTCGAGAATTCTCCCGTGGAGTTGAGCACATCCCGGAAGGGCGCTTCACCTCGGATCTTCCCGGTGTCGAGCAACTCACAGTGCTTCATCATCAAAAAAGCGCCGACAAAGTCCCATCACGCTCGTTCGCTGTCTATGTATCTCATGTTGATCCAAAAACGGAAAAACGATCTGCGGAAACATTCACCATCACCAATGAGGGGCACATACTCGGCATAATTCCACGTGGATGGGACTTCACGAAGGAGAAACTTACCGAGGAGATCGTTCATCTTGTTGACGACGTTGGCGGCACGTTCTTTGTGGACACTGCCGACATGATCCTTCCGCCGGGAAACTGGGAGCGTGGAGAATCGGGCGGAAAAGAGGGTAGTCGTGGAACAAAAGAAGAGATCGTGGATCGTCGACGATTGCGTTTTTTCAAAAATCAACCGGGGGCATTATTTGGTTTTCGTGGTGCGGCTTCGACACAGTGGGAGGGGTACCATGGGTTCGCCTTCAGAGACCGCATCATCCTCGATGCGCCGAAGGTCGGAAACGCAGTGTATATTCTCCCGCTTTCCGGAGAATTCCCCGTCAGTCCGGAACAACTCTCATTGCCGCCGGGTTTCCGTGTGGGAAAAGAAGAAAGGGAACGCTACTTGAGCAAACACTGGACACCTTTTGTCGGACTTACCAAAATGGAATCGCTTGAGGGCGGGGCAACACGCATCATTCATCCGGACTATGCAACCGTCGACGATCAGTGGGAAAAGAAAATGCGCGAAAAATTGGATAGGTAAAAAATCCTACCGGTACGGGTCTTCGCCCAGCAATAAGGTGGAACCTGCTACGGGGTTGATTTAATCCCTGGCAGTACTAGGATAATTGAGGACTGTTTTTATACGAAAACTGGAGGTATCCAATGAGCACGCAACGCTTTGCGGTTCTTGGAACAAGGAAAGAGGGGCAGGGCATTGCCGCGGCCTACGACCTCGCGAAGTTTGGCAATACAACAGAGGTCATCGTCGTCGACAAAGATGCGGTGGCTGCAACTGAAGCGGCCCATGAACTCAACCGGCTTCTGCCCGATAAAATCTTTCTGCCCACCACTCTTGATGCTACCGACCTTAATGCCGTTCGAGGCATGCTATGTGGCGTTGACGGGTTTGTGAGTGCAATGCACTTCGACCTCAATCTCGCACTGACCGAACTCGCGATCGAAATGAGGTGCCACATGGTCGATCTCGGCGGAAACACTGCGGTCGTACGGAACCAGCACAAACTCGATAAACATGCGAAAGCGGCTGGGGTGCGGATCATCCCCGACTGCGGCATGGCACCGGGCTTCGATGTGAATCTCGCCTGTTATGCGCTCCGGAAAATTAAACACCCCGAGAGCGTCGTGATTTACTGCGGCGGCATTCCGGAGAAACCCCTGCCTCCGCTCTGGTATCACTTTCCGTTTTCAGTAAAAGGTCTGGTTAACGAGTGCTCGGGGTATGCCGACATCATCGAGCATGGTCGTCTTGCAAAGCACCCCTGTCTCGACACCATCGAAGAGGTGCTCGTCCCGAACATCGGTATGCTCGAAGCGACATACACATCCGGCGGACTTTCTACCGCTCCATGGACGCTTCATCGGAGATACCCAATGCTCGAAAGGTTGGAATACAAAACCCTTCGCTACCCGGGGCACTGGAGGATCCTTCAAGAACTCATGCGTGCGGGAAACCTCGAACACGGTCTCTTGTCACTCGCAGAGACAACTCCGCATGA
>Ga0209541_10006293_pt1 | contig 20314 bp, 24 predicted proteins | sample RifCSPlowO2_01_FD_184027 | JGI IMG/M metagenome (GOLD analysis project Ga0209541, IMG submission 184027) | Groundwater microbial communities from Rifle, Colorado - Rifle CSP2_plank lowO2_0.1 (SPAdes) (version 2) | ecosystem: Environmental > Aquatic > Deep subsurface > Groundwater | place... | reverse complement strand
AAGAAAATATATTAAACAGCAGGGGAGAAAAAGTAATCAGTTGAAGTTAGTCAATTTCTTTTGATGCCCCACTCCGTCAGCAGACGGATTTGCCAGCAGGCAAACCCTTGGGGTGGGGAGGTTCACTATGCCAGAATCTAAAATTTTAAAATCTTTAGAACAAAATATATAATCTATTCTAATTCCGGAATTTTTATTTTTTGATCTTAAATCTGTAGGAACAGTAAAATCAAATATTTTATTTTTGAATTTGTATGTATCTAACAAATCTTTATCTAAAATAAATTTAACAGCCTTGCATTTTAACATATCTTTAACTTTTTCTTCAGCTTTATTTCCCATAAAAATCTTGAAAGATTTAATAAGCTTATTTTTGTCATAATCATCTTCAGGAGATAAAGTATTAAGATCACCGGTAAAAATATAATTATTAATTTCCAAAACATTTTCTTTAATAAAATCCAATTTTTGTTCTTCAGTAGTTTTTGGATGAGGATGAAAAACATCTATAGTTAATATTTTATTTTTTATTTTGATTTTAGCCCTTAAAAAATTGAGAAAAAATTTAGACTGGGAAGATTCATAAGAAATTACTGGTAATTTTGATAAAATAATTGGTGCCCATCTAAAATTATAATGTGCTGGAGCATAAAAATTATACAATTTTGCAAATAATTTTTTGAAATTCTTAAGCTTGGATGTTTTTGCAAACTGCCAAAAATAAGCTTCAGTTAAGATGAGTATATCTGGGTTTTCTTTTTCTAAAATATTTGCAACAGCATTTAATCTTTCATTCTGCAACAAATATGGATATCCCATTTCATTACAAAAACCATTTTGTATATTATATTCAATAATTTTTAATTGCATAGATATTTACCATTATACTAATTAATAAAAATAATGTTTTACAAATAGCAAGCTTTATTATTCAGAATTAAGTAAAAATTACATGGTAACAGTTTGTGGTATCGATGATGCTGGTCGTGGTCCTGTCATCGGTCCAATGATAATGGTTGGAATATTAATTGATGAAAAAGATTTGCCTAAATTGAAAACTCTTGGTGTAAAAGATTCTAAATTATTAACACCAAATCAAAGAGAAAAAATATGTAAAGAAATAGTAAAAATTGTTAAAGACTATAAAATAATTAAAGTTTATCCAGAAGAAATAGACAATGCTGTTCTTTCAAAGGAAGGAAGTAATTTAAACTGGCTTGAAGCAGATAAAATGGCAGAAATTATTAATTATTTAAAACCAGATAAAGTAATAGTGGACTGTCCAAGCAATAATATTAAAGCATTCACATCATATTTGAAAAATAAATTAAACATTAAAACAGATTTAAAATGTGAACACAAGGCTGACTTTTTATTTTTGGAAGTAGGAGCAGCTTCAATTCTTGCAAAATGTGCGAGAGAAGAGGAAATGGAATCATTAAGAAAAAAATTAAAAATAGAATGCGGATCAGGATACCCTGCCGATCCAATAACTAAAGAATTTCTAAAGAATAATTGGGATAAATATCCTGAAATATTCAGGCATTCATGGTCTTCTTATCAACAATATTCAGATGGAAAAAAATCTAAAAAACAAAAAACTTTAGGTGAATTTTAATAAGTTAATTTTAAATATTTATATTAAATAACTCTTGTATGTTTATTAAAGACAATATTTATGGGGAATTTGAAATAGAAGAACCAATATTAATAGAATTAATAAATTCAAAACCGGTCCAAAGATTAAAAGGAATAATACAACAAGTAATACCTACAAGGTTTCAGAGATTTCCTTGGTTTACAAGATATGAACATTCTATTGGTGTAATGTTGTTGCTTAGAAAATTGGGTGCAACAATAGAAGAGCAAGTTTCAGGCCTATTGCATGATGTTTCCCATACAGCCTTTTCTCATATGATAGACATGTTATTGTATAATGATCTGGATGAAAATTTCCAGGATAAGAATCATGAAAATATAATAAAAAATTCAGAGATTCCTAAGATTCTGGAAAATTATAATTTTGATGTTAATAAGATATCAAATCCTGCTAATTTTTCTCTTCTTGAACAGCCAGCTCCTGATTTATGTGCAGATCGTGTAGATTACTGTTTAAGAGATATGTATTACTGGGCTAATCCAGAAAAAGTAAATTTTTGTATAAGTAATTTAATCAATAATTAAGGAAAAATAATTTTTAATAATAAAGAAGCAGCAAAAGAGTTTGCCTTAAGTTATCATAAATGCCAGAAAGAAAGATGGGGTTCTGTTGATGAAAATGTAAGGTGTTTTATTTTTGTTCAGGCATTAAATGAAGCATTAAAACAAAATTTAATAAAATTCGAAGATTTTTATAAAGATGATAATTATATTATGAAAATATTAGAAAAATCAGACAATGCAAGGATAATAAAAATATTTAAATTATTAGAAGGCAATATAAAATACGAAATTGAAGAAAATAAACCTGAATTTATAATTAAAAAGAAATTTAGATATGTAGACCCAATTTATATTGAAAACAATATTATATACAAATTAAGTAAAATTGATAAAGATTACAATAACCTAATGAATGTAGAAAATAAAAAATTAGAAGAAATAAAAGTTAAATTTAAAGATGTCATTTAGTCTAAAATTTCCAATATCTTTTCTTTGCTTTTGAATCCAGACAATATACTGACTTTTTTCTTGAGTTCTTTGGATAAGAATTTAAGTAATTCTTTATTGGCTTTTCCATCAATTGGTTTTGCTTTAAGATTTATTTTGTAAATATTATTTTCTTTATCATAATTAACTATTTTATTATCAGTAGAATTCGTCTTAACAATAACTTTAAATTTTCGTTGCATATAAAAAAGAATAAATAATGATATAAATAATTATCTATATGTCTTGAGGCAGAAATCTAATTTTTTTTATTTCATGATTAATTAATGGAATAAATGTCTTGATATGGTGAGAAAATTCTTTTTTAAAATCTTCAGAGAATTTCTTATAATCTGCAAAATTCTTAGCTTCTAAAGTAATAGAAAAATTATATTCACCAAGATATTTTACAACAAAAATAATATTTGGATGTGATGCAAAATATTGGAATATTTTTATTTCTATATTTTTAGGTAATGGATTAATATCTAAAAGTATTAAAACCTGAGTAAAGATTTTTTCATTTAGGAGATACATATAACCAATTATTATTTTATTAGCTTCTAAATATTTGACTCTATTGATAACGCCTTGAACTGAAATATTCAGATTTTTTGCCATATTAATCATGCTTGTCTTAGGATTATTGCTTAGAAATAATAATATTTTCTTATCAGTACCGTTAATTTTAAAAAATTTATTGATTCTGGAATGGAACCCTTTATTCTTAGGAATCAGTTCTCTGTTTTTATCTATTAAAAAATCTCTTGGGAACAGCCTTGTATCTACCATTATAAGATTTATTTTATTTTTTATTATATCTGAAAATTTAGTACATATATCTGATAATTTCTCATCTATTTCTCCTAAATCTTTACCAGCAATTCCAAAATAAATATCATAAAGCCCCTCACAAGTTGTTATTTGGGCAATATCATTACTATTTGTTAAGTATTCAAAAAACTCACTTTTTCTTTGTTCTGAACAGGGATTTAATGCAATAAACGTCTGGTTGGGAATAATTCCAAAATTACTTGAATTAATAATTGTAATAAAATTAGTAATGATTTTTTTCTCAACCAAATTATCAATTCTTTTTTTTACAGATTGTTTGCTTAAATTAACTTCTTTGGCTATATCACTATAAGTTTTTTTGGAGTTTTTATCTAATTCATGCAAAATTTTTAAATCAGTTTTATCTAAATTGATTAACATCTTAATAAAAAATAACATATAAACTTTAAAAAGTTAACTTTTTTGATAATTGCACTTTATTTACCCAGAATTCAATATCTAATTAACCAACAAATTTTTGAGGTATTTAATTTGTTTGTTGTTGACTAAGAGTAAGTCACATTAACCTAATAATTTATGTGGTTTGTTATTATAGGGCTACAAAGTCAAATAGTTAATATATTTTTGGAGGTTCATAAATTAGGAATAAACTCAAATATGAGATTATTATAAAAATTTAATATTTATGTTTTTACCTATATGAATTAACATCTCATGAAAGAAAATATTATTTATATAATTGAATCTAATATCAAGCAACAAATATTTAAACTATTGTCAAAAAATAAATATAAGATAAAAATTAATAAAAAGAAGATAAAAATTCCTGATAATATATTAAAAGTTGTTAATCTGGAATGGGAAAAATTTAGAATTAAAAATAAGAATATTGCAAAGAACAATACAACTTATTTTTTTAGTAAATTTAATAAAAATAAAGGTATTGATTTTGTAACACCAAATAGTTTTAAATATGCCCACACTTTTGGAAGATGTGAAAAATTTCAAAAATATTCATGGTTAGCAGATGCAAGTGGATTATGTGCATTATCCTCACTATGTCTTGTAATAACTTCCGATAATAAAATAATCTTGGGCATGAAATCTAATATGGATAATAAAATTTCAGGATTTTCTGGATACCCATTGAAAAATAAAGGAGATATTGAAAAAAATTCAATTAATATACATAAATATATTACTAGAACTGTATGTGAAGAATTAAATATTAGAAGAGATAATATTTCAAAAATATTTAGAATAGGACAGACTTATTCTCCAAATATAACAGATAGAAATAATAAACTAAACATAAAAGTTTTTAATAATAATTATATAATAAAAACCAAAGAAAATTCATTGGAAATTAAAAGAAAATTTAAGAAAGATTTTCAATTCAAAAAATTATTATTTATTGAAAACAATGTAGCCATGCTAAAAAAATTTATCTTAAATAATTATGATAAGATGTCAGTGCATTGCATAGCTGCATTTTATAATTATCTTGCTTTAAAATGTTCTATTTCTGAGTTAAATGAATTTCTTTATAAATTGGCTATAAGCTCAACACAAATTAAGCTAAATAAAAAGCTAGGAAATATGCAAACTAATATTTTTCTAAAAAAATTAAATCCATTAATTTGGGGTTTATTTGGTAGAAAAAATATTAAAAATTATACGGTTGCAGATAAAATGTGGGAAGCTTTGTTTAAAAAAAAATGTATGCCTATAAAATATTTTTTATTTGGAAGCAATCAAGAAAAAAAATTATTTAGTTATTTAGACAATTTAAAGAAAAATCCAGCATTTGTAGGGTGCAATATAGCAATGCCATGGAAAAAGTTATTTTATGAACAATGTAATAGAATTGAAAATAATTCAATTGCAGTCAAAACTATAAATACAATTGTAAAAAACAAAGATGGATTATATGGCTACAATACAGATGGTATAGGCTTAATTAATTCTATAAAAAGTTATACAAATTTAGAAAACAAAATTGTATTTTTAATTGGGGCAGGTGGTGCCGCTCAAACTGTTCCTTATTGGTTGTTAAAAGAAAAAATATCTAAATTATATATATTTGATATTGATGAAGAAAAAAAGAATAGTTTAATCCATTGCTATTCGCACAAATATCATAAAAAAGAGATAATTGGTTTAAATAAAAAAGATATTAATAAAATAATGAGTAATATTGATATTCTAATTAATGCTACACCTTGTGGTATGAGGGGAGAAAATAAACAATTGCCATTAAACAAATTGAGTTTAAAATTATGTAAAAAATCTTGTTTATTTGTTGAAATGGTTTATAATCCAAATATTACACCTATGTTAAAATATGCAAAGAAAAATGGAAATTATATTTGTCCAGGGGTTAACATGCTTGTTGAACAGGCAGCTGTTAGTTTTTTTTATGCTTTTGGATGTGATTTAACCAAAGAAGAAAAAGAAGTTATGAAAAATGTAGCATTAAAGGGAGTAAAATAGAAATCATGAAAACAATTTTGATAACAGGGTCATCAGGATTTATTGGAAAATATTTAGCAATAAATTTTAAGTCAGGATATAAAGTTATAGGTATTGATTTAGACAATAGTTCAAATTTAATTTGTGATAAATTTTATCTTGGAAATATTTGTGATTCAGATATCATATCAAAAATTTTTATTGAAAATAATATAGATTATATCATTCATGCTGCTGCAATAAAATCATTGAATCTATGTGAAAAAAACAAAGAATTGGCATTAGATGTAAATTATGAAGCAACAAAAAAATTATACAACATTGCTAAAAAACACAAGTCTAAATTTTTATATTTGTCAAGTGATATTATATTCAATGGAAATTCAGGTTATCATGAAGAATATTCTAAAAAAAATCCAATAAACTATTATGGGATTACAAAAGCTATGTGTGAAGATTTATTAATGAACGATCCCGATGTTGCAATATGTAGAACAGCAATGGTATTTGGCAGGGTACCAAAAAATCAAAAATATCTATTTAATAAAATAAAAGATTACACTACATTACAAGTACAAGGATTCATTATTGATCATATTATATACAAACTAAAAAATAAAAATAATATTCTGTTGTCCAATGATGAATTTTGTAATCCTACGTCTGTTGATTTATTATTTAGGCAGATTAGAAGAATAATTGAATTTAATATTAATGGCATAATACATTGTTGTGGTGGAGAGAGAATAAGTAAATATGAATTTGGGAAAAAAATTGCTACATTTTTTAATTTAGATTCAAAACTTATTTTGCCAATAAAATCTAATGATTCTCTAAGGCCTAAAGATGTTTCTATGAACTTTAAGGAAAGCGAAGATAAACTTGATATGATATTTGATGATGTTTTAACAATGCTTGAAATGGGTAGAATAAAGAAAAATGAAAATATATATTAAAAATAAACCAATAACAGAAATAAATAGAGAGTCTATAGAAGATTATAGGTTAGTTGATTCCCTTTATTTAAAGACAAAAATAGCTTATCAAGTGATAAATGCTGAACCAATAAACAATAACTTTTGGACTGTTAATTTTAATGATAATTCAGAAAATTCTTTTGATTTTGATAAAAGAAGGGTTAGGTTAGGTTTAAAAACAGATCTAGAAAAAGCCAGAATGCTTAGAGCAATAACTGATCTAAATAGTCTGGAAAATTTTTGTCTGCCATTGCACGCAGGACTTATTCAATACAAAACAACATCCATTTTTTTGTTTGCAGACACTAAACAAGGAAAAAGTACAACATGCTACAATTTATCTCAAGAAAAAGGAATACATTTAATTGGGGATGATCATATTGTTCTTGGCAACGGATTTGCGTTAGGAAATGGAGTTCTCAGAATAAGAAATAATGATGGGGTTGATGGAATGGGTGAAAATTACCGCAAAGTACAAGAGAATATTGGGACAATTTATAACTATAAAATATTTATTGTGAAATTTGGCAATGATAAAAAACATGAAGAAGTAAAATCATCAGAACTTTTGACAGATCATTCCTTGTTATATATGGTGAAAAAATATCTGGATAGAAATATTATTACTCAGTTTGATAATAAAAAATTGGAAGATATTGTTGATAAGAAATTATTACAAAGATATGACAACCTATATTATGAATTTATAAACTATTCTTCAATAATACATAGAATAGAAGGCACACCACAATATATTTCTGATTGGATTATAAATGATTTAAAAAAATGATATATAGAATTAAAAAATAGATAAAGAATAATAAATAAATATAACTACATTATACTATAATCTCTGTTTTATAATCAAACATTAAAATTAAAAATTGTAAATAATAAAAGGAATATTTAACTATTATTGTCAATTAATTAACATATTGCAAATATATTCTTATAAAACTTTAAAAAGTTAACTTTTTACACAAACCTATTTTATGATCTGTTAAAAAAATTTTTATATATAAAAACAAATTATACAGTACAAAAAAATATGGAATGCCAAACTTCAGTTGTGAAAATAAATTCTAAAAAATTAGATGGGAAAATGTTTTCTTCTATGATGCAATCTGCCAATGAAAATATATCTAAATATTATCACATTGCTAATCGTATTAATGTTTTTCCAGTGCCTGATAAAGATACAGGAACTAATGTTTATCATACTATTAACAAGTCCTTAGAAAAAATCCCACATAATGAAATTTTTCTTCCTGCTTATTGTAGTTCTTTATTAGAAAATATGGAATATTTTTCTCTTGGAAATAGCGGGAAAATATTTTCTTTGTTCTTCACTAATTCTTTTAAGTCTTGGATTAAAGATAATAAAATTTTTGTAGATGTAAATGAACTGGAAAATGCTTTAGTTAACGGAATAAAAAATACTTGGAACTATTTAGATAGTATTGGATTTAATCCTAGAAAGGCTTCCATATTATCTGTAATTGGGGATAGCCTAAAAAATCTTCCAGCTTCCAGTTTGATAGAATGGGTAAATAGTCATTATCATAAATTAATTGAGGAAGTTTGGAAAACCAAAGAAGATGCTGATTATTTAGCAAAAGAAAAAGTTGTTGATTCCGGGGCTTTAATGTATTTTTATTTAATTGAAGGATGGAATGGATTCTTGCAGGGAAAAGAAATTCATTACTCTGGATTCGATGATTTACAAAGAAATACCGCGGATGTTGCCACTCAGATTTATGATGTGCAATTTAGACTTAGTAAAGATAATACTGATATAAAAAAAATAGTCGATATAATGAATAAATATGGTGATCAAGTTATAGTATTAGAAAACCCTGAATTCCTTAATTGTCATGTTCATATTATAAATTCAGAAAAAGTAGAAACTATGATGAAGAGTATTTCACTATTATGTAAAATTTTGACAATTTCTGTTGAAGATATGAGTAAAGTACAAACTCATCAAGTAATTGAAAATATTCTTACTTTAAATAATATGAAAAATCCTTTCATATTTTATACTGGTGGTGCAGATATCTCTAGGGTTCTACCTGGAAAATACGAATTTGTCAGAAAAATCAGCGGTAAAGTGTTATGCAAAGGAAATGAGATAGAACATGGAGAACGCCCTTATCAAGAGATTATAGAAATGGTTGAAAAGGGTATTTCTTTTAACACTTCACAACCATCTGTCAATGAATGCAAACAAGCTATGCAAAAAGCTATTGATTCAGGCTATGACGGGTTGATTCTTATTCCATTAATAAGAAGAATTCATTGTTATAAGCAGGCAGTAAAAGATTTAGAAATAGAGAATAAAATTCAATATGTTTTTACAGGTCTAGAGGATAGACAAGCCAATCTTTTATCTGCACTTGCTATTGCAGAGGATATAAAGGAAAAAAAATCACCACAGGATGCATTATTGAATGCATTTAAAAGAATTAAGCTTCTAAAAGTATATGAAATTGGTCCAACTGGTTTTTTCCTTAGTTCAAATCGTATTAATGCTTTAGAACATAATTTAGGAAAAATTTTTTGGTCACCTATAATTAAAACTTATGCAGGCGAGACTAAACTAATAGGAGGAATTTCTTCTAAGGATAAACTAGAAAAAGAGTTATTAGATTTGATTGAAAAAGATTTGCCCAATACGAATAACATTGATGTACTTATCGCTTACGGAAAGAGAGAAGATCTAGCACTCAGATTAAAAAACGCCTTTGCAAAGAAATTTTCTTCAAGATTAAGACTGAATTTTGTTTTTATGAAAGGGGGGAGTTCAGCAGTAAGAGGAGAAGATTCATATTGTACTGTAGTTGTAGGAGAACATTAAAATAGTTATTAAAAATTTAATTAAAATGCAAAATAATTTTCCTGCTTAGTGCAAGTTTAGTATAAATCTTACTCACAAGAACATTATCAGATAGTATTAGATTAATCTATTTGTGTTATAACTTGTATATAAGAAAATAAAGAATACTAAATTTTAAGTTATTGTCAAATCTACACCAAATAATTTCTTGCCAGTTGTTAATATAAATAATAACGCTTTTTCTAATTTAACTACATATATATGACACGTTTTTAATATATTAATTTTATGTCATAAATTTTTTTTCGAATGTAACGCCGACGGCAGGAATTTCCATAAACCTCTAAGATTTTATAAAAACTCAGGTGTTTATATTTGAACCTACAATTCCTTGCGGAAACTAGTTATCTGGTAAAAAATTTCGAGACACACCCAAAATCGCATTTCGTTAAACGCATTACGATTATGTCTAGCGCCTTACCAGATTGGGCTACGTCGGCATATCTTATATATAGAATTAAACTTTATTAAAATATTGCTTTTTAAATCATTAACATCTATCTGTTCCACAAACAACCCGATCTGGAATTAACAGTATCAGCATACAAATTTTGGTATTTAACACATCTCTTACAATAAGGCCTATAATCATAAAATCTTGCATAACCTCTTTCTAAAAGCCAAATTTCTATGTCTGTATTATTAAATTCTACATATCTAAGAAGCCTGTTATATGAATCTCTATGCATTTCCAGAGGATCAGAAATTAAAGTCACGTTTTTTAACAATAAAATTTCTAATTCTTTCTTTCCCTTTTCATAACAATATTTGATTTTTTCTTTAGAAAGACCAAGGTATAAAAAATTATCCATCCTGTCTTTTTCTATGTCTGGGCAATCTATCCCAAGAAGTCTGACTTTCTCTTCAGCACCATTTAGGCTTATTAAATAAGTATCTCCGTCAATTATTTTTAAAATCGTTGCATTTTGCTCATAAGAATAAGATTTTATAGTTTTATCTGTGCAGCCATAAACCAAGATAAATAATAAAAATAAAAATAATATTTTTTTCATAAATAAAATAATAAATTCAAATTTAAAAGTGTTTCATAGAAACTATGGTAAAATTTACTATTTAATTGCAAAATAATTCAAATTAGTTTATTATTAATTATTTTATTGGCAGATATATAATTTATTCAAATATTATATTTAAAATAACTGAAAGAAATCTATTTAAATTGATTAAATAAAGAAATATTATGCAGGATAAGATTTTAGAGTTATTAATGCAAAAAGATGAGATTACCTGGCAGACAATTCTTCAGGATCTGGTAAAATCTGGAGAAATAGATGCATGGGATATAGATATTTCTATTTTAGCAAATAAATATTTAGAAACAGTAAGAAAACTACAGGAAGCAAATTTATTTATTTCAGGAAAAGTTTTGTTAGCCTCTGCAATTTTATTAAGGATAAAATCAGAAAAATTGTTAATAGAAGGAATTGGCGGTTTAGACACATTGATGTTTCCACAAAACGATATGGAACAAATGGATGAATTTACAGAAAAGAGAAGATTATCATTGGACGCCGAGCCCCGTTTGACTATTAAAACCCCGCAGGCAAGAAAAAAGAAAGTATCAATTAATGATTTAATTTCAGCATTGGAAAAAGCATTGGATGTAAATGAAAGAAGATTATTAAGAATAGCAGAAAGAGAAAGAGTCCCTTATATAGTTGTGCCTGAAAAGCCAGTAAATATTGATGAATTAATAAAATCATTGTTTGAAAAAATATCATCATATCTCTCTTCAAAAGAGTTATTGACATTTAATGAATTAGTAAGCAGTGATAAAAAAGAAGATAGGATAGCAGCTTTCTCACCATTATTGCACTTGTCAAATCAGGAAAAAGTAGATTTAGATCAAAAGAAACATTTTGAAGATATTTATATAAAATTGTTAAAAATGCAGGATAAAGAATCAGTTTAAAGTTTTTTTGATTTGGAATTGAAATAAGCATTGAATAAGAATAATCCAAGCCAAACACCTATCACTAAAGAAACTAGATAATATACAATTCCAACAACCCATTGAATAACATTAGGAAATAGTTTTGATAAATAATAAGGAATACTTAAAACTACACTAATTGCAAAAGTTATTAGCCAGGTGAAAAATACATGACCTAAATTATTTTTTGAATATCTTAAAGTTTCTTTAATAAGTGCTATAGCAGAATTGCTTTTTCCAGTGCTTGCTATTGGAGTGAAAAATAATAATCCAAATATAGAAATTAATATTAATCCAATAAAATAGATTACACTTATAATTCCCAATAAAACTCCAACTATAATTCCTGCAATTTTGGAAGCTGCAAATATTAATGCTGTAAGTCCGATTAGCATAGCAACAGGAACAAAAAGGACTAAAAGTAAAATAATACTATATCTAAGCAATAAAAAAGTAAATTTTCTCATCCCAAGCCACATATCTGATTTTGTAGCTTTTTTCTTTGTTGTTATTGCATTAAACAATCCAAGATTCATTCCTTGAACTGCAAAGCCCATTATTGCAAGAATGACAAAATCTATTAAGAAAGATAAAATTCCTAAAAATTTGATTCCTAAAGATGATTGTAAAAAGCTTGCAAAAGTTTTATAACCTAAACTCCAGAATATTCCAAATTCTAAAATAACCAAAACTGTAAGTCCAATTATAAATAGTAAATAAACCAATATTGGCAAAAATGCAATAGGATTTTGCTTAAGGTCTTGCCAACTCTTCTTCAACAATAATCCATAACTTACATCCATTGAACTTTACTAGGTCACTATCTGATTATAAATCTTTTTATTTTTAGTTTAGTTATTCATTGTCTCTGCCTTAGTAATTTTATTTTTACAATAACCCTTATTCGATAAATTGTTTCATAGAAACTGATTTTAACAATCATCAACAGCGTTAAGAACTAATTTTCAGATAACACATCAAAAATAAAAACAACAGATTTATATATTAAATAATATCTTAAAATTTAGAAAATGGGTTACATTGATTATTTAAAAACAGGTTTTGAAATTCTAAAATTAAATAGAAGTGCAATTTCAAGTGCAGCAAAAGATTCAGAAGCAACAAAGTGGAGTATTTTAACAGTTGTTTTAACATATTTGGTTGTTGGATTGATAGTAGGATTATTATTCACAACATTAATGCCATTACCTGGAGTAACAGGATCAGCAATTATAATATTTTATCCAATTATAGGTATTCTGGGTTTATTTATAGGGTCTGGAATTTGGTATTTAGTAGCAAAATTATTTAAATCTGAAGGAGAATATATGAGTTTAGTAAGGCCTTTAGGTTTAGCTTCAATGATAAATGTTCTTAGTTTTATTCCTTTTGTTAGTCTTTTAGTTTCAATCTGGTCTTTAGTTGTGGTAGTTGTTACAGTTAGTGAAACTCAGAGATTAGACACTCTTAAATCAGTATTTGTTGTATTGATTCCTTTGGTTGTATTATTCTTATTGGGGTTAGTATTAGGCGGATTATTTATAGCATCTATGTTGTAATTATGGTTAGATTTACAAAAGTAATTATCTTTATATTAGTATTAGTAGTTTTAGCATTTTTGCTTTTTTATTATAATAAGGATGATTCAGACATGGCAAACAGAGGAAATAAAGGCGAACAGGAAATATCAAGTAAATCTTTAGCAGAAAACTTTGATAAAGAACTTGAAAAATTTAGAAAAGAAAAGGAAATAGAATTTAAAAAAGGAAATATCAAAGAACTTGGAGAAGAACTTAAATCTTTAGAGCAATATGATAAAGGTGTAAGAGAAAACCTTATACAGGAATTAGAAATTTATTCCAGGTTCAGAAATGAAAAAATTAAGATACTTAAAGAGATTCTAAAAAAATAGGCCTCCAACCACAACATTTATAGATAACTTCAAAATTACTTAAAGTAGAATATAAGTAACTTAAAAATGACACAAAAGTGACTTACTGCTTGTTAGTTGGCTTATAAATTAAATAATTTATTTAAATCTAATTCCAAAGCAGAAACAGGAGCTTCTAATCCAAAATTTCCTAAAACAACAGGACTTATCTCGCCAATTACACCAATCTCACTCCCATCAACAATAACATTTCCAGCCCTTCCATTAATAAAACTTCCATGTTCAATTTCTTTAATATCATATTTAAAAGAAAAGGAATTTGCAAGATAATCTAAAATTTGTTTAATTTCTGTAAAATTAGCAGAACTATGTGAATTTACTATTGATAATTTTAATACATCCTTTGACATTACATCTCTAGTATTATCAGGTAAAACAACATGGTTTATTTCAAAAATCTTATGAGGGTATTCTACACTTCTGTTAAAATGTAAACAATTGATTAATTCTGGCAATAACCAATTTCTTGCCATATTCACGCTTTGTTCAACACTTTTTCCTAAATTAATATGTTTTGATTCTTCAATATTCATCTTTCTAAACTGATTTTCTTTATTTGTTAGCATTAATGTAAATACTTCTTGGTATCCTAACCCAATAAACAAATTGCTAATTTCCTCTTTCAGTTTAACACTTTTAGTAGTTTCCCCTATAGATTCAACTGATTTTAGGTTTAATTCAAAATTATTACATCCATACGCTCTCATAATATCATCAACAACATCAATATCATGCCATATGTCCCTTCTTGTACTTGGAATAATAATTTTTAATTCTTTTTCATTTGCAGATTTAATTTTATACATCATTTTTTCAAGTAATCTTTTAATTTCAGAAGTTTTAAGGTTTAATCCAAGAATCTTATTCACATAATCAACATTTAATTTTCTTTTCTCTTCTTTAAATTCAGGGCATTTTATAATTTTATTTCCATAATTTATATTGAGAGAATATGCCTTTCCACCCATATCCATTAAAGCACCAACTAAAATTTCAAAAGCCATTGTAATTGTTTTCAGATCTTTCCCAGTTACTTCTACAAAAACATCTTTAGTATCTTCATCAATTTTACCAACATCATGAGAATTAACTATTGGCGGCATTGACATTATTGTTTTATTTGAATCTATAAATATTGGAAATCTTTTCCACCCATTAACTAAATATTTATACTTAATTCCAGTTGGATGTTTCTGTAAAATTTCTAAAGCATTTAATTTTTCAGAATATTCCAATGGTCTGTAAACAATTTTCTTAGGTTCCTCACTTGTATATTTGACTGGAAATTTTATTTTATCAAGGGGATATAATCCCAATCCTCCTTTTTTCCTGTTTCTTAAAAAAGTTGTTCCAAGTTTCTCCTGTATTCTTATAACTTCTTTTATTTTTTCATCATCAAATTTTAATCCTTTTACTATGCATGCAAGAACAAAAGGCCATTCCTTTGCAGTATTTTCAACCTTTATTTTTCCCTTAGATTTAATAACCTTATAATCTATATTTTTAAATCCTAAATAAGCTCTTAATGCCCTTGCAAGTCCCTGTGTTGATAGTAAATCTGGTCTTTCAGCAGTTATATCAATTCTTAAATTATCTCCTGAAATATCTTCAAGCTCATATCCAAGATTGAATAAAATTTCTTCTAGTTCTTTTAAACTTAATTTTTCTCCTATTAAACTATTCAATATTGAATGTCTTGTTTCTAATACTACCATTTTTTAATTACCTTGTGATTTCTTAACCAGTTTAAATCAGCTGTAGCACCAAGCATATTCCTTATATCTTTTTGTTGGTGTAACATCATTGCCAATCTTTCAACCCCTAATCCCCATCCAAGAACAGGAACTTTTATTCCATATGGTTCTAAAGCCTCTGGTCTGAATATTCCTGAATTTATCAATTCAACCCATTTTCCCAATTGTTCATTATACCCAATACATTCTAAACTTGGTTCAGTATATGGATTGTACGTAGGTTTAAACTTAATTTTATATATTCCCATTGCATTGTAAAATTCTTTTATATACCCCATCAAATCTCTCATAGTTAATCCTTCTTCCATTACAAATCCCTCACTCTGGTGAAATTCTGGTAAGTGCGTAGCATCAATTGCTTCATTTCTGAATATTCTTCCAATATAGAAATATTTTGCAGGAGGTTTGATTTTTTTCTCTCCAAAATATCTAAATGTTGTTGCAGTAGTATGAGTTCTTAATAATAATTGTTTTGCGATTTTCTCATCCCATTTATATCCATAACCATTAGATCCGCTTTTTCCTCCATTTTCATGTACAATAGCAACTTTCTTAGCAATATCCAGAGGTATTTTTCCTTCATAAGGCAGGTAGAATGTATCTTGCATTTCTCTTGCAGGATGGTCTTGAGGAATCCACATTGAATCCATGCACCAAAAAGCAGTTTCAACTAAGGGTCCTTCCATTTCCTTAAACCCCATATTCATAAATATCTTTCTTATATCTGACATTGCTTCATTTAATGGATGTCTTCTTCCGCCATAAATTTTAGGAACATTTATTTTAATATCATAAGCTCTGAATTTTTTCTTTTGCCATTCTTTATTTTTTAATATTTCAGGAGTTAATGCTTCAATTATATTTGTCTCAATTTTTTGTTTTATTAATTCTTTTCCCAAGTCAGTTAAATTAACTTTTCTAATTTTTCGTGTTTCTACATTTACTAATCCCCTGTTTTTTAATTCATTAAATGCAAATTTTTCAGAGTCTTCTAAATTATCAGCATTTAAATTTATCTTTAATAATTTGTAGAATAAGTCTTCTTCAGGTGTACTTTTTTCTATTAATCTTTTTCCATTTTCATTTATTTTTATCTTAATATTATTATCTTTTACAATTTCAATTGCCATTCTCTTTTTCAATAAGCCAATAGAAATATTTATTTCAGCATCACTTAATTTTGTTTTATTTTTTAAATCTTCTAATCCTATTTCTTTTTCATTTAAATTTTTTAATACAATCCTTTCTGGAAGAATAGAATATGCTTTTGCCTTTTCACTTAAGGTTATTATCTTTGATTCATTGGTTTCAATTTTAACAATTACCTTATTCTCAAGCCATTGCAAGGCTCTCATAACTTCAACTTCCTGCATTCCTGAATGTTTCACAATTTCATCAAATTCTTTATATTTCTCAAGAAATGGCAGTAATTTTCTCTCTAAAGAATGCAATTTATCAATTAGACTTTTTAGTTCCATCAAACCTCTTATTTTTATATTAATATTTGACTTATAAGTCTTATGGCTATTGGAGCTTTATGTACTTATAAGGAAATAAGTACGCAAAGCTGTATCTGTTTATTTCTTCTTCAATATTTTTGTAATCTGGAGATTCTAAGGTTAGTAAAATTAAATTTATTTTGTTTGCTATTTATGGATGTCGATAGGCAATATGTCTCAATTGATTTGAAGTCAGTCTTATTTCTTTATTGTCACAATTTTTAATCATAAATATTAAATTCATAAAACAAATAATATATTTTTATTTAAGAGTGTAACTTGTAATTTTTTCTATTTTTCTGAAAATTTTGTAAACAACAGTTATAAAGATTAAAATTTGATTATATTTATGACAATTAATTTAAATGAAAACAGAGAATTTATATATGCGCATGCACATATGCATACTATGGTAAAAGTAATATCCCTATCTGAAGAAGCATACAAAACACTCAGCAGTCTAAAATCTGAAGACGAGTCATTTTCTGATGTAGTTATAAAACTTGCCAAAACTAGGAAGAAAGGAGATATTATGTCACTATTTGGGTGTGCAAAAGGGGATAAAGAATTTATAAAGGGTTTAAAGAAAGCTTACAAAGAAAGAAAAAATTTTAAGCTTAGGACTTACTAAATGTACTGTCTGGATACCAGTTCAATTGTAGAAATCTTTGATGGTAAAGAATATATAATAAAGAAAGTAGAAAAGATACAAAATAGTAATATATCAATAAATTCAATTATATTGTGTGAATTATATAAAGGCGCATTTCATTCACAGGTAACAGCCAAAAGACTAGATTTCATAGATAAATTATTACAACAAGTAGATTTGCTAGATTTTAATGAATTCTCCTGCAGGATTTTTTGTGAAGATTATCTCAATTTAAAAAGACAAGGCAAGCCTATAAAAGATAATGATTTAATGATATCATCAATATGCAAAGCCCATAATAAAATATTAATAACTACTGATAAAAAACATTTTGCAAATATTCCAGGGTTAAAATTAGAAGTTTGGTAGTTCAAGGAGATATTTTTCATTTCTCTGAAAATTTTGTAAACAACAGTTATAAAGATTAAAAAGAACAATATACATATGGAAACTGAAATTAAAAAAAAATAATTTATATCAACAAGATTTATATACAAGTTTTACTAGTTTTACCCATATGAAAACACAAATAACTGTTAAGGAAGTAGATAAAAAAATATTCCAGGAACTAAAAGCTGAGGCAATAAAAAGAAAATTAAATGTTGGAACAGCATTGACATTGGCTATGCAAAATTGGTTATCTTCATTAAGAAAAAAGAAAAAAGATTTATTAGATTTAAAACCATCTGATTGGGGACCAGGAACCGAAAGATTAAGCGAGCAAATTGATGAAGTAATTTATGGGGAGAAATAATGGTGATAATCTTAGATTCATCATACCTGATAGCACTATATAATGAAGCAGATGTTCATCATAAAAAAGCAATTGATCTATGGTCAAAAATAAAGATTAATGAAAATTCTTATTTTATTTCTGATCATATTTTTGACGAGATCATAGCCGTAACTTTAAGAAAAGCAGGAAAAGAAAAAGCTAATAACATAGGCCAGCACTTAATTGAAAGTATAAATATTATTAATGTAACTTCACAAATTTTTCAGGAAACTTGGAGAATATTTAAAGAAACAAAATCAAATTCAAGTTTTACAGACTGCACAAATTTAGCATTATTAAAATTAATTGGATCAAATAAAATTGCAACATTTGATAAATCTTTTAAAGAAATAAATAATTTAGAAATCATAGATTAAAAAATTACTTATGCACATAAAAAATTAAATCCCATCCTTTGCTTTGGTCTTTAATATTTCTTGGTTTATAAACTGCATATCCTGAATCATTCTCACAGCCTATAGAACTTTCATAAATAGTAATAACTTTAATATACTCTTCAGGTTGTGTGTGGTGCGGTGCAGTATAAGGATTATTAACAACTTTTCCAGTCATATCTTCTGGTTTATTATTACATGTAAAACCACTTAAAGATATAGTTGCTAAAATTGTGCATAATGTACTTTTCATTTATTAATTATACAATATATTATTTAAATTGTTTTATCTATATTTTCTATATTTTTATTGTAATCCATAAATCAAAAAAGTATTAATATCTTCTGTTACTTGTTCTAAATCCCTTACATCATGCAGAAGTTCTCCATTGCCGCTAAAAAATTTAAACATTCCATTTTCTATAAAAATAATTGAATTAGAAATATGCCCAATTCCATTATCTTCAATAACAGCATCATACTCAAGCAAAATTAAATTCCTGGAATAGCCTGATTTTTTATTATATTTATTTAAAATTGCTATAGGTATTGGCAAATTATCTATAAATGGATTATCTCTATTAAATGCTTTAGCAATAGGACCTTGATAATATTCTTCACCATACATCTCTTTACAAATTGTCGCTTTTAAGGCATCAAATAAATCATATTTAAATCCGGACTTTTCAGCTAAATATAATATATATGATATTTGTTTTATTGATGTATTCTCATTTATAGATAAGAACCTTTCCAGAGTATTTTCACCATTTAATATTCTATCTAGATTATCTTCATTAGGAATATTTTTAATTCTTGTAGCTCTTGAAACATAAGGTGAAGAAACTAAATTTTCAATTACATCTAAAAATTCTGGCTGTTTTATTATCTGAGAAAATGATTCTTGCATAAATGTAAATTTTCGAATTGTAATTATTTATCAACATCTTTTGAAATGGCAGATAACTCAAGCCATCCTTGTTGAGGATCATTAATGTCATATGGTTTGTATATTGTTTTTGTTTGTCTTCCATATTCTTTATTTTTGCAAACAAGATAAAATTCTGGACTCGGAGAACTATTTCCATAAGGAAATACATTAAAGTCATGACAATTATCTGGTACAACAAACACTCCTCCGATTTGAGGCGGTATATTCCTGACTCTTTGACGATTTATCCTATCTATTTTAACACTATCTTCTAGTAGATTGTCTCCCTTTCTTTCTAATGAAAAATAGTCTATGCCTTTAGTAAGAGCCCAAGCACTAAGTAAGGTTATACCTGCTACTAAATAAATTTTAGATGCATCTAATTTTCTTGTCATTTTAATTTTCTATAACTGCCTCTAGATCCCAACCTTTTTTAGGATCATTAACTTGTTGCGGTCTTAGTATGTAATAAAGGCCTTTTGTATTTTTGCAAACTAAATAAAAGTCAGTATTTGGACCGTTTAAATAAGGAACAACATTAGTAATTTCATTGCAATAATGTGGAGCAGTAAATCTCTCAGCGGATACAGATATTCCTTCTGTAGCTTTATCCA
>Ga0209541_10006289_pt1 | contig 20316 bp, 12 predicted proteins | sample RifCSPlowO2_01_FD_184027 | JGI IMG/M metagenome (GOLD analysis project Ga0209541, IMG submission 184027) | Groundwater microbial communities from Rifle, Colorado - Rifle CSP2_plank lowO2_0.1 (SPAdes) (version 2) | ecosystem: Environmental > Aquatic > Deep subsurface > Groundwater | place... | reverse complement strand
CGCCTCTAAACTATTCGCGACAAATCAATTATTCCTACTCTTAAAAACAGGGAATGAAGCGACATCCCGAATCAATTGAGGGATGGAGCGGGTCACTAATTAGTCCATAGAATCCTTGAAAGCAAGATAAGTTTTCAGCAAGATAAGCAAGATAAGAATAAAGTTTAACTCTTATCTTGCTTATCTTGCTTATCTCGCTTATCTTGCTTTTTTATTTCTGCCGCCACCCCCTTGACTTCCCCGCCAAATAGTGTATACTAAAACTGCGCTTATACGGCCGGCTGTTCCGGCCGCGGCGGCGCTTCAACTCCCGTCGGGGATTCATTGTGCCAACATCCGTCCCCGGCGCCAATTCCTCTCTTTTTGAGAGTAATTATAGTTCTTCACCGCGCACCTGAAGGTAAGGGCCACACCACCGGCCCCTCTCCTCCGCGGGCGGACACAAACGTGTCTGCCCGTTTTTTTATCCACCCATCCATTGACTTTTATCGTAAAAAATGTATAATAAAACTACGTTGTGCGCAGCCGGATTGTCCGGCCAGCGGCAATAGGCACACAGCACCGCCGGGGATTTACTAAAGTCCCCGTCGCCAATTCCTCTCTTTTTGAGAGTAATTATAGTTCTTCACCGCAACACCAGGTAAAACAAGCCGGAATAAAAAAGCACACCAACCAAAAAGGAGGTTCGCGCATGAAAGCGAAGATAATTAGTCAAAAGTTGTACGAAGGCGCAATGGATTGGATTCACGGCGGCGGCTACACAGCCAAGCGGCTTGTGGTGGAAGAGGCAGGTAACCTCATCATCACGTCGCGCGACAACCAAGTGTGCGCCTTCACCGGTTTCAATCTCGAAGAAGACTGTAAAGTCATCGGCGAGGTTGAAGTGCCCGATGAACTGGTCGAGAAAGCTCTTGCCTTTGTCCGCGCCAAAGCGGAATTCGACGGCCTCAAGGACGCGTTTGAGGCGCTTCTCGGCTGAACAACGCAGGCGACTCATTTTGAGCCGCCTGTTTTTTTTATCACCTAAATATGTGAAATTTATCTTTACTAGAATTGACCTACCAGCAAACCTCCACGTCTTCCCCGATTTTTTCTTTTAAATATTCTTTCACTTCAAACATTCCGCCAATCTTGTCTATGAGGTCGTTTTGCAAAGCCATTTCTCCCATCATGGTAGAGCCGTCGGCCAGCTTTCTTACTTTTTCTATGTCTAGTCCCCTGTTTTCCGCCACGGCTTTGATAAAATTCTGATGCATTATATTAACATCGCGCATTAAAAGATTTATCTCCTCGGCCGACAACTTTTTATCCGGATCGCCGGTGTCTTTAAACTTGCCTGAACTTAATTGGTTGTAAGTTAATCCCTCTTTTTGATTTTGACTAGCATTATCCAGATAAGACATAGTAACGCCAATGCCTCCAATATCTGAATATTTGGAAGCAAAAATTCTGTCCGCCCCGGTGGCGGCAAAGTACGCCGCCGAGACCCCGCCCTGCCTGATAAGAGCCACTGTCGGCTTTTTCGCTTGTTTTAAAGCATTGCTGATTTCCTCCGCGGGCACGCCAAAACCGCCGTAAGAGTCAACCTCTAAAATAATGGCCTTGATCTTGCTATTTTTTTCCGCCTGATTAATGGCATAAGAAACATTTTCCGAGGCGGTCTGATCAACCGTGGCATTGTCATCGGTGTCTTTATCGGCGGGAGAAATATAGGTTACCATATCGCCGTGAAGTTCAATGCCCTGAACATTGCAATCACCTCCCTGGATGCCTTGACTGTCAAAATTATAAACTGGAGTATCTTGATTTGAATCATCTTGATCTGAACTATTTTGATCTAATAAGTCAGGACTAAAGCGCGAAACAATATCATTTTTTATTTTTGCCATTGGATCGGCCACTATCACCAAAAAAATGACGACAATAATAGCCACAACCGCCCACTTAAAAACCCTAATATCTCTTTCGCGATCCCAGAATTTAAAAATCATTCGCCTTTTATTTTTTTCTTCGATTGGCAGTTCCATAATTTTTTTGCTTTATTATTTTTAGATTAAATAATTATTTTGTGTTAAGTATAGTAAGTTTTTATAAATGTCTATAATTTAAAATTGACAGGATGTGCATAAAGTTTACCGTCTTTCCAAAATTTAATTGGATTTTTAATAATATTTATTTTGGTATTTGCTTTACCAGCATTTAATACAACATAAAAAGAATATTTTTCTCCTTCATTCTGGTCAAAAAGTTTTCTGGCAAACTCCCATTGTGTTCCTTGAGTCTCTATCAGTTCTGGATATTCTTGTGTTTTACTTTTTACTTCAATATATTCAACTTCCATTCTATTTTGTTTAATGCAAAGGTCGTAACCTTTTCCAATATCTTGATTCTTATTTAGCCATACAATTTCAAATTCATCATTGTTAGAATTTATTATTTTGAAGCCAGAATGTGTTTCTATGATTTTGCCTTGTTTCTGGTATTCTCTTCTTAAAACATTGTAAACACATTCTTCACCCCATTTTCCAATTGCTTTTTTATCAATGGGTAACTCATCGGCCTTTTCTGTCGATTCTTTAGTTTTTCCTGCTTCACTGCTCTCTACTTGATTTGATAAATCAGGAGTAATAATTTTACCTGGTTCTACTTGTTGTATTGTTTCAACAATTGCATCGGGTTCACATTCAGGAGACCATGTTTTTTCTTCTTCATCTTGAGTTTTCCTTTTTCTTTCAGAAATAAGCTTTTTTAATTCATCCGGGGTAAGACCTTCTTCTTTTGCTATTTTTAATATTTCTTTTTCTGCTTCTGGAAGTTGTTCTATAATTTCAAGCTTAAATTCAAAAACCCTCATTAGAATTTCGATATTTGAACCCTCTTTTTTATAATTGTCGGATAACTCAGAAAATGTGATGTCAGAAGGTTTTCTGAAATTATTGTTCTTATCAACTAGCCATTCAAACTGTTTGGGCATTTTTAGGAATTTCGCTACAAAGTTTTTTTTATGCTCGGAACGATAAAGCCACGCATATTCGCCTTTAAAGAATTCTTCTGCTTGCCAACTATTTAAATTCTCAATGTTTTTTAATAATAATTTCCACAGCAAACATGATTTTTCAAAAGTTATCTCACTATTTATGAAATTTTCCAAGCCTTCATATTCATAGTCTTTTTCATAAATATCGCTGGTATGCCCATTATTGCCTCGCAGTTTGCTTTTTTCTTGCCATGTCAAATCTCCATCTATTTCAATACGCCTCGGTTTATCTTCAACGCCTAAATCTTTAAGAAATAATTTCAGCCTTTCTTCTTCAAACTTCTCATAAAGCTCATTAGAGACAAAATATACAGAATGATAACCATCGAAATATTCCTTCAACTCGCTGTTATTAAAATATGCCTCCGACGATTTTCGCAACTGATTTTCACCTGTATTATTGTTAACTGAATCAATAAAAGAAATATCTGATAGCTGTTTGATAAATTCGTCCTTCTTGCTTGAGGTGATATTTTTATAGGCTGTCAATAGTTTCTCAAAGTGCTCAAAATATCTCTCGTCTTTAACAGGATTATCTATCTGATATTTAGGGAGAATAAATTCTTTAATTTCAGCAAAAATATCTGGCTTGGTTAAACCAAGTTCTTTTAAAAATTTCAATGCATCTTCATTTTCAGTAAGAATGCGTTTAACAGTTCTATATTCCGACTTTGTTTCTGTTGGTAAATAAACCTGAATTTCTCCAGCATCATCAAAAGGCACAATATGCTCGCCTGTATCCAACCTTATGATTGGTTTAGTCTTCAAAATAGGTTTAGAGAGACTACTCCATAATGATCTTTGGTCCAAAAGTCTAATGTAAAAATCAATCATCCACTTATCAGATTTTCCCTGTAAAAATTTCTCTGTGATTTTTTTCGTAAAACTCTCAAAATTAGCTTCCTCTACATTAAGTTCATTCATCAAATATTCTCTCAACTCTTTTTTCGTATCCTTAGTTATATTTGCATCAAGCCAAGCTTTTTTTGAGTACAATTCTTGGAGATCTGCCTCATTCAAAAATTCAGTTAAGCCTTTTCCATCAGCTAATATTGAATCTTCTGGTTTAGTATAATTTCCCCCTGAAGTAGGTAAAAACTCTTCTGAAAGTAATTTTTCTTTGACTTTATCATATAAAACCGAATAAATCGGTTCGATTTTTTTCTCTGAATTAATAGGCAAAAGACTTAAAAAATCTGCATTAAGATAACCTAAATCTTTAATAACAGGCAAACTTTCAGCGATAAGTTCCCCAGTTTTTTCAATAATTATTTTATTTTGTTCGTCGTCTAGGGGTATATTTTCACGGTTCGGAGTAGTTTTATATGGACCCTGTATAACAAAATTGAGAAAGGTCACCTTTTCGGTTGGAAAAAAGACCACTAATTTTGAATCTTTTTCTGGGATGATTATCTCTTTGCCATTTTTGTCTTTACCCAACTTAAATGCTACTTCAACCAATAAATCCTTGTTTTCTATTTTAATTGGTCTTTCTATAACAATGTACTCCTCCATACCTTTGGATGATTCTAATTGTACTCTTTTGGTGTTGAGTGAATTTTTATTTTGAATATCTTTAGAGGATTTTAAATAACGTCCTTTTGAGGATGGCGTTACCCATTCAATTTCTTCAATATTTTTTAAAAATAACAATATTTTTAGCTCAAGATTTTCTAATTTTTTATACACAAGATCAAAAGCTTCTTCTCTGGTTAGTTTACTATGATTAAAAGGTAGTCGAATAAGTGTTCCAGATGTTTTTTCCTCATTATTTATTACTGAGGGAATAACAAAATTTTCAATTTTTATATTATATTCACCTGAAAAAATATGCGGAGTTGATGTAATGGCAAAAACTGATTTAAAACCAATGCCAAATTTCCCTATTTGCGTTAGATCTTCTTTCTTTTCAGATATTCCAATTCCTGTTACTCCATCAATATCTTGAAAATTAAAATCTATTCCGTTGTGGTATATATCTAATCCATCTTTAGTAAGTACAAACTTTACCTTTTTAGAATCTACACTTCGATCTTCAGCATTTTGTAATATTTCGTAAATGAAATGTAAAGGTTCATTATATAACCCTAAAATGTTATCAAAATTAAATTTATTATCTTGGGAGGATTTTACCCAATCTTTTCGCTTTATTACAAGCTCTTCAAACTGTGAATTCATATTATTTCCTCTCTTTATTATTTTTTAACGCTTTTTTATGAAATTATCAAATTGCTTAGATATACCAACTATACCCTTTTGGGCATAGACTCATCCTACAAGTACTGGACGGAAGACCGTCTTTATGTAGGATGAGTTTTTCGACCATGCCTTAGATAAATTACCCAAGGGTTAGGTCATAATTTTTAACTAATTTTAGCTAATTGTAATATTAGCATAAATTAAGGCTTGAGTCAATCACCCCCCCCCCCCCCCCTCCTATATTTCCCTAATTTTACCGATAAAATCGAGTATTTCTGCTTTATTGCCTTATTGCCGGCCTTGACTTTATTTTATCAACAATATACAATGGAAGTAAGAGTATTTATTACTTCCATCAGACATATTAAAAATATGGACAATTTAATGGCAAAATTATACCAGTCCCCGAAAACAATCCTGACCAATAAGGACTTGGCTTTGCTTTGGGAAGAAACCAATCCAATCAATCTAAAGTCTAAAATCGGTTATTACGTAAAGCAGGGGGCTTTAATCCGGCTGACGCGGGGCGTCTTCGCGAAGGACGCAAACTACAGCGCCAAAGAGCTGGCGACCAGCATTTACACGCCGTCTTATATCAGCTTTGAGACGGTTCTCCGGGAAGCCGGCGTTATTTTCCAGCACTACGACACGATCTTCGTCGCCGCTCCCTGGCCGGCCGCAAAAAAGATAGGCAAATATAATTTCACTTTCAGAAAGCTGAAAGACAGAGTGCTCTTCAGCTCCGTTGGCGTAAAGAACGAAAACAATTACAGCATCGCCACGCCGGAAAGAGCTTTCTTGGATACGATTTATTTATCGCCGGAATATTACTTTGACAATTTGAAATCCATCAATTGGGAGCGATGCGCCGAGCTGGTAAAAATTTACGGCAACAAGCAATTAATAAAGCGGTTCAAGAAATACCAAAAACAATATGCTCAATAAAGAAAAACATCAGCTGATCATGGGACGCATCTTGCGCGATATTTACAGCGACGCCGCCATCGCTTCGCTTTTGGGTTTTAAAGGCGGCACCTGCGCCTACTTTTTCTACGGCCTGCCTCGCTTCTCGGTTGACTTGGATTTTGATTTGTTCACGGCCGATGAGGAAACTCAAAAAATGATACTGGAAAAAGTGAAATCAATCCTGGCAAAATACGGCGAAGTGAAGGGTAGCCGCATTAAACGTTTCACAATTTTCTTCCTGCTCTCCTACGGCGATGCCGATCACAATATCAAGATTGAAGCGAACATTAGAATACTGGCACCAAATCTCAAAGAACACTACGAGCTGAAAGATTATCTTGGCATCTCGATGCTTGCCGCTAAAAAAGATTATCTGTTTGCCGGCAAGCTCTTGGCTTTGACTTTAAGAAATGAGGCGGCTATGAGAGACATCTACGATATCCACTATTTTGCCGAAAACAACTGGGATATCAACGACAAAGTCATCAAAGAAAGAACCGGAAAAACAACCAGGGAATATTTGGCCGATTGCGTCGCCTTCATAGAAAAGGTGAAAGATAATCAGATGCTGCGGGGATTAGGAGAGCTGGTTGACAGCGAAAAAGAAAAAGCGTGGATTAGAACCCGCCTTAAAACTGACTCCATTTTTATGCTGAAAAATTACATGTCGGCGATAAAATAAAAAATATATGACAAAAAAACCGCTCCTCGACAAGCTCGGAGCGATTTTTTTCTCACCTAGGCGGGACGAAGAAATCGCCCCAAAAATTTTATCTTAACTTAATAGCGTTAATCAATTAATTTTTTTATTCCCCCGTAAATCTACAACTACTAAACAACATCAATGCCACATCCATGGAATATTGACGATTGATCCAGACCGTAGCGACAGGTCGCGACCTGTCGCTACCAGCGCCAATTTGACCGCGAAATAAACGAATTATTCTGCATTTTAATTTATTGCTTCTCCATCTTTTTATCCGGACTCGCGCCGGCTTTGACTTTTTCCCAAGTCTGTTTTTTTATCTCGGCAATCAATTTCTGATTTTCCCGCAGGAATTGCTTGGCATTTTCCCGGCCCACGCCCAGCTTGATTTCGCCGAAAGAAAAGGTGTTGCCGGACTTATTGATCACGCCGTAAGCCGTGCCGGCATCCAAAGCGTCGCCAGCAATGGAAATGCCCTCATTATACATAATGTCAAACTCGCAGGTCTGAAACGGCGGGGCGACTTTGTTTTTGACGATCTTGCATCTGACCTGGTTGCCGATCGACTGATCCCCCATTTTAATCTGGGCCGCGCGGCGCACTTCTATTCTGACGGAAGCGTAAAACTTTAACGCCGTGCCGCCGGTCGTGGTTTCGGGGTTGCCAAAAAAAACGCCGATTTTCTGCCGCGTTTGGTTGATAAAAAGCACGATGGTGTTGCTCTTGGACACGATGCCGGCCAACTTTCTCAAAGCCTGGCTCATCAGCCTGGCTTGCAAACCCATATGGGAAGCGCCCATGTCCCCTTCAATTTCGGCTTTCGGCGTCAAAGCGGCCACCGAATCAATCACAATAATATCAACGCCGTTTGAACGCACCAGAGTTTCCACAATTTCTAAGGCCTGCTCGCCGGTGTCGGGCTGGGAAATTAAAAGATCATTGATGTTCACGCCGATTTTTTTGGCGTATTCCGGATCCAGGGCGTGTTCGGCGTCCACGAAAGCCGCAATGCCGCCGAGTTTTTGAACTTCAGCCACGATGTGCTGGGCCAGGGTGGTTTTACCGGAAGCCTCCGGGCCGTAAATTTCAATAATCCGGCCGCGCGGCACGCCGCCGACGCCCAAAGCGATATCCAAAGACAAACAACCCGTGGAAACCGCCGCGACTTCCAGGCGCTTGGCTTCGCCTAATTTCATGATTGAACCGTCGCCAAACCGGTCTTTAATCTGCTCCATGGCCTGTTCGGCCGCTTTTAGGCGGTCCGATATTTTTGAGGCGCCTGTTGATTTTTCGTCTTTCTTCATAAGATTTTTTTACGTTAAATAATTAATTTCTTTATTCCTCCCTTTAATTGCCGACTGCCGATCGCTGACTTGAGACGAGGCAATGCCTCGTCTCTACACCGTCACTTTCCAGACGAGACAATGCCTCGTCTCTACACCGCTATTCCAATTCTTTCAAAATAACATTGCGGTAAACTTTTGTCTGCCGCCCGTGCCGGGTCTGGGCTAAAACCTCAATTACGTTCAGGCCCGGCCGCAAATCTATATTTTCCTCAAATTTTCCGTCTTCATCAATCAGGACCGGCTGGCCGTTAATCTGCAAGGTTGAATCTTTTTCCACCCGGCCGGTTAAAGTGATAAAATTCTGGCTGGTGATTAAATTGTCAAGCGGCGTTTCCACCGTCAAATCCGGCGGCGTCATAATCGCTTTAATCTTGAAACCCAGATAGCCCAGGCAAGCCAGGGCCAAAAAGCCGATGAACAGGCCGCGGACGATTTTGGGCGTGGCCAGCAGATGCCAGCCGGAAATTCTCATCACCGGTTTTTTAAAATCATCAAGCGGCTTTTTTCGGGTATAATCTTCATATTCGCTTTGATAAAGCGCCAGGCAGTTCTTCGGGTTCAGGTCAAGCAGATTGGCGTAAGCTTTTAAAAAATTTTTGGCGTAAATCTCGCCGGGCAGTTTCTGGTACTCGCCCTCTTCAATCGCCGCCAGATATTTAAAAGGAATATTAAGGGCGTCTCCAGCCGCGGCCAAAGTCAGATTTTTCTTCCGCCGGGCTTCTTTTAAAGATTCTCCCAGTTTCTGCGCGTGAACGATGGTTTTTGTCTTAAAGCCGACCATAAGGCGGGATTAAAATCTTTAGTTAATTTTTTTGTTTAATCGAGTTAATCTTGAGTTAAAAAATAGAAAAAAATTCTAATTTCTAATGACTAATTTCTAATCAAATCACAATGACTAAATTCTAAGCATTAAAAATTCGTCATTGATTAGGAATTAAAAATTAGTAATTAGTAATTCTCAACCCTTTATTCCTCCAAATACTCCCTCTCCTTCTCCTCCGGCTCGTTATCTTCTTCTTCCTCTTCCTCAACTTTTTCCTCCGGCTCTTCTTCCTTAATCACCTCTTCTTCATCATCTTTCTGGTAAGTATCGCTCTCATAGCCGCTGACCAAAATTTCCCTGGGTTTAGCGCCTTCGCCCGGGCCAATCACGCCCTGGGCTTCCAATAAATCCAAAATCCTGGCGGCGCGGGCATAACCGACTCGCAAACGCCGCTGTAAAAGCGAAGCTGAAGCTTTTTTGGCCTGCAAAATCACTTCTTTGGCTTCGGCCAAAAGCGGGTCGCTGTCTTCGCCATCGCCAGAACCGCTGTTAACAAAAGGATTGACCTGCTGTTTTTCCACCACTTCTTCCACGTAATCCGGCTCGGCGCGGTCTTTCAGGTAATCCGCCACGCGCTTGATTTCATCGTCCGAAGCGAAAGCGCCCTGCAGGCGCTTGGGCTTGGAAATTTCGGCGGAAATATACAGCATATCGCCGCGGCCCAGAAGTTTTTCCGCGCCGGCCATATCCAAAATCGTGCGCGAATCAACTAAGGAAGCGACGGAAAAAGCGATGCGGGAAGTGATGTTGGCTTTAATCAAACCGGTAATGACGTCAACCGACGGCCGCTGGGTCGCTAACACCAAATGGATGCCCACGGCCCGCGACATCTGCGCCAGCCGGACAATAGCGGCTTCCACCTCCGCGCCGGCGGCCGCCATTAAATCGGCTAATTCGTCAATGACAATGACAATATAGGGCATCTTTTCGGCGTTCGCGCTGTTGTAGCTGGCGATATTGCGATGCCGGGCGGCGGAAAGCAGGTCAAATCTTTTTTCCATTTCCGCAATCGCCCAGCGCAAAGAATTAATTGTTTTTCTGACATCGGTAATCACCGGCGTCAGCAGGTGCGGGATGCCGTTATAAATCGGCAATTCCACCCGCTTGGGGTCAACCATGATGAATTTCAAATCGCCCGGGCCGTTTTGGTAAAGCAGGCTTAAAATCAAAGTATTGATGCAAACGCTCTTGCCCGAGCCGGTGGCCCCGGCAATCAAAAGATGCGGCATTTTGTCAAGTTCGGCCAGCCAGGGCTTGCCCATGACGTCTTTGCCCAAAACCACGGTCAGATTTGATTTGCGATTTTTAAACGATTCACTGATGACGATATCGCGCAAAGGCACAATCGCCGTCGCCTGGTTGGGCACTTCAATGCCAACTAATGACCGGCCCGGAATCGGCGCTTCAATTCTGATCGGATGCGCCGCTAAAGCCAAAGCTAAATTGTCGCCTAAAGCCGTAATCCGCGAAAGCTTGACGCCCTCGGCCGGCTTCAAGGTGTATTGGGTAACCGTCGGGCCAACCTGCGCTTCGCCCATTTCCGCCGGAATCCCGAAATTTTCTAAAGTTTTCTGGATAATCAATTGATTGGCTTTAAGGTCGCCGCCTTTGGGCACTGTGGTTCGGCCGTCCAAAAGGTCAAAGGGCAAATCAATTTTCGTGCGCTTAAACTTATCCACGCCTAAATCTAATTGCTTATATTCTCCGCTAGCCTGACCGGCCAGGGAGGCGGATTTGCCTCCGGCGGATTTTTCTTCTTCGCTAATCGGCTTTTTTTCCTCTTTTTTCTGGCCAAAACCCTGCTGCTCCACTTCCACGACGATCGGCCGCGGCAAAAATTCCGGCGCCGCCTCAATCGGCGCTTCTTCTTTTTTATGATGAAAAGCTTTTTCTCTTTTTTCCTGGATTTTCTTGATTCGGCGCCGGGTTAAAAAATCATTGGCTTTTTCCCACCAGCCTTTGACCTCTTCGTTTTTATCCGAAAGATGGGCAAAAGAAACGTTAAACAGCAAAAAGAAGCCGATTAAAGTCAAAGCCAAAGCGGCAATCAGCGCCGCCCAGGGGCCCATTAAATTTAAAAACGGATAAGCCAGAACCAGGCCGGTAAATCCCCCGCCCAAACCCGCTTTGGCCGCCGGCAGCAGATCGTTTTGGTGGGAAAGCAGATGAATCAAACCGTTAAAGCCAAAAATAAAAATGAGCAAGCCAAAAACATTTGACGTTTTAAAAACATATTTGGCCGGCCGGAGCAAAAAATAGCCGATGATAATTAAAACCGCCGGCCAATACCAGCGGTTGGCGCCAAACATCAGTTTTAAAAAATTATTCAGATAAAGGCCCAGAGCGCCGGCCAGATCCACCAGGCTTAAAAGCAAAATCGCGCCGGCGGCGAATAAAAACACGATTAAAATGCCGCGTTTGATCTCCGGCGCCAATTCCAGCGGCGGCGGCCGAAAGTCCATGTCTCTGATGCCCGAAAAGCCTTTATATTTTCTTTTTCTGTTGGCCATAGAATAGGTATATTTTAACATATTTCGGTCAAGTGAACAACCGGCGGGTCATTGTTGCGCGTAGAGTAGGTTGTAGCGAGTAGTGAATAGTGAATAGATTATGATAATTAGTAAGTGAGAAATAAATCGTAGTGAGGAAAAAATTAAAATTCTACTCACTACAACTTACTCATTACTCACTATATTATACTAAAAACCGCTCAACCCAGCCAATTTTATCTATCTTAAATCATGCACACCTTATCCACCATTTATCCCATTGACAGATAAATCATAAACGTCTAATTTGAAATCAGATAATTAAAAATTGGCGAAGGAGAAAATGAAACAAATTGAGGTTGGTAAAATTAAAACGCCTTACCGGCTCTTGGACAAAGGGCTGTGCTTAAAGCCCTCATCTTTTTACCGCTTCTGCTTCCACTTTCTCTCCCATTCGCTGTCCCCGCTTTTAACCGCCCATTGAGGCGGTATTTTTTTATTCGCGCCCGATCTTTAATATTATTTTCAGGAGCTTATACGCTTTTCGCCGTCCCGAACCTTTTCCATTATTATTATCGGGAGCTTACACGCTTTTCGCGCTATGTTGAGCTATAAGCTCCCAGTAATAGCAATGGAAAAGGTGAGGGATTGAGCCCGAAGCTCCTGAAGATAGTATTAAAATATTTCGCTTCTTCAATAATTATTATTGGGAGCTTGCACGCTTTTCGCGTCCCGCACCTTTTACACCTTTCGGCGATTCATAGTTTATAGGCTTTTCGCGCTATGTTGAGCCTTGCTCACTTGAATTTAGCTAAAGGTGTAAAAGGTGAGGGATTGAGCTATAAGCTCCCGGTAATAGTCATGGAAAAGGTGAGGGATTGAGCCCGAAGCTCCTGAAAACAATATTAAAGTTTTACGCTTTTCACATCCCGAACGATAACTCCAAGCTAACCCCGAGCCGGAGGCGAGGGGGAGCCCGAAGCTCCTGAAAACAGTATTTGAGTTTAATGCTTTTTGCGCTTTGCCACGCCGAAGCCCCGAGCGGTCTCAAGCTTGTTTAAAGAGAGTCGCCTCTCGACTCGCTTCGCTCGCTCGAAGCGACTCTCTTTAAACACGCGGCAAACCATGCCGATTTTCGCTCTAAATAGTACTTTGAGGTTGTATCTCTGTACAACCTCTTTTTTTGTCTTATTCGTGGTATAATATAAATATCCTCATTGATTTGAAATATCCAATAATTGCCAATATAACTTTGCCTATATGCCAAAACCAAATATTATTCTTTTCGGCGCCAGCGGTTTTTTGGGCACAAAAATTTTGGCCTTAAAGCCAAAAACCATCAGGTTATGGACGATTGGCCGAAGCCGGCCGGCCAAAAAAGGAGAATTCAAGCCAATCGAGCTTGATTTGCTGGATTTGAAATCATTGGAAAAAATTTTTAAAAAAATTAAACCAAATTTGATTATTCACGCCGCGCGGCTTGAGCCTTTTGACGATAATCCGACAAAAGTCAAAAGCTGCACGAAAAATTTGGCTGAAATAATTAAAAGAAATAAAATTAAATTAATTTATATTTCTTCCGACGCCGTGTTTGACGGCCGGAAAGGAAATTATCAAGAAAATGACAAGCCTCATCCTTTGACCAACTATGGCAGGGCTAAATTGGCGGCGGAACTGGCTATTAGAAAAAATCTTAAAAATTATATCATTGTCAGAACCAGTTATATTTACGGCCAAAGCAATGGCCGCTGGGACAAAAGAACGGAAAAACTGATTGAGGAGATAAAAAAGAACCGGGTGGCTTACCGTTTCAAAGACATGTATCGCTCCCCGATCCTGGTTGACGATTTGGCTAAAGCCGTTTGGCGCTTGGCAAAAACTGATTTTTGCGGAACCATCCATATCGCCGGAAAAAAGAAAAGTATTTATCGGTTCAGCCGCGAAATAATAAAAAAAATCGGCCTTGATCCGAAAACAATCAAGCCGGACTTTTTAAAAATCCGCCGGCCAAAAATCACCGCCGATACTTCGCTCAATATTTCTTTAGCGAAAAAAATCGGGATAAGATAATAAAAATGCCGCTAAAATATTAATCTTAAACATTGACGGAATCGTTAAAAAAATTATATCATTAATTTAATCTCGTCTTGATTAATCAACTTTATACGGTCAATAAAAACAATATGCTAAAGATTTTCAACACCCTTGGCCGGAAAAAGGAAGAGTTCAGGCCGCTTAAAAAAAAGCAGGTGAGCTTTTATCAATGCGGGCCCACGGTTTACTGGACCCAGCATATCGGCAATATGCGGGCCATGGTCATCGCCGATTTAATCAGGCGCTCTTTGGAATATCTCGGCTATAAAGTAACGTTTGCCAGAAATTACACCGATGTCGGCCATCTGACAAGCGATGAAGACGAAGGGGAAGATAAAATAGAAATTGCCGCCCGGCGCGATAAATTATCGCCCCGGGCCGCGGCGGACAAATATATCGCTGTCTTTGAACAAGATGTTAAAGACTTGAATTGCCTGGAACCGAAATTCAAGCCCCGGGCGACCCAATACATTCCGCAAATGAAAAAAATGGTTCAACAGCTGCTGGACAAAGGCTTTGCCTATTCAACCGATCTGGCCATTTATTTTGACGTCTCCAAAGCCAAAAATTACACTCAACTATCCGGCCAGGATTTAAGCAAAAATATCAGCGAAAAGGGCAAGGCCGAGGTAAGCGATCCGCGAAAAAAGAACCCGGCTGATTTTGCCCTCTGGTTTTTTAAGGCCGGAGTTCATAAAAACGCTTTGCAATACTGGCCCAGTGATTTTTCCTCGCCTTTGGCAAAAAACGGGGAAGGTTTCCCCGGCTGGCACCTTGAATGTTCGGCCATGAATAAAGCGCTTTTCGGCCCGGCGCTTGATTTGCATCTGGGCGGGGTGGAGCATATTCCCGTGCACCACACCAATGAGATTGCCCAAAGCGAAGCGGCAAGCGGCGTCAAGTTCGTCAATTACTGGATTCATAACGAACATCTGAATGTTGACAACGGCAAGATGGCCAAATCCCAGGGCACGGCTTATTCCTTGCAAGAAATTAAAGACAGGGGCTTTGATCCCCTGGTTTTGCGCTATTTCTTTTTGCAGGCGCACTACCGCTCAAAGCAAAATTTTACCTGGGAAGCCCTGATCTCGGCCCAATCGGCGCTGGCCGGCTGGCGGGAAAAAATTTTAGCCGATAAACAGCAAAAAAAAGGAAAAATCAATCGGGATTTTAAAGATAAATTTTTGGCCGCCCTGCGGGATGATTTTAATCTGCCTCAAGCCCTGGCCATTGCCTGGAATTTGCTGAAATCGGATTTGGCCGGCGGCGACAAACTGGCCACAATTTTAGATTTTGACCGAGTGCTGGGTTTGAATCTGGATCAGATAAAAGCTGAAAAAATTCCCAAAAAAATTCTGGCTTTGGCCGAAAGCCGCCAAATTGCCCGGCGGGAAAAAAATTGGTCCGAGTCCGACCGGTTAAGAGATGAAATCGGCCGGCTGGGCTATAAAGTCCTTGACGCCAAAGACGGGTATCAGATTTTACCCCGTTAGAAAATTGATGTTTTAACTAATTGATGAATATCATAAAATTTTTTAGATTTTAAAATTATTTGTTCTTTATTTCTGTTTACTATTTTCTAACGGGGTAAAAAAAGAAGGCAGATTGCTCCGCCTTCTGAAATCAAAGGTGCGTTTATTCTCTCTCTTAAAACTTCCTCCCGACCGCGGCGGAAACCACCAACCCGTCCATCTGGTATCGGCCGGGCATTAAATTGCCGGTAAACCGCTCAACCCGGCGATCAGCCAAGTAATAGCACAAGGCCGCGTCCGCCGTCCAGCCGTTTTTTTCCCAGCCGGCGCCAAAGGTCAAGCCGTAGCCCAGCCCGTCCGGAATAACCGGATTGGCGGTAATTTCTGGCACGGCCGCGGTCAGATAAGCCAGCCCGCCGCGCAGCTTCCAAGATTCATTCAGCCGGTATTCCGCGCCCAGATGGCAGCTGAAGTTCGTTTGCCAGTCTAATTTTTGAACAATGGTCGGCAGATGTTTGAAATCAAGCCGCAGGCCCGAGGGCTGGCCGGGATACCAATCGGCGTCAAAGACTAATTTAAGCCTTTGGCCGGCTTGCCAGGCCAGGCCGGCGGAAAGCCGGGCGGGAAACTGGACATGCGTCTTAAACTCATCTTCAAATAAGGGCCGGCCCCAAAGCTGAACCGCGGTTTTTCCTTTTAACGTCGCTTTCAGCGGCGCGCTGTAAGAAAGCCCGAGCGTCAGCTTGGAATTCAGCCGATATCTGGCCCCAAGGCGAAAAGAAGCGCCAAAGCCGTCGCCTTCGTTTTTCAGAAACGCCGGGTTAAAGACCGCCTCGCCGATTTGATGCAAAGGCGCTTTATAAATCAGCTGGGCGTAGCCGAAATCCAAGCCCAGGCCCAAATCCAGCTTGTCAGTCGCCTGCCAAGCCAAAGCCGCCGTGAAATTGCCCAGGCCCAAAAGGCTTTTGCGAAAATTCTTTCCGGGCCGCCAGCTTTCCGAATTAGAAACGCCCAAGCCAAAAGGCATATAGCTTCCCAGCCCAAAAACCAACTTATCGTTCAGCCGGGCAATCACTCCGGCCATCGGCATCGGGATGTTGACGAATTTTGATTCGCTTTCAGCGCCAAAAATTCCCGCCGGCCTTTCATAAGAAAAGCGCGGAAAGATAATTTCGGAGCCGAGCTGAACAAAGTTTTCCTCAACCTGGCTCAAGCCGGCGATATTGTAGTAAAACGCGGAAACATCATCCGCCACGGCCGTGTAAGCGCCGCCTAAAGCCAAGCCGCGCGGCCCGATGCCGCCTTCCACCCGCGTAACGCCGCCAGCCAGGGCCGGCGCGGCCACCAATAAAAACAAAATCAGCAAAACAAAGAACCTTTTCATGGATATTCTCCTTATTATATTTGCGGTTTCAAAGATCATGCCAAAATAATCAATCATAGTATGTTAGCATATTTGGCGGAAAAAATCAAGGGTAAGGCGCGGAAAAGGGTGGGGAGAACACAAAAAAGCGTTTAATTTAACGAACTTTAACGCGGTTTTTATTATCCACAATCTATCCACTTTTGCCGCTTGACAGCATTTTTAAAAGCGCTATAATTATAAATGATAAGACAATATAAATCCTAATCAACAAAGCGCCCCGGCGCTTTTATTTTGTAAAAATATGCTTAAATTCAGCAAAAAACCGCTAATTTTAACCGCTTTAACCTTGGCTTTGGGGCTGGGGCTTTATGGGTGCGGGAAATTATGGCCGGGGACGAATACTAATCAGAATGCCAATGTTAACCAAAATCAGAATGCTAATCTTAATACTAATGCCACGACCACGGGGGGCGAGATTGACACCTCAGACTGGCAAACTTACAGGAATGAGGAGTATGGATTTGGGGTGAAATATCCAAATAATTGGATATTAAATGAGTTAGAAAAAGGAGTAAGCATAAAATATTCAAAAGAATGGAAATTTGGAATGAAAGAAGGCTTCGCTCCTTTCAGTATAATAGTTATGGAGGAAAACCTTCAAAATTTTATAAAATCATATGAGAGTGATTTCTTAGATGGTGCTCCTTTAACAAGAATTATTTCCCAAGAGAGTTATAATTTAAATGAAAAATTAGGTACAAAATTAGTTGGCAATAATGCGGTGGGTATTAATAGTTATTATATCTTTATTACTCATAATCAAAAAAATTATTTAATATCATTTAATGAAAATGAAGAATTACAAAGAGCAATGCTTTCTACATTTTATTTTTTAAAGTAAGGTGCTCCATTTGAATGCTATCCGGCGAGTATTTCAATCACTATCATTGTTTTGGGTAAAAATTTTTTCAACCTAAATCAATCAACAAGCATTATTTTTTGGAAATTTTTTTAGACAATCATATTTATTAATTTTCAGCAGAGCTTCCTAAATTTGGATAATTTTTTAGTCAAACAGAATAAAATACAGGAATGTGTTCCTTGAAAATTAAAAAGTGAAGCTACAAAAGTAAAACAACTCTAAAACAGAAGATAAACAATTTCAGAACAACAAATAGGAGAACGAAAATGAATAAATTTGCTAGTTTGCTTTTACTGGTAGTATTGTGGTCATTGATCAGCATTAACCAGGCCTGGCCCTATCTGGTTGCCGATACCGTCAGATATCCCCTTGATAATTACGTTGTCGGCTCCAACTATTTTGGAAGGTACAATTTACTAGGCAATAACAAATGGCACCTCGGAGATGATGCCAGCGCCATTGCGGGAACCAATGTATATGCCATTGGCAATGGAATTGTGAGACATGCGGCTTATCACCCTCCCAGCTATGATGCCAACGGATTACTTGTTTCCAGGAATTACGGCGGAATGTATATTATTGAGCATGACGTCAATGGCGAAAAAACCTGTGCCTTGTATGTCCACATGAATTTTGCCACCTTTGCTAAAAATGAAGGGCAAGAAGTGACAAAAGGCGAATACCTTGGTCAAATCGGCAATTATGACCAAAATGGCGGCTGGCCGGAGCATTTCCATTTTGGCATCCGCAAAGGAGAATACCCGGAAAATCCAAATGAATATATTTATGGCGATTGGATTTTCTCCGGGTATACAGCCAACCAGTCAGTGCTTGATTATTGGCATAACCCTTCGGATTTTATCGCCGGTCACAGTCAAAATATCGTCATCGCCCGCTTCTCCGACGGCGCCATCCACCAGCCCATCCTGGACTGCTACAACAGCTTCAGTTCGCTTAATCTTGGTCAGCCCTACGACAACGGCGGCGGGGTCTATGTCCACCAATGGTACAGCCAGAACGGCTCGGCTTGGGTGGAAATCCAGGATTTCAGGAATTCCGCTACCGGCGAGTATTTCGCCATTGTCAATAATCCGCGGCTTAGCCAGGCCTTTCTTTTGAAAGGCGGCTTCAGGTGGTATTACATGACGGCGGCTGACGGCCCGGGTTTCTTCGGTCCGCCAACCGTGAGCGAGAGGTTAATCGACTATTATCCGATCGTTGATGGCGCCTTTGACTATACCGCTCAGTCCAACATCTTGTACATCGGCCAGGATTTTGAAACCGGAAAAATGCTGCTGTGGCGGGAGCTAAACTGCATTTACGTGGTTGACACCGGCGGCAGCGGCGGCGATGACCTGATAGAAATCGCACTGGTTCCGGGCGACGGCCAAAACCTGATTTTGCGGGGCTGGGCGCTTTCCTCCGCGGAAATCTACCTGACCGCCAACGCCATTAACGGCGCGGCCAACTATCTGGTTTACCGAAATGAATCGCCCATCGGCAATTTAGCCGGCGGCAATCTGGAGCTTACCGTTTCCGGTTTGACGCCGGATACCAGCTATGAATTCAAGGTAAAAGCCCTGGATGCCAATGGCTTGCTTTTGAAAGAATCCGGCAGTTTGACGGTCACGACTCAGACGGCCGCCATTGGCCGAATCGACGTGATTTTGCACGCGGATCTTTTCAGCATCATCGCCGACTGGACGGAAATACAGGGAGCCGACCATTATGACGTTTTCTTCAATGACAACTTTTTCGGCTCCAGCGGCGATTGCCATTGCGTCATAAACAATCTTGATTTAGGAGTCAACTACCAAATCAGGATTCAGGCCCGGACGTTTACGGATGAACTTTTGGCCGAAGGCACCGCCTCAATTATGACCGGCCAGAATATAAAGGTTTACCCCGAGGCAATAAACGCGCCGGTCGGTCCGAATCAGCAGGGAAGGGTGAATTTCTTCATTCGCAACAACACCGCCTATCCGCTTACGAATTTCACGAATTGCCTGGTGAACTGGGATGAACCGCAATGGTTTATGGTTGCTTCCCATTCCTTTCCTCCGCCCGGAGAAATTCCGCCATGGACCACGACCTTGCTTTATTCGGTGGACTACGCGACGGCGGATTTTTGCCCGCCGGCGATTGAAAGAATAGCTTTGGTCGTCGTCGCCACCTTTAATTGCCAGTACGACAATTTCACCAGCGCCATGCGCGGCGGAACCTGCCTGTTGGCGGTGGCGCCGTTTGTGGATTTAGCCCCATCCCTGGCGGCTGATTTAGGCCGGTTTAACTCCGGAGACGAGATTGTTTGTCCAATTACAATTTCAAATATAGGCAACAGCCAGTCGGCGCCGGCCCGCTTGGAAATTTGGGTAGGCGAAGCCTTGGCGGTTTCCGTACTGATTCCGGAAATACCGGGATTAAACCGGCAGCCTTGGAATCAGACAATGCCTTTAGGGATTTTCCCCGAGGGCAATTATCAGGTCAGGGCCGTGATTGATTCTCTAAATGAGGTAAATGAAAGTCTGGAAGACAATAATATTGCCTTTAGCGCTTTTACGGCCAATCCCGCGCCCCGGCCGGACTTAGTCATTGCTGGCTTCGCGCCGGCCAGTCCCGAGTTCACCGGCAGCGAGCCTGTCTGCTTGGCCGGGGCGGTTTTAAACCAGGGACTTGGTTCATCCGGGCCCAGTCAGCTGGGCTTGTTCTTTCCGCCCGAGACGTTGATTAAAACCGCGGAAATTCCCGGTTTGAACGCCGGCGAATACCACGACTTTTCCGTCTTTATTGACACGGCTTTGCCTGACGGGACTTCCTTAATCTCGGCCTTGGCGGATTCAAACGGCGTGGTGGCGGAAAGCGATGAGGGCAACAACGGCGCGGAATGCTCCGTGGT
>Ga0209541_10006285_pt1 | contig 20323 bp, 20 predicted proteins | sample RifCSPlowO2_01_FD_184027 | JGI IMG/M metagenome (GOLD analysis project Ga0209541, IMG submission 184027) | Groundwater microbial communities from Rifle, Colorado - Rifle CSP2_plank lowO2_0.1 (SPAdes) (version 2) | ecosystem: Environmental > Aquatic > Deep subsurface > Groundwater | place... | reverse complement strand
GCGAAGTCAGGGGTTCTGCTCGAAATGGGTTCTGACTTTTTCAAACAAACACCACAAATTAAAACGAAGCGTTAACGCTTCGTTTTAATTTGCTCTGAAATTGGATACAATGAGGCGGTCATGGATCCGATTCTCAAAGGGCTGAACGACAAGCAGATCGAAGCCGTCAAGGCCGTTGATGGGCCGGTTTTGGTCATCTCCGGACCGGGCTCCGGTAAGACCAAAGCTCTCACTCACCGCGTTGCATACATGATGGCAAACGGCATAAATCCTGGGCATATTTTGGCCTTAACCTTCACCAATAAAGCATCTGCGGAAATGCGGGATCGTATTCAGAACTTATTGAAAAGGAGGATGGATATGCCAACAATAGGAACATTCCATTCGGTCGGCTTAAGGATACTGCGACGCGAGATAGGGGCTCTCGGCTACAGCGAAAACTTTTCCATTTCCGACAGCGATGACCAGCTGGCCCTCGTAAAACGAATAATGGGCGAACTAGAGATTGATCCGAAACGCTACAATCCGCGGACGATGCTCAATAAAATATCCAAGCTCAAAACAGCTCTTGTTTCTCCGGAGAGTTACCAGCCAAAAGATTTTACCGAAAAATTGGTGGCTAAAATTTACCGCCTTTACACTGATGAGTTAAAGCGGATGAATATGCTTGATTTTGACGACCTCATCGTCCTGCCGGTAAGGATTTTCAAAGAACGGCCGCGGGTCCTGGCCAAATATCACGCCCAATGGAAATACATATTGGTGGACGAATATCAAGATACCAGCCACGACCAATACCAATTCATTCAGCTCTTGGCCCAAAAAAACCGAAACCTTTTCGTGATAGGGGACGATGCCCAATCGATATATATGTTCCGAGAGGCCGATATCCGCAATATCTTAAATTTTCAAAAAGATTATCCTGACGCCAAGGTAGTCCTGCTGGAACAGAACTACCGCTCCACCCAAAACATCCTAGCTGCCGCTCAAGGCATCATTACTAACAATAAAAGCCAATTTCCTAAAACGCTTTGGACGGATAACAGCCAAGGGGAGAGAATAGTGGTCAAAGAAACCTTAAACGAGCGGGCCGAGGCCAACTACATCATCAGCCAGATAGCGGCTGGCCTCCGGCAAGGCCGCTATCTTCACGATTTCACGGTCCTTTACCGCACTCATGCCCAATCCCGGGCCATTGAAGAAGCGCTGATAACAAAAGGCCTGCCATATCAGATAGTGGGCGGCATCAAATTCTACGAGCGCAAGGAAATAAAGGACATCCTGGCCTATTTGAGATTCATCCATAACCCGACCGATACCCTTTCCTTTGAGCGCATCTACAACATCCCGCCAAGAGGCCTCGGCCCGTCGGCCTACAAAAAAATCATGGCTGTCAGGGAGAAAAATATCTTTGAAGCCGTCAAAAAAACAACGGCGGACGAAACCAAGCCGGACACGCCCCTTAAAAAATTCCAAAAGCTGATGGAGGACCTGCGCCAGACCGCCTCCGAAAAACCGCTCACCAAGACCATTGGCCATATCGTAGAAAAAATAAATTACGAAGAATATCTAAAAACCTTGACGGTCGTTAAGAATGCTCCTGAAAACCTGGAGGAGAGAATGGAGAACATCCAGGAATTGAAGACGGTGGCCCGGGGCTATGACGGTTTAGATCCTGACGAGGGCAGAGGCCGGTTTTTGGAGGAGATAGCCCTGCTTCAGGACGCCGACCGGACCAAGGACGAGACGCCGCGCGTGAATCTGATGACCATGCATTCCTCAAAAGGCCTGGAGTTTCCAGTTGTTTTTATTGTTGGCATGGAGGAGGGCCTTTTCCCGCACGCCCGCTCGGTCTATCAGCCCCACGAGATGGAAGAGGAGCGCCGTTTGTGCTATGTCGCCATCACCCGGGCCAAAGAGCGGCTCATCTTGACTCACACCAAATACCGCAACATCTACGGCACGACCGAGGTCAACCTGCCGTCCCGATTTCTGGCCGAAATGCCCCAGGATACTCTTGATTATCAATTCTTGGACCCCAATGGCGATGAGGAAATTATAAAATATGAAATTTGAATTATGAAATAATATGACAAACTTTCATGAAAATCTTAGGTCTAAGATAGATGAATTTGTTCATCTTGTTTACTCTTTTACTAAAAAGTTTCCACGCGAAGAAGTATACGGCATTACTTCGCAGTTAAGACGCGCGGCTATTTCGATAGCCCTAAATTACGTGGAAGGATATGCTCGAACTCGAAACTTAGTTCACAGCCTAAGAAAAAAATAATATGGAAAGTTATGTGCCCAAAAAATCGTTAGGCCAAAACTTTCTTATAAATAGTGGAGTTTTGCATAAAATACTGAGTAGCGCCGAAATATCAAAAGATGATGTGATCTTGGAGGTGGGCCCCGGAAAGGGTACCCTGACAGAAGAATTAGCAAAAAAGGCGGGCAGAGTTATTGTTGTGGAGAAGGACCGTCGACTAATAGATTTTCTAAAAGAAAAATTTATCGATTATAAAAATGTTGAGATTATTGAAGGAGATGTATTGATGCTGGATATTTCAAATTTCAATTTTCATATTTCATCCTATAAAGTAGTAGCTAACATTCCTTACTATATCACTTCTCATTTCTTGCGCATGATGCTGGAAGATTGGCCCAGGCTCTCGTTGGCCGTGCTGATGGTCCAGAAAGAAGTGGCCCAAAGGATGATGGCCAAGCCGCCGGAAATGAATCCCGTACGAAGTAAGACGCCGGGGGCGTCTGCCGGCCATGCCCGTAGGGCAGGCCGGACTTCGTCCGGGATGAATCTGCTTGCCCTGTCAGTTCAATACTATGCTGACGTTGAAAAAGTGATGGATGTCAGTCGGGGAAGTTTCCGCCCGATGCCTAAGGTCGAATCGGCGGTGATTCGACTAAATCCGAAATCCGAAGCACGAAATCCGAAAGAAGCGGAGATGTTATTCGGAATTGCCAAGAAATGTTTTGCCGGAAAAAGAAAGCAACTCATAACCACCTTGCCCGCCGCAATAGAGAAGAGCGGAGAAGAAACGAGAGCACTATTGATTAAACTGAATGTTGACCCGATGGCCCGGCCAGAAACCCTGCGTCTGGAAGATTGGCTTAACCTGCTAAAAGAACTACAATAAAACTAATGCGTTATAATATTTTAATTATAGTTTTGGTTTTTGCCATGCTTCTGCCTTTTTATCCCGCTAGGGCAGTTGGCCTTAATTTCGGTGGCAGGATAGTATACTCAAATTGGACTATTTGTTGGATTGGGCCTGTCCCCGTGCCAGTTGATATTATAGTAGTTGAAAGAACTGGCATAACCACCACTCTCGCTTATATAGGATACGCGCCCCTTCTCCGACTTTTGGGTATTTCTCCGGTTGAATATCTATGGTACAAGATGTGGCCGGCTGGCTCACAATCATTGGGCAAATATATTCCTGTCCCCAGCAGAATCCTGCGTTGGACAATAAATCCTCTAACTCCTAGCCAAGACGGTTCACAGTGTGTCGCCGTTTTCTATAGAAACACCAATATCATCACCAAGATAGGTACTTCGCTGTTTTAGGTATCAACAGTTGCGGGGAACCATGGTCTTGACCGTGGTATAATTTGACTAGGGAAATGCCTGGTTTTTCGGTAAAAATCAGGCCCCGAAAGACATAATGCCAATAAAGAGGAACTTGGTCATTGTTATTGTGGCGGTAATCGCCGTGTTTTCGGTTTATCAGCTTAGCAAATACGTTCATAAGCTGGCTTTGAGCGGACCGACATTGACTGCTGTCTCCTCTTTTTCAAATGACGACCAAAATTGCGCCATCTGCGACCCGGACCACGACGGTCTGACCAACGCCGAGGAAGTGCTTTGGAACACGGATCCTTTTAACTCGGATACGGACGGGGACGGGTTTAAGGATGGAGAGGAGACCGCTTCCGGCCACAATCCGCTGGTTCCGGGTCCGGACGATCTTATAAATAGCGATAATCTGACCGAGCAATTAGCCAATCTCACCGTGGCTGGTCTGGTAGCGGGCGAACTAAATCCGGCCAGCGGCAACTATGAACAAACCTTGGCCGATATCACCTCATCGGTCGCCGACTCGGCTAAATACCTGTTCAATAAGCAAGTTGATGCGGGCCTGCTCAATATAATCCCCGGCAACAGTGATTCCAATAACATCTATGTAAGGACAGTTTCTCATTTGGTCCAGAGATTCAGCGATGCTTTCGGCGAACAATTGAACCGCCTGATAGACGACCTGAATACGACCGGAAGCAAAGGGTTTACCGGCGAGATGAAGGATTATTACAGCCGCCAAGCGGAAATTTTAGACGCTCTCTTTAATGATGCCTTATCAATGCCGGTGACCAGGCCTTTTTCTTCTTTCCATACCGGTTTCGCGGCGTTGGTCATGCAATTAAAGAGCATCGACGAGGCAATGGCCGACGGCGATAAAGACACGGTCAAAGCGACGCTGGCCCTGCAGGCCCTAGGAGACGTGCCTGATAAGTATATCTATCTGCTCAATATTTTTACTGATGCCATTCAAGGGGAGAATGTGGAAATAGACCCATTATGAGGCAGATCATCTCCATAATTTTATTGATGAGCGTGCTGGCTATGAGCGCCGGTTATGTTTTCGCGCCGGCGCCGGCCCAAGCGGCGGTCGGCAGTGTTATCGCCCAAGCTGGCGGCTGTGTCGGGAGCGGCGCACTATCGCTCTGGTTAGGCAGCCTCATTAAAAGCGGGTTAGATGCTCTTCAAATTAAAATAAGAAGGATTGCTAGCGACTTCGTAAGAAATATGCTTGGCAATTTAGTAGAGGGACTTTTAAGCTCAAGCGTTCCGACCAGCTCCAAGGATCAAAGCTTACTTAGTTATCTCCAAAACAAGGACTATCGGGACGCGGTCGTAGCGAGATGTTTGGCCCGGCTTCAGTTAGATAACATCTCCAACAACATTACCAACATCATCCAGACCCGCGGCCGCGACGGGGGGCCGACTTTTGTCACCAACTGGCGGACATTTCTGACCCAATCCCAATACCGGGGGGAGAATGTTTTTCGGGCAATGCTAAGCACGGCCAATCTTTGCCCTTACTTTGCCAACGACCTGAAAAAATCGTACGGCCTGAAACCGACCGACAAAATATCCCTGCCCGGCGTGAACACAAGAACGGGAAGCACGCAGACATTTAGCACGAAGATTAACTGCACTCTGCCCAAAGATTTCACTTTAGAAAAATATCAGAAGGACTTCGCCGGCAACGGCGGCTGGGCCCGTTACGCTCAATTGGCCCAGCCGCAGAACAATCCTTTCGGCGCATCTCTTTTGGCCCAAGACCAGATAAGCATCCAGCTCCAGCTTGAGCAGGAGTCCGATATCCAACAAGTTCAAACTAATAAGGGTTACACCGGCATCAGCGGAAAAGATAAGAACAGCAGCTGTAAGATAAAAGGGTTCGGCGGCCAGTGCATCGTTTACAGGGATATAAAAACGACCGGCGAATATCTAGCCCAGAACGTAGCCGCCACCGTCGGAGTGCAGTTTGCCTGGCTGACCACCGCCCAGGGGCTGAACACCATCATTGAAGACGTAACTCAGATGATGATAAACAAGCTCTTTGACCAGTCCGATACCCGTGGCGGCGATTTGATAACAAAAAACATTGACGGCAGCACAGGCGGCGGTAATTTGCCGCCGGTCATTGAGCCCCCTTATCAGCCACCGACCGAGGATAACAGCTCTATTGCGCCCGGTCCGGGCCAGTGCAGCTATAATCTTCTGGGCATATTGGATAATTCGCTGTCAACCAGTGAGGGTTATCTTAAGCCGGCCAACGAAATGAGCTTAACCGCCCAGGTCAACATGCTTAAGCAAGTTGAGGGATATTTCACCCAGGCCTACAAACAACCGTCAGCCGAGGTCACTGGCCATATCATCGGGGGTTTGGCCGGCATTGATCAGACCAAAACCTCCATCTACAATGGTCAGCCCTTTGATGATTCAAATGGACTCCTTAATGGCGCCAGAAGCGAGTTCAAAGCCGCATATAAGGCCTGCGTTGGCGAAGATTGGCCACCGACCAGCCCTAACTAAACGATGCTTAAAAAACATCTGACAAATCGTAAATTTTACTTGTTTGTCCTTCTTATTGTATTGGTATTGATGCCGATGTATTCGGCGTCGGCTGAATGTTCTTGGTGGCAATCGGCCTTAGGTACTGCGGTCCCATTCGCCGGCGGCTTGCCTTGCGCGGTCAATGCCGCAACCGGCAGCACTTGGGACCAGGGACTTATGTGGGTATTACAATTCATAACCCAAGCTCTAGCGTGGGCTTTAGCATGGATAATGAGTGCGTTCAATTTCCTCGTGTATATACGCATTGATAAAGGTATGCCAGTGCTGAAAGCGACATGGACCATTTTGCGCGATATCTCAAACATGTTCTTTATCTTGGTCTTAATTTGGATGGCCTTCGCCACGATATTCAATGTTGGTAGACACCGTTTCCCGGACATGATATGGCGTTTCCTTATAGTGGCTGTGCTCATAAACTTCAGCTTGGTCATTGGCGGGTTGGTTATTGACGCCGCCCAGATATTGGTCAACGTGTTTTTGAATATGATAGGCAATCCCGGTGATCGGCTCGGCGCATTCCTGAAGCCATATCAGCTACTGCCCGGCATAGTTAACGAGGGGACATTGGTGGGCGCCATCTTTGGCATTGTTTTGGGCCTGATGTTGCTCTTCAGTATGTTGATGGCCGTTGTTTTTGCGACCATCAGAATATTTGCCTTATGGGGACTCCTTATTGTCGCGCCCATCGCTTGGATGGCCTATATCCTGCCCGGCACTCAAAAGTGGTTTAGCAAGTGGTGGGGAACATTCATCGGCTGGAATCTTTTCCTGCCCTGCTTTTTATTCATCCTCTACATCGGTCTCTTGTTCTTGAGCAAGAGCGATGAGGTCATTGCGACCATTACCGGCAATCAGAACACCGGGAATTTCTTAAATACTTCGGTGTCCTTCAACATGTTCTTTTTCTACGCTTTCGCGGCCGGATTCTTGACCTACGGCACGGTCATGGCCGCCAAGCTCACCACCGCCTTCGGCGCCGGCGACGGATTCCAAAAAGGCCTCGGCTGGGCAACGACAGCGATAAAAAGAATGCCCGGTTTCAGCTCATACTTTGCCGCTCAAAAAGCGGCTGATGCCAGATTCAAACAATTCCAAGAAGAAGGTTTTAAGAATAAATATCTAGGAAAGTTTGCTTACGGCGGGGAAGCTGGTCGCAAGAGACAAGAAGCATGGTGGGCAGAACGTTTTGGCGTCCGAAGTGCAGAATTTAAGAACCAGAAAGATTTCGTATCTGACGTGAATAAAGAAGCCGCACGACTTAAGGACCAGGAAAAAGCCGGACAGTTGGAGGTTACCGCCGATTTGGCCGATGGTTATAACATCACAAGTAAGGAGGGGGCTGCTCGAAAATCTATTTTGTATGAGCGCGGTATGGTGACTGGAGAACAATTTAATAAAGATATGAGCATCTTGGTAAGAAAGAACCCTTTTCTGGCTCAAGATTTGTCCAAAAAAGCCAAGGGGGCCAAGTATAAGAACGTTAATCCGATTCAGATACTTCAGATGGCCGCCGCGGAAGGCGAATATGCGAGATTTGCTGTACCCCAAGCCGTAGGCCTCAGAAAAGAGTGGTTTGATTTTGTTGTCGGAGAAGATAGGTCGATTGACATCATGACTGCAAAACAATACGGAATCGCCATTAAACTTATGGGTGACAAAGAAACAAAGGAGGGCAGTGACTTCCGCAAAAAACTAATGAAGAAGAGACCGGATATTGTCATGGAATATGAAACTGCCGACATGACGGCTGAAAAAAGGTTGGAGGCATGGAGGAAAGAATTCGCAAAGCCAGATTTAACACCATCTGATGTCGGAAAACTACCACTGGCTGCTTGGAATAATCCGGCTTTTCAAGAAGCACTGGGTAACCATATCCAAAAACTGCAAAATGAGGATGAATATCTAAAGATGACCGCTGAAGAAAGAAAAGATGCTGGGTTTACAGAAAAGAAAAAATATTTTGGAGCTGGGTCAAGTTATAAAACAACGGTCAGAAACAACATAAAAGGCACGAGTAGCAAAAATATGGACAAGTTGCGTATTTTAAAGAACGTTGCTTCTCATATCTCGGCCTTCAGTCCTGAAAAAATAAGGGATGAGGCCCGGAGAGGAGAAAAAGAAAAGAAAGAAGAAGGTGGCGAAGAAGGAGAGAAGAAAGAATAATAATGGATATAAATTTACCAGACAACTATTGTCCCTACGAAGTTATGACGGATTCTTTAAAGGATACCGGGTCTTGGAATATTTTCGGTTTAAAATACTTGAATTTGCCACTCTCTCTCCAAAATATTCTGATGGATAGCCCGACCATGGAATTTGTGGCCGAAATTTCAGACACCTATCATCTCCTAGAATCTCAAGCAAGGGAACTGTCTAGGATTATGGGTAACGTAATCATCGGAGATCTATTTATCGGCAATATGACCAGCGAGATAGGGGAGCGATTGAATCTGCCTCCAGAAACAGCCCAGCAGATAAGAAATCAAATCGTCAGCGAGCTTTTTGCACCGGCAATTGAGGATATCAAGAAAGTTCAGAGAGAAAAATTCGCAAATAAGATTGGCAATCAGCCGCAAACACCCGCTCCGAAGCCACCGACAGATATTAATCCGGGCAACGTGGTAAACTTAAGAAACAAATAATTATTCGTACGGGATGAGATTTCAATTGCCACAATTCATTGAAACGGAGATAAAGATCGTCGGGCCCTTCACTTTGAAACAATTCCTTTGGGTGGCAGCCGGGGCGGTCCTGATCTTTCTTGATTTCAGCATCTTCAAGGGCTTTGCGGCTCTTATTATCGGTCTACCCATCGCCGGAGTGGCCCTGGCGTTGGCCTTCCTCAAGATAGACGATCTGCCGCTCATCAATTACGTAGCCAACGCCCTGTCATACATGTTCGGCACCAAAGAATATCGCTATCGCTCCGATGCGAACGCGGATTATTCCCAAAGAATAAAAATAAGAAATGGCTGACACATCAACTAAGAACCTGGTGGAGATAGCCGACATTCAGAACAATGTCGTCCTGCTTAATAACGGCTCTCTGCGGGCCGTGATTGAGGTTTCGGCCGTCAATTTTGAATTGCGCTCAGAGGACGAGCAGATGGGCATCCTCCAGAACTTCCAAAGATTCCTGAATTCGGTGGATTTCCCCCTTCAGATGATCGTGAGTTCGCGCAAGCTCAACATGGACGAATATCTAAAAAGCATGGACTTGGTCATTGAGAGTACCGAAAACGAACTGCTCAAGATCCAGGGCACCGAATATGCCAAGTTCGTGAAAGAGTTGCTGGAGCTGTCCAATATCATGAGCAAGAAGTTCTATGTCGTCCTGCCTTTCTATGTCTATGAGACGCCGACCAAGACCGGCCTTTTCAAAAGCTTAAAGAGCATCGTTAATCCTAGAAGCATGGTCAAAAAAATAAACCCCGACGAACTTGAAACCTACCAGACCCAGCTGATGCAAAGGGTGGAGCTCATCCTGGACGGCCTTATCGGGCTTGGCCTAAAGACCAAGCTTCTGGAGGGAGACGACCTGGTCAATCTTTTCTATGGCTTATACAACCCAGGAGACCAACCAAAAACTATGAAATATGAAACATAGAATATGAAATATGGCAGAACCGATAAATAACAATTCGGTCCAAAAAATCCAAGACATTCTAGCGCCGTCGGCCCTTTCGGTTTCGCCGAATTACATCCAAATCGGGCCCAAATACGCCCGGACCATCTTTTTGGCGACCTATCCAAGATACCTGAACACGAGCTGGTTCTCCCCGATAATAAATCTGGACCGGGTCTTTGACATCTCCATATTCGTCCATCCCAAGAACACGGCTACGGTTTTAAAGCAGCTCCGGGACCAGCTGGCCCGCCTTCAGGCCCAGGCCATGGAAGAATCGTCCAAAGGCAAGGTCCGCGACCCGATATTGGAGACGGCTATGCAGGACATCGAGGTGTTGCGAGACAAGCTCCAGCAGGGGACCGACAAGTTCTTCGAGCTTGGCGTCTATATCACTCTCTATGAGGACAGTGTCAAAGGGCTGGATGAGGCCGAGAGCAAGATAAAGGGCCTCTTGGAATACCAGCTGATATTCGCCAAGGCGGCCACTTTCCGAATGATGGATGGTTTTAACTCTACTTTGCCGATGGATGACGACCGATTGGCCGAACATACGTCGCTCAACACCGAGCCGATATCGTCTCTTTTCCCGTTTGTCTCTTTTGACCTGACCTCAAACTCTGGGGTCCTCTACGGCATCAATACTCACAATAATTCACTGGTCCTCTTTGACCGTTTCAACCTTGAGAACGCCAACGCGGTCGTTTTCGGCAAATCCGGGGGAGGCAAGTCAATAAAGGGCACGGAGAACGTCCTGGTAAGATACGAAAATAAAATCCAGTTATTAAAAATAGGAGCATTAGTTGATCAATTAATAAAGAAGAGGGGAATCGTAAAAATAGACGAAGAGCTTGAAGGGGTTCTTGAACCAGACATAGAGGTATGGGCTTTTGATGCCAAACTCAAGGGCTCCTGGAGTAAAGTCTCGGTTGCAGCCAGGAAGGATGCACCAAAAGATTTTTATCGATTTAGCACTAGGTCGGGTAGAGTTGTTACCACCACTGGTGACCATAATATGGTGATACTAAAAGACGGTGTTGTGATAACCGACAAAAGTACAAATATAAGGCCGGGTCAACACGTCCCACTACCAAGACATATCGGAGTAAGCGCTAATTCAGAAATTTCCCTAAATCTTATTGAGATACTGGAGGGTTCTAAAAACATCTATGTGGCCGGAGCAGGCGAAATAATAAAGCAGAATTATTCGACCCTAAAAACTCGAGTTATCGATTATGAACTAGACCAGTATCTATACCGCTATCGTGACAGCCGGCGCGTGCCTCTGCCTTATTTTAAGAAAATTATGAAGATTTTGGACGTGAATTTGAATCACCCCTTATTGGCTGGACTAAAAATCGTTTCAAAAAGCGGAAGGGGTTATGCGCCTGTTATTTTTCCGATTAGCAAATCTTTTTTGAAAATAATTGGTTACATAGTAGCAGAGGGAACTATTACCGACGACCTAATTATCATTTCTAACACCGATCCGGATATCATTAAAGATATTCAGATTGCTCTTAGCTCGACAGGTACGCTATTTTTTACTGCTACTGATAGTATCAACATTGGCGATAGAATTTTTGTTGAAATTATTAAGCAGCTGGGAGGCAAAAAGAAGTCCAACAAAAAAGACGTGCTACCATTTATATTTGGGCTAAAGAAAGATATGATTGCTCCCTATCTTCAATCCTATTTTGAAGGAGACGGCTGTATAGAACATGCTTCAGTAATGGCTGTTTCCAAATCAAAAGAACTTATATCGGGTTTGTGTTATCTTCTGTATTACTTCGACATCGTCGGCCGGATAAAAAGGACGACTAAAAAGGCACCGGCCTGGAGCAGTAAAAAAATATACTGGAAGTTAATAATATCCGGTCAAAACGACCTCCGTAAGTTTGCATCCGAAATTGGCTTCGTTTCTCAAAGAAAAAACTGCCTTCTTTCCAATATCACAAATAGAGAAAGTAATACAAATGTTGATCTGGTCCCTGAATTAAGTGGATTTTTTAAAGAGATAAACGAAGTATGTCCATCTATTTTTTACGGTCTTTCAGATATATCAGCGCTTAAAAGAGGGGTTTATGATCCTTCTCCTGGCAAACTAAACGAGTTAACGAGAATGGTCCGGGAAAGGATTGCTTTATATATGGGTAATGCTTCTATCAGTTATGTCTCTCATGGATCAATGATGACCCTGATTTCAGGTCAATATACGCAAGATTCGTTTGCTAGAAAACTAGAGATAACAGAAAAACTTGAAAAAATGCTTGCTAAATTAGAGGTGTTTGCCAACTCAAGTTTATTTTGGGATGAGATTGTAAAAATAGAGAAAATCAAAAACAAGAATGATGCTTACGTTTATGATCTCACTGTTGATAACGAGGTATTCTTATGCGGAACAGGAGGGCTGTTTGTCCATAATTCGTACACCACTAAACTGGAAATGTTGCGCCATTTGATATTCGGCACCCAGGTCATTGTGATTGACCCGGAGGATGAGTACAAATACTTGGGCGACACGGTCGGCGGGTCCACCATCAAGATCTCGGTTAATTCGGAGCAGCACTTGAATCCCTTTGATCTGCCGGTGCCCAAAGAAGGGGAAGTGTCGGCTGATATTTTCAAATCTCATATTCTGGGTCTGACCGGCCTCTTGAAACTGATGCTGGGCGAGCTGACGCCGGAGGAATCGGCCATCTTGGACGAGGCCCTCATCCAGACCTACGCCATCAAGGACATCACGCCGGACTCGGACTTTTCCCAGGCCGCGCCGCCGGTCTTATCAGACCTTCTCTCTATCTTGGAGGGTATGACCGGAGCCGAATCAATGGCTATCCGCCTTAAAAAATACACCGACGGCACTTTCGCCGGGTTTTTGAACAAGCCGACCAATGTCCCGCTGGACAATCAGCTGGTCGTCTTCAGCATCCGCGACATGGAGGAAGAGCTCCGGCCGATCGCCATGTACCTGGTCCTGAACCATATTTGGACGGCCATCCGCCGCGAGCTCAAGAAGCGCATCCTGGCCATTGATGAGGCCTGGGTTCTCATGAAATACCCGGTCGGAGCCGATTTCGTGTCCAACATCGCCCGCCGGGCCCGCAAATACTACACTGGGCTGACCACCATCTCCCAGGACGTCTCCGTATTTTTAGCCAGCGAGTCGGGCAAGAGCGTGCTGGCCAATTCGTCCATCCAGGTTCTGATGAAGCAGTCGCCGGCCACGATAGACGTGGTCCAGCAGACGTTCAACCTGACCGACGCCGAGAAGTTCTATCTCCTGGAAGCCAGGGTCGGGTTCGGACTTTTCTTCCTGGGCCAGAACCATGTCGGCATCAGGGTGGTGGCCTCGTACGCCGAGGACCAGATAATCACCTCTGACCCGCGCCAGATATTGGAGATAGAGAAAGCAAAAGAAGAATGGGCTAAGACCCAATAAGCCATGGCAACTGTCGCCTTACCATACACCGAGGAAGATATCTTTGAGTATTATGAAGCCCTTCAAGAGGTCCGTTTGATAGACATCCGGCAAAGAGAGCGGAGGGAAAGATTTGAGCGGATAAACAAAGGCGTGCGCACTACTTCCCTGGCCGCGGTCTTTATCGTCTTTTTAATAGCGGGGGTAAGCGACCTTTTGAGCTTAATAGACCTGGGCTGGATCACTTCATGGCTTTTTTCGCTGCTTATGTGGACCTTCATAAAAAACCGGATATCCGCCATTGAAAAGTCGTCGGAAGAAATGGGAGAATTCGCCCAAGAGCTTGAGCAAGACCTGAAAACATACGCCCTGGAGGCCAACCTGGAAATCGTTAAGAGCAAGCCGCCGTCTTACGGCCGGATATTTATCCGGGACACCATAATAACCCAGGCCATTGAGCTCGTCCCCGTGATAGATGTGCTTCCTTTTTATCTGGGGCAGATGGTGAAGGCCCTCAGGGACCAGCAAAAAATAAGGAGGGACGCCCAGAAAATGGTTGCTTACTGCGAACAAATGCTGGATATGCTAGAAAGCAAAGGAGTATGAAAAAAGAATTCTCCATATTAATAATGTTGAGCGCTCTCCTGGGCTCGTCGCTAACAGGGTATTTTTTGACTCGGCCGGGCGGCGGAGGAACAGATATTCTCAACCGGCAATCAGCGACCCTGGGCCGTTTCTCTGGCGACCTGGATGGCGGTCAGGCGTCAACCTTGCCTATCCCGGACGGATTGTTCCAAATAAGCACCGACGCGGCCCTGTCTCCGGCGGCAGATGCCGATGGTTCCATCGTCTATTATCACGCGGAAAATGGTTTTGTCTCTCGGGTGGAGATAGAGTCCCGCCGCAATATCCTTGTTTCCCAGACCGCCCTGCCCGGTCTCCGGAACATTATCTGGTCTCCGGACCGCCAAAAGGTAGTTACGGTCTTTTCTGGTCCCCAAGGCCTCGTTTTCCAGTATTTTGATTATCGGAGCTACGCCCACGGCGACCTCCCAAATGTGACCGATGCCGCTTTTTCTCCAGACAACAATCGGCTGGCCTTAGTCCAACAAACAGGGAATGGCTCTAACATCGTTTTAGCGGGGACGGACGGCTCCAATCCTGTCACCATCCTTAAGACCCGTTTGTCTCATGCTTCTGTGGTCTGGCAATCTGAAAAAACTCTCTCATTGATCACAAGGGATGACACCGGGGTTTTCAATATGTATCTTTTGTCGGACGGCGGTGCTTTGACCAAGGTCATAGACGGAGAGACCCGACTTAAGGCGGCCTGGTCTCCGGACGGGTCCAAGCTGCTTTATTCCACGGCCGAATCCGGACTGACGATACTTGATCCGATGGCCGGAAGCCGCACGCAACAGAATCTGGCGGCGGAGGCCGACCTGTGCGCTTGGCGACCCGGCAACCAGAGGATAATCTGCGCCGTGGACGACAGGGGGACTACCCGCATCGAGGAGTTTGAGCCGGGCCAGGCGAGTCGCTCCGTGGCCAGCGAGCTTATAATCTCTCCTGAAAAGATATTCCTGTCATCGGACGAGAAGTTCCTGGTCCTGCTCAGCCAGAGCGACCATTCACTTTACGGATTAAGAATGACGACTGGCGACTAGGGCCCTAGTGGCCAACAACCATCTAAAGAGGTTTGACTACGATTCTTCGTTGAGGGTCCTGGCCAATGCTTTCGGTTATGATATCGGGCATGGAAGCCAGTTCCATGTGAACGACCCGGCGCTCATAGGAGGACATTGGGGCCAAGGCCTGGGCTCGACGCGTGCTGCGGACCTTGGCCACCGCCTGGCGGGCGATCTCCAGCACTTGGGAGGCCTTGGCTCTTTTGTAGTCGTTGATGTCTATGGTTACGGATACGGCGGGGGATTCTTTGGCGACCGAGGTCCTGACCAAATGCTCCAGTGCTTGGAGGTTCTGGCCGTTCTTGCCGATAAGGAGGTGGGCGTGGTCGGGAACACGGACTACGGCTAACAATCTGATCTTGCCGTCCCGCAGTTCTTCGCCAACTTCTACCTGGCACGTAATATTCATCGCTTGGGCAACCCGCTCTACGATATCCCTTATTTTTTGCTTGAGAATCTCGCTCATTTCATCGTTTTTCTAAGATACCACTGCTCGAACATGGAGCATACGGTCGTGGTTACCCAGTATAATACCAGACCAGCCGATAAATTCCAACCTATGATAACTATGAATACGGGAAGGAAATAGAGCATCTGGGCGTTCATCGCTTTCATCTGGGGATTGGCTGGGCCGGCGCTTTGTATATACTGGATACTCTGCTTGGCTTGGACGAATTGAAGCACACCGGCCAAAAGAGCCAGGTAGTGATTTTTGCCGGTTACGTCTATGGATCCCAAAAATAACGTCTTTATATTTCCGGGGTCAGGGATGAATGGATAAAGCCCACCCAAGGACTCGGGGTTAAGGCCGGCAATGAAAACCTGATAGAGGGCGATGAGGACCGGCAATTGGATGAGCAGGGGGATACAGCCGGCCACCGGATTGACGCCATGGTCCTTATATAGCTGCATCGTCGCGGCGCCTTGAGCGGCCTGATCGTTCTTGAATTTGGCCTTTATCTCCGCCAGTTTAGGGGCAAGCGCGTTCATTGCCCTCTGGGAACGCTGGGCCTTGATGGAGAGGGGGAAGAAGATAATCCTTATGATCACCGTCAGCAGAATGATGGCCAGCCCCAGGTCATGGCCGGGTACAACCGAAGCCAGGAGGATAAGGACGTTGAAGAGGGGCGTATATAGAATCGTTTTGAAGAACCCGAGCATGTTATGAAGGATAATCAAGGCCGCCTTTTGACCAGGGGTGGCACCGGCATATCCTTTTTAGGGCCTGGAACGATCCCTTGGCGGCGCCATTTGACTCGATGGCGAGAACGGCATAATCAGAGCAGGAGGGGTGGAATTTGCAGTTCGTGGCCGCAAAAAAAGGAACTCCAGTCAAGCGGAGGAAGTAACTGAGCTTTTGGTAGACCGCGATTGTGAAAATAAGCAGTTCTCTCATGTAAAGCCGGCTTGGTCAAGCAGTTTGATAAGGTCTGTCCGTATGGCCGCCGGTCCATCATTCTTCATAACTACTACCACCGTATCGTATCCGGCGCCTTTCGGCAAGGCACGGAGACGAACTGTTTCGCTCACGAGACGTCGGATCCGGTTCCTAACCGCCGCTTTGGGCGAGACCTTGGCCGAAACCGATATCCCGAAACGGGGAACGTCCTGATTAGGAACGGTCTTTAAAAAAACAAGACGGCCACGAAAAACACGGCCTGTTTTGAGGACCCTCTTGAAGACCTTTTCCTTCTTGATCCTGTTTTTAGCCGGAAGAGCCACGATTTTGTCAGACGTTCAGGCGCTTGCGGCCTCTAGAGCGACGCCGGGCAATGACTTTGCGTCCATTCTTGGAATTCATCCTGGAAAGAAAGCCGTGCTTTCTTTTTCTTTTTACTTTTTTAGGCTGCCAGGTCTGGGCAAGCGATTTGGTCATGGTGAAAATTATTAACAGTATTTAGTATAACTCAAAATAATCCGACTGGCAATATTGATATATTATTTTCATTCATTAAGCTGGGGCGGTATCCGCCACTCCGGTCGGGTCCAGGCCTCCTTCGCGGGCGTCGGAGTTATAAACACTATATCAACTTCGCGGCTGGTTGCTGAATTTTTCAGTTGCGTATAATACGAGGGAGGTAATTTAACACGGCTATGACAAATGATGAAATATGGAAAGCGGTATTGGGCGAAATGGAGACAAGTTTGTCGCGCGCCAACTTCATCACCTGGTTCAAGAACACCACTATCGTGGCCCGCGATAAAGCGGCCATTATTGTAAGCGTACCCAATGGTTTTATCAAGGAGTGGCTGGAAAACAAGTTCAATAAAAAGATCCTCCAGTCCATCCGCACTCTCAACCCCGAGATAAGGGAGGTGAGATACTCCATCGGCAAGCCGAAGTTGGACTTTATAAAACAGGATTTCTCTAAAATTATCTTCGAGAGGGAGCTTGAGGATAAGAACGATGTTCCCCTTGATTCGGACGTAGACAAGGCAACCAATCTCAATAAGCGTTATTCCTTCGATTCTTTCGTGGTTGGCTCTAATAATGAGCTGGCTTGTGCCGCCTGCGTGGCGGTAACTAAGAATCTGGGCAAGCTCTATAATCCCTTGTTCATTCACGGCGGAGTCGGTCTCGGGAAGACCCATCTCTTGCAGGCGGTCGGCAACAAGGTTGCTGAATATCGGGAGCGCCGGATCTTGTATGTGCCGGCCGAGCGCTTTTCCGCCAATATCGTTGATGCCATACGCAACAAGTCCATCGAGGACCTGAAGAACCAGTATTCCCATCTTGACTTGCTTATTATAGATGATGTCCAATTCTTCGCGGGCAAAGAGAAGATGCAGGAGATAACCTTCTCCACCTTTAATGAGCTCTACGGAAAGAACAAGCAGATAGTTTTTTCTTCAGACCGGCCGCCCAGGGCTATCCCGGCCATCGAAGAGCGCCTGCGATCCCGGTTTGAGGGTGGTATGATAGCCGATATCGGAGTGCCTGATTTTGAGACCCGGCTGGCGATATTGAAACAAAAGCTGATCGGTAAGAATCTAGAGCTGGACAGCGAGGTTTTGTCTTATATTGCCACCCATATGCAAAAAAATGTCAGGGAGCTTGAGGGGGCTTTGAATAGAGTGGTTGCTTTCAATCAAGTGTATAACAAGATCCCCGACATCAAAGAAACCAAAAATATCTTGACCAGCTACCTTAACACCCCCTATAGAAAAACCTCTCCCCAATCCATCTTAAAAGCAGTGGCTGATTTTTATAATATCTCATCCAATGATCTATTAAAACGAAGCCGTAAGAAGGAGGTTGTGAAGCCCCGCCAAGTGGCAATGTTCCTTTTGCGCGAAGAGACCAAACTTTCTTTTCCTGAAATAGGTCAGAAGCTTGGGGGTAGGGATCACTCGACAGTCATCCATGCTTGCGAAAAAATCAGATCTGAATCAGCTATTGACGAACCCTTAAAACAAGAGTTAGTTTTGATAAAAGAGCGTGTATATAACTCTTCTGATAGGTAGGTGATGGTTGGTGGATGGTTAAGAGGATGTTTAAGATTTGGATGATTCTTCTTTATTATATCAACCTATTACCAACAATTTAAATATATTAAAAACAGGACAAAGATAGTTAAAAATAGTGTTTCTTGTGAACCTTTCCACATATACACACCCTTAATAATAGTAATAATATTCTAAATAACTAATACTATCCCAATGAAAGTGATCGTGAATCAAAAAAACCTCAAACAAGCCGTCTTAGTCACAGAGAAGATAGTTTCACGGAATGCATCCTTGCCTATCTTAAGTAATATTCTCATTAAAACAGAGAACGGTAGGGTGCGTTTATCAGCCACTAACCTTGAGATCGGTATCCACGTCTTTATTGGGGCTAAAATAAACGAAGTCGGTGAAATAACAGTTCCAGCTAGGATATTCTCTGATTTTGTCTCAGCGGTATCTAGTGAAAAAATAAACTTATCAACAAAAAACAACATATTATCCATTTCTTCGGACGAGTATAAAACCCAAATACTCGGGTCTGACTCTAAAGATTTTCCAATAATTCCAAAACTAAAAACAGACCCCATAGCGGCCATCAAAGCGGCAGATCTTAAAAATGGCCTAATATCAGTCTCTGATTCCATAGCCACATCGGAAACTCGGCCCGAACTGGCCGGCGTGTTTTTGGGCGTCAAAAACAACACCGCCACCCTGGCATCAACCGACGGTTTCCGCCTAGGAGAAATAGTTGTTCCCATCAAAAACAAAGAACCTCTCTCTGTCATCCTGCCCAGGAGCACGGTCGCGGAGCTTATAAGGGTCTGCTCTGATTTTGGTGGGGGTATCACTATTCGCTCGGCCGACAACCAGATATCTTTTTCCAACGAAGACAGCGAACTGGTGTCAAGGGTGGTGGATGGAAATTATCCGGATTATCAAAAGGTGATACCAGAGCGGTCTCTTTCCAAGGTCTTGGTCAAAAAAGACGACTTAGAAAAGAATGTCCGGCTAGCCGGGTTGTTCTCGTCCGCCACATCTGAGGTTAAACTATCCTATTCAGGAGACACCTTGACCATCTCTTCCAAGAATCCTGACAAAGGAGAGATAGAAACCACGGTTCTGGTCTCGCTGAAAAATGAGCCCTTTGAAATATCCCTCAACTATCGATATATAGCAGACGCTCTAAAGAACATACCAGTCGCCGATGTGATAATAGAATTTACCGGACAAAACAACCCATTCGTCATTCGGCCGAGCGGCGGACAGAAAGCCACATTCCTGGTCATGCCCCTTAGAACCTAAGAAATGTTCAGATCCATCTCCCAGCGAGTAACGGCACGCCAGGACCACCTGGCCCAAAACAACTCTAAACAAGAGGTGCTTAATTCAGTCATTTCAAAATTCTTTAAGGAGACCATCGGCCTGGACGGACGCACGGCGTCATTTAATGCGTCCATTCAAAAAGGCAACCTATATATATCAGTACCATCAAAATCAGTCACCAATGAAATAGTGTTCAGGGCAAAACATCTCTATGCGGCGCTAAAAAAGAACCGCATAATTTGCAACAATCTCATAATTAGATAGGTTGGCGAATTATATCGCGCCGAACGCGCGCTGGACCGCCCATTCCCAATTCAAGAACCCCGGATCGCTGGCCGGATTTGAAGGGTAGGGACCGAGAGGGTCGTTCCGGTCGACGTAATAGAGGATGGTATGGGCCCCGGCCGGGGAGACGTAATTGCCGTCAAGCATGATCTTATCGGAGCTGATAGGATTGGGTTCGGGGAATGACTCATAAGGCGTGTCCGCCAGGGCCTTGGCCATAAAGTCATGCCACATTGGTCCAGCCGCGCTGATACCGGCTCCGGCCGCGGTCATGGGCCGGTTGTCGTTGTTGCCGGTCCAGACCACGGTGGCCAAGGAGGGGGTATAGCCGACGACCCAGCCGTCCCTGTTGTCTTGGGTAGTGCCTGTCTTGG
>Ga0209541_10006284_pt1 | contig 20325 bp, 27 predicted proteins | sample RifCSPlowO2_01_FD_184027 | JGI IMG/M metagenome (GOLD analysis project Ga0209541, IMG submission 184027) | Groundwater microbial communities from Rifle, Colorado - Rifle CSP2_plank lowO2_0.1 (SPAdes) (version 2) | ecosystem: Environmental > Aquatic > Deep subsurface > Groundwater | place... | reverse complement strand
CTTCCTCCACTGCTGCCACAAAAATTGGGCGCTCGTCTTCCTTATACACGGCCAAGATCATACCTTGAGAATACTCATTCATAATTTTTTTGGATTCCAGGTTGGTCACAAACATAAATTTCTTATAAAGTATTCCGGCGTATATCCAAACGGCCGCACTGCAGTGTAGATAGTGCGTGGCCTGTCTTCGGCTAAATCCACTGTCAGCTTAATTAACTTTTCACTTCCCTCTTGGCTGACCGCTTCAGTTACCAAACCCACTTTCATTTCCACCTGTTTAAATTGATCCAGGGTAATCATCCGAAGTAGTCGATTTTCATTACTCTTCTAACTTCAGTCATAGTTTCTTTGGCTATGTTCTGAGCCCTTTGCGTCCCTCGTTTAAGAATCTCTTCCACTTCATCTGGTTTAGCTTCGTATTCGCTCCTAGTTTTGCGCATGGGCTCAACTAAGTTGTTTAGCACTTCCCCTAAACGTTTCTTGACTTCAATATCTCCAACTTTCCCTTGGCGATAACGGGACTTGAAGTCTTCCACTTCCTCCTTGTTGGGATTAAAAGCGTCGTGGTATGTAAATACCGGGTTGCCTTCGACATTTCCTGGGTCGGTAGAATGAATCCGGCCGGGATCAGTATACATGTCCATTACTTTTTTCTCCACAACTTCAGCCGGATCCGATAAATAGATACAGTTATCTAGGCTTTTACTCATTTTGGTCTGACCGTCGGTTCCCGGCAGACGTTTAATATCTCCCAGCAGGGCTTCTGGCTCAACTAACACTTCACCATACAAGCTATTAAACCGGCGCACAATCTCCCGAGTTTGCTCAATCATTGGTAATTGGTCTTCCCCCACCGGGACTAGATCAGCTTTACAAAAAGTGATGTCTGCTGCCTGGCTCACCGGATACACGGCAAACCCGGCCGGAATATGCTTACCATACCCCTTTTGTTTTATTTCGTCTTTAACTGTGGGATTACGCAGTACTCTTTCCAGGGTTACTAGATTTAGGAAATACACTGTCAATTCGGCAATCTCGGGAACCAACGACTGGATGAAAATGGTGGTTTTACTGGGATCTATACCCACAGCTAAATAGTCCAGCACAAGTTCCTGGACGTTATCTCTGACTTTTTGAGGGTCGGCAAAGTTGTCGGTTAGAGCCTGCACATCGGCAATCATCACCAGCTGATCATACTCGTCTTGAAGTTTGACCCGGTTTTGCAAACTACCCACGTAGTGGCCCAAGTGCAGTCTGCCTGTTGGCCGATCCCCAGTTAAAATTCTGTTTTTATTCATATTCGTATTTTACCTTCTCGTTCCAAATAATGCGAAATCTGTTTCCGGATTACTCTCCTACCCATAGATGTCTTTAAATATTTCTCCCTGGCTTCTGCATCTTCTTTTAACACATATGCTTCATAGTAAATTAGTCTTAACGGCCTACGATAAGAAGTGGAGATGTTCTTGCCGGCCTGATGCTCTTTGATCCTTCGCTCTAAATTCCCAGTTGTTCCAGTGTAAAAGTTATTGTCTTTTTCGGATTGGAGAATATAAAGATAGTACATGAGTTCAGTATAAGACGTTGGGACTATTAAACTCACTTCGTTCGTTCCAGCCCCACGAGGGCGGAAGAAAATGCGCACAAATAAAAGAGCTCCCCTAGGGGAGCTCTCGCATTTTCTTTAATGCCCTCGGTTGCGGGGCCTGGAGTCGCGCCAGGTCTGGAAGATTATGAGCCTTCCGTGCTGCTCTACACTACCCCGCATGTTTTTAAAGAACCGAAGCCATTATACCAAAGTTTCCCCTCTTAGATTAAGAGGGGTGCCGAAGGCGGGGTGATATTGTTATAATTAGCTTCACGGCTGGGTAGCTCAATGGCGGAGCAGGGCCTTCATAAGACCACGGTTGAGAGTTCGAATCTCTCCCCAGCCACCCTAAATCCGAATATATAAATCCCACCACTGTTTCCAACTGGGCCTGTCGTCAGTGGGAATTGAGATTTGAGATTTGGGATTTGCATTTTGATCTGGCAAGATCAAAATGGTTTCTCCTTCTTTACTATACCCCAGTTTTTCCCGAGCTTCCTTTTCGATAAACTCGGGGATATCGATTTCTGCTAGACGGGCTTTTAAGCTCTGGTTTTTTTCTTCTTCCTGGCGAACTTGCGTCTGGGCCAGTCTGACCTGTTCTCCAGACCTCCACAACCTCCAAACACTAGATCCTTGCCGAGCGGCCACTACTAGTCCCAACACCACAATTAGCCACTCCCAAAACCTGTTTTTCATACTTCCTCTTGCTAGTCTCGATTGTATCTTGTAAAATCCTGGAGGTAAACAAGGCCTGTAGTATGAATAGCACACTAGAACCAGTCAGTTTCGAAATTGCCATTTCCAGTTTTACGGATTATTTGCGTACCCAGAAACGATCATCGGCCACGGTTATTGCCTATATTAATGATCTAGCTCAACTAAAAAAATATTTGGAAGAACACCGCATCACCCAAGCCACTACCGTGCAAACCCCCCATTTACAAGATTATGTCACCCATCTGTCCAACAACGGCTATACTGCCAAGAGCGTCAGCCGGAAGCTTAATTCCATCAAATCATTTTTCAAGTTTCTGATCGGCCAAAAAACAATCACCACTGATCCAGCCCGGCCCTTGGGCCACCCTAAATACACTACCACCCCTCCCCGTATCCTCTCAACTGATGAATACAAGAGGCTACGCGACGCTAGTCGGTTGGATATCCGGATGTGCGCTATTGTGGAACTGCTGCTACAAACCGGGGTGCGTATATCGGAGCTAGCCAATATTCACCTCGAAGACGCAACTAAAAATGAACTAATTATCCGTCCAGCCGAGAATAACCCCGCCCGCACTATTCCGCTTAATAAATCCGCTGCTGCAGCTGTGCAAAATTACTTGGCTGTCCGACCAGCAGTTAAAGATCCCCATTTATTTGTCACCAAGACCGGCCGGCCCCTGTTAGTGCGTAATATTCGCACCGCCATTGACAGATACTTTACTCACGCCGAAATCAAAAATGTTAAAGTCAATGATTTGCGCCACACTTTTATGGCTCATCAACTCCAAGCCGGCGTAGACCCAGAGTACTTAGCCAAAACTGTAGGTCACAAACGCCTCTCTTCCACCAGCAAATATTTCGAATTCATTAAATCCTCCGTCTCCACTCTCTCTTCTCGGTTGGTTGAGCTTTAACTCTCTTATAAAACACATGGAAAAAAAGAGTTTGTTTCGCCCTAACGAGATAACGGGATATATAATTGGACTTGGCCTAGTAGCCGTTAGCACCATCAGTTATTTAGATGCCGAACTAATCTTACATAGTTTATTCACCGCAAAAGAAGTAGGCTCCATAAACTCATTTCTTTTACTGGCTTCATCTATCACCGGATGCATAACAATTATTTGTCACCTCCTGGATGTCGAAAGTTCTCTTTATATCACAGAAAGAGACCCGAGCAGGATATTTCATGAGCAAAATCCATTTCTGGGAGAGCATCCATCAAGGCAAGATCATGTCAGTGCCAAATCGGCTATCCATCACGGATTATTTATTGCAGCCGGCATAATATTCCCCCCCGTGGGAGTTATCCTTAGTGGTCTTTCACTTGATGCTTACTGGAGCAACCTCAAAGATGCTGATCTATACCTCTAAACACATCAGTTCTTGGTGGGCCCGGGAGGATTCGGACCTCCAACATACTGTGTATAAGACAGCCGCTCTACCGTTGAGCTACAGGCCCCAGTTCTCCAATTATACCCTTACAGCTTCGATCGCTCGGAAATTTCGGCTTCGACCAGGCGCACATCCCGGCCGTATTTGAGGCGAGATAATTGCTTTATCGCTTCAGCCAATTGAGGATTGTGCAATTTCCTTTCGGCAGCAATGTCTTTGGTCACATCCATTGAAAAGGGCGGTGCCGGCTCGCCATTAACTACGGTTTTGATATATACATGAAACCTTTCAATGTTTAATAAATCAGCCTCGTTGAAAACTGGGGTAAATTCGTGCTGCAAGTAACCGGCATCAGCGACTCCCACCCGAAAGGTCATGGTGGTGCCCACGTTGCCGAAGATGGCATTTTTGACATCCTCATCCATTTGACCAATAAACTGATTGGCTACGATGAGATTTAACTTATATTTTCTGGCCTCAGACAGGATGGTGGCAAAATCCGGCATGGCAAAGTTTTGAAACTCGTCGACATATAGATAAAATGGTTTCCGTTGGGATTCGGGAATATCGGCCCTACTCATGGCTGCCATTAGCAATTGGGGTACCAGAATCATCCCTAGAAAGTTACTGTTTTCCTCTCCCAATTTCCCTTTGGATAAATTAACGATCAAGATTTTTCCTTCGTCCATCACCTTACGAAAATTAAATGCGGACTTACTCTGGCCGATCATGTTTCTAATTTGGCGATTAGTAACAAACCGACCAAATTTAGACACAATATAGTCTAAAACTTCAGATTTATGGAAATCGGAAGTCTGGGCAATTTGATCAGTCCAGAATCGCCTGACGATTTGGTCAGTTACCCGCGGCAATAGCTCTTGGACAAATTCTGCCCGCTGCAGTGCTTGCACCACTTCCACAAATGTTCCCCCGGGGATGGCTTCCAAAACAGTAAGAATGGCATTTCTAATCGCGTGTTCAAATCTAGGACCAATAATCCCGGTTTTATGTGGATCATACAACTTGTACATCATCCCAATAATGTAGCTGCACACATAATGCCGCTCTTGCTCAGTGGTAGCTTCAATCATGTTTAAACCCATGGGCCGATCTGGATCTGATGGTTCAAAATAAATCACATCTTCCGCCCGCTCGGGGGGAATATAGCCCAAAATCTCTTCAGCCAAATCATGCGGGTCAATAATGGCAATTCCCTTCCCGGCTCGAATATCTTGCAAAATCATAGTTTTCATCAGCTCTGTTTTACCGGTTCCGGTGCGGCCAATAATATACATGTGTTTTTCCCGATCTATGTCGCGGATATATACCGGCCGGGTAATTCCGCGATATACCGACTTACCTAAATACAAACCGCTGTCAGGAATCCCCAATGGGGCTGGGGCCCGCTTAGCGTTAAGCAGATAAACATGGGGGGTCTCAATGGTCTTGTTGGGAAAATGATACAGGGTGGCTAATTCTTCCGCATTAAAAATAGTCTGGGCTCCCCACCACACCAGGGGTTGATAACGATAGATAAAATCAGTAACAAAAGCACTTTTCAAACGCAACTTCTTACTTTTCAGTCCGTTGAGATCGCCATTATATTGCTCAAAAGCCGCCCGGACGTTAGCCAGATGGGCCTTAGCCGCAGTTTTATCACCGGCCACTGCCACCAGCCGGATAGTGGTCTCAAACCCGTTTTTGGATACTTTGTTATCCACGGCTTCCAGTGTCTTAGCATCGACTTTATACGAAGCTTTTTCCGGATCGGCTTCGACTTTCTTGGTCCGGCCAATCCAGGAGCGGCCCTTACTTTTCCACTTACTATCCGCCGGGGTGATTAATATTTGGATATGGACCCCCTCTCCTTCTCCCATTTTGGCCAGAGCCGAGGTAATGGCGGCCAAGGGATCAACGGCCAGGTTTTTATAAACTTGAATAGGGTTATAGACGGCACTGCGCATCACCAACCAGGCAAATTCCACCGATCCGCTTTCGGTAAAAATATTGGGCTCCTCCACAATTTGGATGTCTGCCCCGGGATATGAACCGTGAATTTGTTTTTCCACCAAATCCCGCAGTTTGTCCGGAACTACAATATAAAAGCGGATATCTTCTTTGCGGGCCACTATTTCAAAACTGACGTGCGGCTGACCCTGCAGAAAAGTAAACCACCCAAACGGGCCCAAACTCCCCTTTTTAATAGAGTACAAACTGGAAAAGACCTGTTCCATGGCGTCGGTTTTAATTTCATTATCCCGGGGCACGGCAATTTGCAGACACACCATAGCCAGACTTTTTTCCTCCCGATCCCGCTGCCGATACCAGGCCACCCACAAGTAGCCTATTAAAAAAAGGGCGACAAATAACATCCCCGCCCCTAACATGACAGCCATCAACTGATATACCAAGAGGAATAAATCAGGCACGCTTTAATGATACCATCTTCATCTGTCTAAGACACCATACGGCTAGCCAGCGGACAGCCTCCCAAACTTTGTGATGTAAACCCGCCTGGACTTGACTATTAGTCAAGGGAAGTGTCACCTGGGGGTTTTGAGTAGTAGCTGACTGCATACCTATAGTTTTTATGTAATCATCAGCTAACGCTTTTTGCAACTCCGGGTCCTTCTCAACTTTTTCTATATACCCCTCCATCTCTGGACCTACCTCCGGCGAGCCGGGAATCTCTTCCATATTCTTAATCTCCCGCTCTTCTACTCTTCTACTCTCCTGCTCTGGCCTCCAGCTCTTGCTTATTGCCTCTAATTGCTCCTTAAAATGCCCCCCGGCATTATATGCCACCTGGTAGTCCTGCTGTTTTTCCTCAAATCCCTGCCTGCCGGCAGGCAGGTCCTCCACGTCATCAGCCAAGGTCGGAGTCGGATTTTTCGTCAGCTGAGCCTGATCATCCTTGGCCGCCATAGCATTAGCGGCGGCGGCGGCTTTTTGAGCAGCATCATCCATATTTGTAAGTGTACCAATTGACAACAACAACAACAACAACTAAGATCGTGTCATGGGTGGTGTAGCTGTGGGGGCTGTAGAAATTCCAAGAGGAGTTGGAGAGGCATTAGCGGCCAGCAGTGCTACACGTCATGCTGAAACAAGTTTTAAAGAAAAATACCCCGGGTTCGTCGAAGAACTAGCCATAATTACAAAAGAACTAGGATCTGATTTTGGACATGTTGATTGGAATAGATCAGGTAAAGAACCTAAACCCTGGAAAGTAACAATTTATAATCCCCGGGAACAAATGGATGAAAATTTTGGTCCTGAAGTAGAAATAGCAGCAATGATTGATTTGCTTGGTGCGCCACCAAGTAGAAAAAAAGTTAGAGTGAATTCGGTTGTCCTGGATATGGGTGGTGGAATAAGCGTAACGCATGATAGCCCGGGTCGGCGTCCGGTCGGGGCAAAACCTGATTATGTTCATTCCATGTCCGTAGACCGAACAGATTTTGGAATAGTTACCAGAGTAATCGAAAGGTCTGCACAAGCCTATTCAAAGAGAAAGCAAGTCGGACCTGCAACTACACCAGATTTAAATGCACTACTTGGACGGAAAAAATAATTTATCCTCTACACCCTCCTACTTCCATTCGAAAGTTTACCCATCTACCCATCGTGAATAGTGCATCAGACAATCTATTCAAATATTTCAAAATATTTTTGTATTTTGGAATTAAAGTTACAACAAACTCACGATCATAAATCTGTTGCACCATTCATTTTTTCCACACTTCTTCCTCAATCTAAATTTTATGCCAGGTGGAGGGTTTTGAGCTTTTCTACCAACCACATTCTAGCTAATGTTGAGGGCTGTGTTCCCATGTCTTGAGCCACAGCATAAAGCTTAGATTTCAACTCTGGCTGCAAACGAACATTTAAAGTACTTTCCTTTCGACTCTTGGTCTTGGAAAAGTCTAGGGTTATCACTCTATTTTTATCGAAGTAGTCAGTAGCATCGTGAGTATCCCAGAAATGGGCTTCTTCTTGATATGACTTGAATTTTGGTAATTTATTTTTTTTCATTTTGTATTTGTATCCACCTCCTCTCTTTGCGGCTACTATCCCTAGCACTAACAGGATAAAAAACACCTTTTGTTTTTTGGGCTAGGAAAATAGTTAAAATTCTTTTCTTTTTAGTTTGACCAATAATTAAGTAGCGGCAAGAACGTCCGAAGCGAGCAGTAATAATTCCTTTGCATACTTGCTCTACTTCTTCAATGGAGACTGAGTGTTTGGAAATATGGTCTGAGTTATATTCATCCCAAATTAGTTCCTTGCCCCTGACTACCATTATCAATAATGTATCACAAAGTCATACACTGGTCAAGACTATGCTTTCCACACTTCTTCTTCAATTCCAATTTTATAATTTACCCACCGACCCAGAGTGAATAGTGCATCAGAAAGTCGATTTAGATATTTCAAAATATCTTTAATTGACAGTTGAGAATTGAGAATTGACAATTGGACCACTTCTCTTTCGGCCCTCCTAGCTACCGCCCTGGCTAGTTGGAGGTTCCCTTTAGGATAAATAAAATTAGATAATTTAGGCAGCTCTTTAGTTAGTTTGTCGATGAGTTTCTCTAAATTGCGGGTTTCTGTTGATGAAATTTTTATCTCACTGCCCGACAGACTGGAGCCAATAGTTAGTAGATTCTTTTGTATTTGCTTCAGCTCTTCATCTAATGGTGTCGTATGCCGGCAAACACCAATGGCACTATTTAATTCATCTATAGATCCTAGTGCTTTGGCCAACTGCGCATCTTTACTCATTCGCCCATAAAAAGTTCCGGTTTGTCCCTGATCACCTGTCTTAGTATAAATTTTGGTCATCTTTTAATATTAAAAATTACTTTTGACCCGTCCCGCGAAAGTCCACTCGGCATTTCCCGCAATCCTTTCATAGCCTTTCTGACTGCCTCCCGCTTGTCTGTCGGCACAAACAGAGTCATAAATCCCCCGCCCCCAGCTCCGGAAATTTTACCGCCGATGGCTCCGGCCTTTTTTGCTGCGATATAGATCCGGTCAATTTCGCTGTCGGATATTTTACTGGCCAGCTGTTTTTTCAATTTCCAACCGGCATCAAGCAGTCTGCCTAAAGCAGCGATTTTACCCAAGTTCAATAATTTTTTTCCCAGCCGGGCCTGATCAGCCATTTCAAGCAAAATATTGTTTTTCTTTCCAATATTGGTCTGTTGTTCTTTGAGAACTGCAATTGCTTGACGGGTCTTACCGGTAAAAAAGACCATCAAATAACTTTTTAGGTCATTTAAATGTTCCTCTGATAATCCCAATGGTTCGACTTTAACCTCTCCGCTTTTTTTAAATTCAATAAAATTAACTCCTCCATAGCTGGCTATGTATTGATCCTGAACCCCAATGGGTTTACCTAAGATATTTATTTCAATGTCACAAGCGTGCTGAGCTAATTGTTCTGCCGTCACCGCTAATCCTTGGTGTTGGTATAGAGCATTTAATACACCAACAGTGACTGAACTCGACGATCCCAACCCACTTCCGGCTGCCGGGACGTCGGACAAGAAAGTGATTTCAATGCCATCTGTAACCCCCGTCTCTCGCATGGCTTCGCGCACCAATTCGTGCTGTAGGTCGTCTACCTTGTCGACAATTTCTTTAACTGAGTAATTGACGTAAATTTGCTTGTCAAACCTTTCTTTGACAATACAATACACATATTTATCAATGGCCGTTGTCAACACACACCCGCCATATTCTTTATAAAAATCTGGAAAATCCGTCCCCCCGCCCAAAAATGAAATCCGCAGTGGTGTTTGAGTAATAATCACACCCCGATTCTAATATAATTAGAGCCAGATGTTTAGTTCACCATTTTAGCAATGGTTGTGCCACCTTTGCCATCGGGAACAAACTCGATTTCACAAGATCCGGCGACACAGGCTAATTCTTGAGAAGCTGTAGTGTAGTCTTCCTCCTCATATCTATAGATTTTTGAAAAGTCTATTTGGGGAAACTTAATCGTCAGTTCTTCGTACTGTTCTTTATTTACCTCTTCGTATGGCATTTGTGCATACTTAGCATCAGTATAAGGTAAGAACGACATCCCTCCCACATAATCTCTGTGTTCCCACACCCACTTCACCAGATCAATTACTTCGTGTTGCTGGTAAGTAATGGTCACACTGGGATTATGTTCCGTCCAGAAAATTTTGTTTTGCAGCCAATACTCACACTGTTGAAGTGCCGTCCGGTCTTTTCGAACCACTGCTTCGTCGGGAGACTTAACTGGGAAGTGAGCTACCCAGGCATTGGCAGTTTCTGCCACCTGGCCATTTTCTGGATCCATGGGTACTCCGGTGTCTTTTAAGACTTTGAACATGGGAGTGTGAGTCCCAACCCGGACGTTGCGGACATAATACTTGGCCATGCGAGTATGTAGTCCGGAAGAACAGTTAAAAAACTGTGACGAATTACCTGATGGTTTTACACAAGTCACTGCCGCAGATTGGTTGATCTTTAACAGGTGTGCATACTGCCGGTTAGTTTCTATAGCTACTTGTTTGAGCCGAGACATTATAGCTGGATCTTGGACAACAGGACAATCCATTTGTCCCGTTATGTCCACCCCCAACAATCTTTCTTCTTCACAATTTTGCTTCCAGATGGGCCGCAGTCCTGGAAAGTTAGTAGCCATGGATTGAATGGTGCCCAAAATTGTGGCCACTTCTACTTTGGCTTTCAAGTCCTCATAAGTGTCTCCTGGACGGGCTACTGCAATCGATAAGTTGCAAAACTGGTTTGGCCGCAACCAAATCTCGCCGCAAGGATTACAACCAAAGTCTGCCTCTTGTCTTCGTTCTGGCCGAAACTTCAAAGCCCCCGGCCGATTAAAAATGCCAGGTTCGCCTCTTTCTGAATCAAACATATCCATCATTAATTTTATGTATTCTTGCTGGGTTAACCCAGCATCAGGAATCACTACTGAGTTATTGGCATTCCACCTCTGCCAGTTATCCCTTTCAAATTCTCCGGTTTTACTAAATCGCATTTCCCTGTCTTCCCAATCGAAAAGAGAAATCATAGCTGTACGGCGCACTCCACCCGAAACTGCTGCATAGCCAATCATGCAAGCTATGTCGTGAGCGTCTAGGGGCCGCAAAAAGCTACCCTGCCGGGCCAAAATCCTCCCTCGAGTAAAATCTAGCATCGTCTTTAATGGCTCTGGACCGGAAGCTCTGCCTCCTTTGGTTTTCAAAATAGATCCAGCTGGACGGAGCTGGGAGTAATCAAACATGACATCTCCTCCTTCAAACCAGAGTGAAATTCCAATTCTGACAGCTTCTACCCAGCCTTCGGTAGTATCGGCAATAGTAAATGACAACGGTAAAGAAGCAGCTTGACGTTTAACCCGAGGTAATCTTTCCACATATTTACCCTCTACCGAGAACCCTACTCCACACCCACTCATGGAAATTAGCAAAATTTCACAAAATGCATCTATACTATCAATGGGTAAATAAGAGCAATTATAAATACCAATGTTTTGGCGTCTGGCTGCATCTCCCGCCGAAGCCATTAAACGCATTGAAGGAGCAGCTTTCATCTCCAAGATAGATTTCTTTAGTCTTTCATAGACAACAGGTTCTAGTTTGCCATCGGACAATTCGTGCAGAAAGCTCATGGCCCGATTGACCGTTTCTACCCAAGTTTCCCGGCGTCCTAATTCATAGCTAAACCGGGAGTACTTATCAAAAAACTGAAACTTCTGCAATTGGGTGGGAAAATATTGGTCTGATTGTTCAAATGCCTCTTTCACTTCAACTGGTACCGGCCGATCCTCCCTCAATTTAGCATGCTCTGCTCTATATAAAATATATGCTTTAGCTGCCTGAAATTCGCCCGCAGCCTGTAACACAACTTCTACTACATCCTGAATTTGTTCCACTGTTGGTTTGGGGTATTTGGCAGAAATGATATTCACCACCCGGTCAGTTAGTTCTGATAGTGTAGTGGAAGACTTACAACCAATCCGGTCAAAGCACTTGCCCATAGCTTTAGTTATTTTGCCGGCGTCAAATTCGACCACTCGTCCATCCCGCTTCATTACTGTCTCCGGAACAGTTAGTGCTGCTTCTAATCGAGCTTTTAATAAATGGCCGTTCTTTTTGTGCCCATTGGTATGACCATTGGTTTTATGTTTACGAGTAATTTTTTGTAATCTAAGTTCAGGCATATTAGTTGGAAATTTTTTCAATTAGCTTTTCAAATTCGGCAATATCTTTTAATTCAAAATAAACGCTGGCAAAACGCAGCCAGGCTACCTTATCAATGTTTCTCAAGCGGCGCAATACCATCTTGCCGATGGCTTTGGAGGTTATTTCAGATACTTCCTTGCGTCTGACCTCCCGCTCCACTTCGTCGGCCAATTGGCGCACCTGGTCAATAGAAACAGGTCGTTTGTCAAATGACCTAATTGCCCCGGCAACTATCTTTTCCCGGTCAAACGGCTGGCGCGACCCGTCCCGTTTAATGACAAAAATAGTCGGTCCCTCTACCCGTTCCCAGGTGGTAAAGCGGTGTTTACATTTTTGGCACTCGCGCCGGCGGCGCAGCGACAAACCGTCATCAGCTACTCGAGACTCCAGGACTGAAGTCTCCGGGTGAGCGCAAAATGGACACTGCATATAGGGATAGGGATCACATTAAGACACTAAATATAGTGAGTCAACTATCAATAAATATATCAAATCATATCTTAGCCTGAAACTTACTTATTCTCTGTTGGCCTGAGCAACTTTCTCCTGCAAAGATAGAGTCAAAAAGAGAGCTCCCTCCAAAGACTGGCTGTCAGTAGCGGTCGTTCGCGGCAGAAGTTGTTGTAAAACTTCCCCATGTTTAGTCGTCGCTTTGGCTAAAGTGAGTAACAAACTCTTCATATCTTTACCAGACTTCTGCAAACCCACTGTCGTGTCAACAGCTTTCTCTAAATATTTCTCGGCTTTGGTGGCAGTAGATACTCCCAACCCCGGCTTGCCCCCTTCTATTAAGGCCTTGGCAGCGTTGACCCGCTTATCCGCATATAACAGTTCCCGCTGGGCTTTCTTCCCTTCATCAAACGTCAGCCACAGCTGCACCCAGTCCCGGGCTACTTTTAACCGATACAGGGGACTATCTGGCAGTACTCCAGGGTACGGCAAGTAATACTCGACCTGGGGTGGCGCTTCTGTTTTTTGGGCACTTTCTGTAGCACTATCTTGCGGAAATACGCTTTGAGGATTGGTCACCGATAAAATAGACATCAACAGCACAGCCAGACCAAAAAGCACCGCGGCTGAACAGCCAACCACTGCATTTCGTAAGTTTCCCCACACACTCTTCCAAAAAGCCTCTCTTTCGGGTAAATTTTGTATGCTTGTACCCATTCGGTAACTATGTAGTATTACACACCATGTCAAGGCCGTCAAACCTGCCTGCCGGCAGGCAGGTCTAACCGAGCCTGGACTTCACACCCCAATAAAGCTTGTTCCATAGCGGTAGAAATCTCGGTTATCAGCTGTTCTGCTTCCATCAGGGTAATGAATTCATGATGGCTGGGAAAATAATGGAAGATGCGGTTACGGGCATTTTTCCAAACTTGCCACAAATTTTGCGGTGTCTGTTCACCTTTACATCTGCTAATTAAAGCGTTATATACCCAGTCCCACTGGTATCTGACGGGTAAATTAGGATTAAGCGACTTGCCTACCCGGAATCTATCCCCCCCATATTGGCGTTTATTAATCAGTCCCAAATCAAAAAACAGTTTTTTCAGAAATCCTTCATAGGCCTTGGCCATGGGAAAAACCACAAATGAATAATCATGCAGTTTATCTCCATTATTTTTTTCCCTATCCAGCATCACATAACTCTCCTTAACCAGGTCTCTCATGGGTTCTTCCATGTATGTCCACCAGTTGGTGTTTTGGTAGTCGCTCATTTATTCTAATCTTAGACCTTTAGGGTAAAACTCGTCAAAAGCCAAGATCCCGTCCAGCTTATATTTCTCTACTACTGTCAAATTGGCACAGTCCACAAATGAGCAGCCCTTTTTAGTTTGGCTCAAAAAAATCCTCCATGCTTTCTTTTCCAATTCCTTATCCACTAAAACCCGCTTGTGAATATCTGAGGCCAAGTTTTTTACAAACGATCTTACTGCTTCCATACCTACTCGATGACTAACTACCGTTGCTGACTCTTGGTGAACCAGGTTGCTCATCCATAACTCTACTTCTTCCTCCTTCATTCTTTCCAGTAAACCCATTGCTTTTTGATGATTAGTATCTTCCTGGCGAAACACTCCCACCAAAAAATCGGAGTCTACCAGCAGCTTTTTCATTTGTATATGTCGTTGACCCGAGTAGACAAATCTTTGGGGCCGTACTTTAAAGCCCCCGCTAAATTTGCAAACAAGCGTCCTTTCTTTATTTTTCTGGCTTCACCCACCTCTTTTTCCAAACCCCTCCTTAAGATCGCAGAAAAGTTCACCCCTCTAACCTGGGCTATCAGTTGAGCTTGAGAATACAAATCATCGGGAATATATACCTGCGTCCTAATCATACCTTTATTGTATGTTGTATGTTGTATGTTGTCAAGACCAAGTTCTAAATCGGTTCTTTCAAATACTTCCACCAATTAGTATTTTTTTATCTGTCTACACTCTATTTATTCACCAGGAGTTTAATTTAAAGAAGGCTCACAAGATCAACTCGTTCTGTTTTTACCCTAGCCTCATGAGCTAATCTCTCTGTCTCCTTTTCCGTTAAAATCTTCTTCAAATTAGGGGCCTTTTCCGCCGTCACCTGCCCCTTGCTGTGTACCATATAATTTACTACTCCATCCTTAGCTTCAAACTCTATTGTTTCAACCCCATCTGCCATTGTATTTTTCCCATGCTTGCCATTGTCAACAAAAACCACTGAAAAGTCTTGCTCTAATAACTCCCTTTCGGTAAAGCTCCCTCTATTATGCCTCCCAACAAATGCGTATCCATGAGGGATATTAAAAAGCCGCCGCTGCCTTTTCCAATCCCATTGCTCTCAAGCCTTCCACGCCTTTAAAGTCACCAGTGTTTTCCGTTACCAAAGTCTTCACTCCATTTGACAAAAGCGTGGCGGCAAGAAAAATATCATGAACGATCTGACCCTTGATATCTTTAATTTTCAAAAGATCAAACCATAATTCTTTTGTTCTACTATTTGGGCCAATGATTTCCAGTGAAAATTTATTCAAAAGGGTATTTAATTCTCTGGTTGCTATTTGGGGGGTAAGCGGAGTTTTTATACGTTTTTTATCAGTGACTATTGCGTAAAATTCAGTTAAATTTTGCCAACAAACTACCCCCATCTTGGACTCACTCAATGATATCAGGACTCGCAATGCCGATTGATGAAAGTCGGATTCTCTGTCGAGCACATATATAAGAATATTTGTATCTACTCCCCTTTTACTCATAAGCGTCCGCCCGCCGGAATTTGTAGTTACCTAGAGCATAGGTTCCCAGTTTCCAATTTTTGTTTTTCTGGGCCTTAACTACCAGTTTCTCTTCCAACCCTTCTCTTACCAGTCCCGTCAAAGTATTTCCCGTATTCAATGCGCTGGCTTTGGCCAAAGCTACTAAATCGGCTGGAAGATAAACCGTTGTTCTTACCATTTGCGTATTCATATCTTATATATAACATAATGCCATAATTATGTCAACAACCGGTTTTTTCAACCTACTTCCACAAATGAAACAACCCGCCGACGGAGAGCAAGATCCCCAGAGCCAGCCAACCCAGAACAAAAATCACTATCCCGTTTAAAATCCAGTCCAGCGCCTTTTCCTCCTTAGGATCCAGCTCCCCTCCCAAGAAATCATCTTTTTTTTCTTCGACTTTCTTTTTAACAGCCATTACAGCAATCATACTCACCAATTAGTTATAATTCAAGAGATGATAAATAAGTTAAAGGGGAAAAGAACTCTTGTTCTTGCTTTGTCACTTTGTGCCTTTGTCACCTTGCTGCTCTACTTATTTTGGGGTTTGCCTAATCCTTTACGATTAACCACCAACCCCGCCCCCAATTCCACCAAGCTTCTGGACAGAAACGGCAAGCTGATTTACGAAATATTTGTTGACCAGCGACGCACCCCCATTAAACTGGCAGACCTGCCTAAATACGACTGGCAGGCTACTCTGGCCGCCGAAGATCGGGATTTTTACAGCCACTCAGGCTTTTCCCTGCGGGGAATTACCCGAGCTTTTATTAACACCTTTTTAAAAGGCAGCCTCCAAGGTGGATCTACCATTACCCAGCAGTTGGTCAAAAATGCCCTGTTGAATCAAGACCGCACTATCCGGCGCAAGATCCGGGAATTTAGTCTCTCTGTGGTCGTTGAGATGATTTACCCCAAAGATCAAATCCTGGAGTTTTACCTAAATCAAGTTCCATATGGGGGCACAGCCTATGGACTGGAATCAGCCGCCCAAACTTACTTTGGCAAATCGGCTACAGATCTCACTCTGGCCGAAGCGGCCCTGCTGGCCGGTCTGCCCCAGGCTCCCAGCTATTACTCCCCTTTTGGTTCTCATCCAGAACTGGCACGTGATAGACAAAAGTATGTACTGGGTCAAATGCTGGGCGACAAATACATTACCAAAGACCAGTATACTGAGGCTATAAATGCAGAAGTCAAATTTGCTCCCCCGGGAACTCTGACAGCTCCCCATTTCTCTTTATGGATCAAAGACTTACTGGTGTCTAAATATGGCCCCCAAAAGGTAACCCAGGAAGGGCTTACCGTGACCACTACTTTGGATTTGGATCTGCAGGAATATGCCCAAAGTGTGGTGGCCACTGAAACAGCAAAATTAAAGGCGGCCCGAGTAGGCAATGGCGCCGCCCTGATTACTATCCCCAAAACCGGCCAGATCCTGGCTATGGTGGGATCCCGAGATTACTTCGATACTGACCACGATGGGAATGTCAATGTTACTCTGGCTCACCGCCAGCCCGGCTCGGCAATTAAACCGCTTAATTACGCCACCGCCATCGAACGGGGACTAATTACCGCTTCTACCGTATTGGGGGATAAACCCACTTGTTTTTCCCAAGCAGACCAAGAGTTGTATTGCCCGGTTAATTACGACGGGATGTTCCACGGCCCGGTTCAAGTCCGCTTTGCTTTGGGTAATTCATTTAATATTCCAGCCGTTAAAACTCTGATCACTAACGGCTTAGAAGATTTTGTGGCCTCGGCCTCCGCTTTTGGCATTACTACTTTCACCAATGCCCAAAACTACGGCCCCTCTTTAACTTTAGGAGGTGGCGAAGTGACCATGCTAGATATGGCTACGGCTTTTGGGGTACTGGCAAATGCCGGCCAGCAAGTAGACCTCAACCCCCTGCTTAAAGTGGTGGATAGAAGCGGTAAAGTGCTAGAAGAAACCCCGCCCCTGCCCCCCAATACCCGGGTGATTTCCTCCGGCACTGCCTATATTATTTCGCACCTGCTGCTAGATAATGGCGCCCGCTCGGCTGCTTTTGGCTCCAGCTCATATTTAGTGGTCAAGGGGCATCCGGAAGTATCAGTCAAAACCGGGACCACTAATGATAAGCGGGATAACTGGGCCATAGGTTACAACCCCGATATTTTGGTCGCGGTCTGGGTAGGCAATAACGACAATACCCCCATGAGCAACATCGCTTCTGGCGTGACCGGAGCCTCGCCTATTTGGAACAAAATTATTTCTCATGCCTTGACCGATCAGTCCCAGCACTGGCCAGTTCAACCACCAGATGTAGTAGGATCTTTGGTGTGTTCACTATCAGGTTATCGAGCTCCCGATTTACCCGCCGAAGCCTTGGCGCAGGCGGGCTGCTCACCCAGGTATGAATATTTTCTCAGAGGCACTATTCCTCCAACCCAAGGAGATTTACACCGGGATATTCCCATCTTTCGTCCTACTCAAGCTCCAGCTACTACTAAGCAAATTTCAGAACAAGCCGGGGATGTCGAATATCAAAATCACACCGTCATCTTTGACCCGACAGGAACGATGATCTGCCTGGACTGTGCTGGTGGCTACGGCGACGCCGACACCATCCATCTGGACTCTTCCGGCCAGGCCATCAAAAACTAACTCCCTTTTATAGGTTTGCCGTTCAGATCAACCTTTTTGCAAAACGCCGGCGCAAGATTACATCCCAAACACGATACGGCAATAAATCTATAATCCCTACCGTCTGCTCCAACCAATTGTCCACCCACCCTACACTCAGCCGAACCAGTACTACAATGGTCTTGCTCACAACTAATGGCTCCTTTACCTTTCGAACAAACATCAGAAATCTGAATTGTAGCCATGGCCCGGATATTACTCTCTCTCTCTTCCAATTTCAAGAACCAAAAATTATAATCGTCGGTATGAACAGGCTGTCTTCGGTAAACCAATATCAACTCCCCATTGACATCAGGTGTGATGGCAACTGGTATCTGGCTACATGCCCCAATTGGCCAGATTGCTACGCCCAGGGAGAATCGATCGACGAAGTCATCTCTGAAATTACTGCCGTCGCAGCTACTTTAATTGAGTTGTATCAAGAAGAAGAGAAAAACATCCCTCTCTGTACAGGAGGGTGATTAAAAAGGTTCGTAAAGCAGGTTTTTTGCTCCGACGGACAACTTCCGGTTCCCACGAAATTTGGTGGAATGAGCAAACTCAACATCACCTGCCTGGACCCCACCGGTCGCGCAGTCTGCAACTAAGATTTACTCCTTAATACTGTAAATATTTTGTTAAAGGCAGGAAATTTATCACAACCATTACACGTACAAACCAAATCTACAACATAATCAAACCCAGCTAAAGCGCCACCATGGGAACCATTGACACACTGGATTACGGTTAAACCCATATCCAATCTAACCACACCACTTTCCTCTATGTGTCTGTCATGTCCCGGCGTAAACCCTGCACAAACTTTTTTATTGATTTCTTCTAGCTTGACCTCAACCATAGTTCAGGATATTACTCTCTCTCTTTTTTTTTCAAGCCCCAAACCAAAATAAATATTACACCATGTTCACGATCGTGAATGTTTTACAACTTACGATCTCGAACAGACTTTGAGTAAATAAGAATTGGCTCCTTGCCAAGGCCATCCCAGCTTCATATAATCCGGGCCTATGAAGCTGGTCGGACAGATCTTAGTGGCTATTGGTAAACCTTTTTACTCCCTGCTGTTTCGACCCCAGCACAAAATTAAAGCCAATAAGACTTCTCGCCCTGTCGTTATTTATAAGTCTTCTTCGGGATACTTAAAAAAAATTCTCAAACGCATTTACCCTACTGTCTATTTTATCAGCCAAATCCACCCTCCCCGGCTACCGTTTTTTCGCTTCCGAGTCTATTGGCGAATTAGCCAACTGCTGTTGCTCGGGGGCATGTTAGTCATGGTTTACGTCTATGTTTTTAAAGACCTGCCGGCAATAACTACTTTAACTACCCAAACCCCACCCTTGACCACCCACATCCGGGATCGTCACGGGATTGAGCTGTATAAAATTTACTCCAATCAAAATCGAACTTTAGTAAAGCTAACAGATGTACCTCTCAATCTACGCCAGGCGACTATTGCCATTGAAGACGCCGAGTTTTATCAGCATACCGGTTTTTCCGTCCGGGGAATTTTGCGGGCTATCTCGCGCAACATTAAATCCGGCCACCCTGTCGAAGGTGGGTCTACCATTACCCAACAATTAGTTAAAACTGCCTTGTTGTCTCCTGAGCAAACTTTGCGGCGCAAACTGCGGGAACTAATTTTGGCCGTGGCAGTGGAAGTTAAATATTCCAAGGACGAAATCTTGGAAATGTATCTCAACCGGGTGGGTTACGGGGGAGCTACCTACGGAGTAGAGGAGGCCGCCCAGACTTACTTTGGCAAAGAAGTGAACCAACTAACTCTGGCCGAAGCGGCTCTGCTGGCCGGGTTACCCGCCTCTCCTACAACCTACTCTCCTTTTGGTACCCACCCGGAACTGGCCAAGACCCGCCAGCAAGAAGTGCTCACGCGCATGGTTTCTGAAGGATTTATCACCTGGGATCAAGCCGATACTGCTAGTAGGCAACCGCTGCAATTTGCCCTCCCCGCCACCAATATCTTGGCCCCCCATTTTGTGCTGTATGTGAAAGAATTATTGGCCGCCAAATACGGCACCTATGTTGTCGAACAAGGTGGATTGGACGTAATTACTACACTAGATCTAGCTATCCAAAAGTTAACCCAACAAACAGTTAGTCAGGAAATAGCCAAAGTCAGCTACCTACAGATCACCAACGGGGCGGCTCTGGTTACTGCCCCCCCCACTGGTGAGATTTTAGCCATGGTCGGATCCAAAGATTATTTTGACACAGCCAAGAGCGGCAACGTGAATGTTACCCTGCGATCTCGCCAGCCCGGCTCATCCATTAAACCAATTAATTATGCTCTGGCCTTTAGTCGCGGGTTTACCCCGGCTTCCATAATTGACGACTCCCCTGTGACTTATAAATCCGCCGGCCAGCCGGATTATTCGCCAGTCAACTATGACGGCAGGTATCATGGTCTAG
>Ga0209541_10006282_pt1 | contig 20327 bp, 29 predicted proteins | sample RifCSPlowO2_01_FD_184027 | JGI IMG/M metagenome (GOLD analysis project Ga0209541, IMG submission 184027) | Groundwater microbial communities from Rifle, Colorado - Rifle CSP2_plank lowO2_0.1 (SPAdes) (version 2) | ecosystem: Environmental > Aquatic > Deep subsurface > Groundwater | place... | reverse complement strand
TATTCTTTTAGCCCTGGCGCATTGTTCATCCCTGCAGGAGTCCTTCTTGGCTTTGGGTTCGGCTTTGTTTTTGACAATATTCCTGCGGGAATGTTCATTGGTTTGGGCGCAGGGTTTGTTGCATTTGCAATCGCTGAATTTTTCAAAAAGAGATAAGCATCATGAAGAGGGTTTTCCTTTCAAAAAAGGCAGCATGGATTTTAATTGCAATTCTCGTTTATATAGACGCTATTCTTGATATTATAAGGGGAAGAGAAGGAAATCCCCTATGGATTCCGTTTGTAGAGAGATTTGGAATTTATGTTGTTCTATTCTTGGCGCCATTTGTTATTCTGCTGTTTTATTTTGTCCTCAAGATATTAGCAAAGGCTGTAGCCAAGGTGGACAAGACACCGAATTCTGAGGAGATACTTGCAACTGCCCTTGTGATAGTGTATGCACTTTTTGACTTGTGGATTATCTCTGTGGACTTTTTTGGTTTTAGACTGATAAGAAATTTCAGATATACAATTCCTTTCTTGATTGCCGGAGGATTGATTTATGCCCTCTGGGCGCAGAGGAAAGTGAAGAAAAAAAGAAAGGGTTAAAAATCTGTAATTCATTATTATAAGATGAGAAAATCTTATTCTATTAAACAGAAACACCAACCAATTTGCCGACTATAAATCCTATGAGCGCGGCGCCCATCCCGATTGCAGCAAGCTGAATTCCTTTCCTTAACCAATGACCAACTGTCGCTTTTGCTTCAACTGCCCCAAGAAGAAATAAACCTGTTGCAGATACAATCAAGCTGCCGATTATTGCCGCCTTTATTGGCAAAAAGAAGAAAGTGAAAAGAGGTATTAAAGAGCCAATAATGGCTGCCAGTCCAACAACAATTGCACTCTTGACTGGGCTTATAACCTCTTTTTCAAGCTTGAGCTCTTCATGCATCATTACGCTAAGCCATGTTTTTTTATTGGAAATTATATGCTTGACTATATTGTTGAGCAGTTTTCCCCTGAATCCCTTTTGATAGTAAAGGTCATATACTTCTTTTTTTTCTATATCAGGAATAGTTTTCATCTCGTATTTCTCTTTTTCCTCCTGGCTCGAATAATAGTCCTCTGATGCCTTGGCAGAGGTGTAAGCAACAGCAGCCATTGAAAAAGATTCTGCAAATGCTGCTGCCAAGCCCGCAATGATAACGAGTTTTGTCTGGTTAGTGGCAATGGCTATGCCAAGAATCACACCTAAAACATTCACTAATCCATCCTGCCCCCCAAGAATAAATTCCCTGAACAATGCACTAGTCGCAGAATGCTTTTCACCTATGTATCTTATTTTTTTCAGGCTCTTCCTCATTTTTCAAATCCATCTTTTTGTTCTGAAATAAATATATAGAACTATAATTGAAAAAGCCATCATGCCAAGAGCTAATGGATAGCCGAAAGGCCAGTACAGCTCAGGCATATTAAGATCAGAGACTCGCTGGAAATTCATCCCGTATATGCTTGCAATCAATGTAGGCACGAGTATCAATGAGCCCCATGACGTTATCCTTTTGAGGGTGTTGTTTAAAATATTTGAAAGCGATGAAAGGTATATCTCAATCGTGCCTGTTGCTATATCCCGATAAGTTTCGCTCATATCTATAAGCTGAACCAAATCATTATAGACAAATATGAAATCTGCAGCTTCTCTTCTCTGGATTCTTGTTATGTAATTTTTCTCAATTCCTATTATTACTTCCCTGTTTGCAACCAATGATTTATGAAGCATTAGAATATCCCTCTTGATGACAAATATCTTCCCTATAAGCCCGTGTTCAGGCCTTTTCAAAACCTCATTTTCTGTTGCATCTATGTGCTCTTCAAGCTGCTCCATTATTGAAAATAATTTTGTTATTGTTTCGCTGATAAGATTGTAAAGAAAGCTTGCCTGTGTTTTGATAATATCTTTATTCTGGCAGACAGTTTCCTCAAATTTGCTCAGCACGCCTATTTCACGGTTGCTTAATGTAAGTATATTATTGTTTGGAAGCAGGAATATTGCAACTATCTCTTTTTTCAGCCTGCCTTCCTCTGTGTTTATAACATTCCACAGCACAACAGAAAAATCTCTTGCGTTGTAGATATGCGGCCTTGCATTCTCATCAATAAAACGCAGAAGCCTTTCCTTTGGTATGCCCACCTTTTTAGATATCTTTTCAAGCTCGGCATCTGTGGGGGCATAGCAGTTCAGCCAGCTCGTCTCCTTAGAGCTTATTTCATCCAGGCCGCCTTTCCTGAAAATCCCTTTTCTTTTCTCAAAAACCTTCAGCATAAAACAAAAAGCCATGCAAAGTTTAAATAACTAACTGAAAAATGAAATTAATTTCTAAGGGGCATTGCGTTTGGGGCTGGGGCAAGGAGGGAAAAGGGTTAAATTTTTAAGGTGCTTTTATCTTGCATTTTAGAGGTGGTCAGCCTCAGACTGTTTCTGAGAGGTTTAAGAATGATGCCTAAAATATGCCTGGCAGGAAAGAAAGACACTATCCAGTTGAGAGACTATTTCAAGAAAACAGTGAATGACCCAAAGAAATTTGTGGCAAACAGGATAAGATATTACCTGAAAAATCATTTTATTGTTCTTGCCAAAGACAAGGAAAAGCAGGATAAGATAATAGGGCACTTATTCTTCCAGGCAAAGGAAAATCCATGGCTGGGAGTGGGCGAATTTGAGGCAATGCATGTTCTTGAAGATTACAGGGGCATGGGCATAGGAACTTTGCTTTGCACCAAATCAGTTGATTATGCTAATGATTATTTCAAGAAGTACAATTCAAAAATGAGATGCCTTTACTTATTTACAAGAGAAGACAACACTGCTGCAATAAAGGCATATGAGAAGGCAGGATTCAAAAAGCAGTCTCTTGTGGGCAAGATATTTGACAGTAATGCCCCTGATGAAATGATTATGGTTAGGATGTTTTAATTCTCTAATTGAGTATTCCATTTAGCAGACATGGAGTTAGAAAAGGTTCTGTGTTTTTCAGGGGGATTGGGGAAAGGGAGCAACTCTTTTAAATCCTGTTTTCCTGCCTGCTGCATGAAAGTGCAACACGCATCTTACCCAAGAAGAAAAAGGCAGATGGACACCACCAACGACCATAGCGAGCCCTATCCTGATATTGCAAGGGAAGTAGTAAGGATATCTGAGATAGTTCTTGAGGTATGCGACGCGAGATTCATCGAAGAGTCGAGAAACAAGGAATTTGAGGAATTTGTAATCAAAAGCGGCAAGAAGCTGATGTATGTGCTGAACAAGGCAGACTTAGTTGACATGGAAGAGGTTGCAAGCAAGATTGAGCTGCATGACCTTCGGCCCCACTTCTTTATATCCTGCAAGACCCATTACGGAATTTCAAACCTTAGAGACATGATAAAAATGGAAGTAAAAAGATTAGACAGCAAATACAAAAGGGCCCACATAGGGGTGATAGGATATCCGAACATGGGCAAGAGTTCAGTCATAAATCTTCTTGTGGGAAGGCCTGTTGCAAAAACTGCTGCAGAGGCAGGATTCACAAAAGGCATACAGAAGATAAGGCTTGCAAAAGACATTCTTATCATTGACACCCCAGGAGTTATCCCTGAAAAGGAGACGGGGAAGGAAAAGAGAAATCTTGTAAAGCACACGCAGATGAACGTGAGAACGTGGGACAAGGTAAAGGACCCCGATACTGTTGTTTTCAATCTGATGAAAAAATATCCTGGCGTGTTCGAGCGTTTTTATGGCACTGATTGCGCTGGAGATCTGGAAATATTGATTGAAACTCTCGGCAAAAAAATGCATTTCATCAAAAGGGGGGGAGTAGTTGACATTGACAGGACCGCAAGATTAATCCTCCGCGACTGGCAGGACGGCAGGATAAAAGCTTGAGAGAGAGGGAAAGGGCTAAAACAGTTCATCAAACTTCTTTCTTGCAGATTCTATATCCTCGTTGTTTATCCTGCTTATAACAAGTTTCATATCAACAAGAAAACTTTCTGCTTTTTCCAGCATATCTTCAGCAGATTCCTCTGTCAGCCTGAAATCCTCTTTTGAGGAAACATAATACTGCTTGTCTATCCTTTCTTCTTTAGCGAATGATATAATCTTGAATAAAAATGCCTCGCCAAATAACCTATTTAACAAGATAATCGAACCTGAATGATTCTCGCATTTTATGCCTGTTTTGAAGAGCAACGCAGTAAGAGAGTTATACATTGCATAGTATGACATCGAGACAGAATTTTCATAAAGCCTATTGCTCAACAGCAATCTTGCAGACCTAAGGCAATTTTCAGCTTTTTCAAGATAGGACAGGCATATCTCATCAGAAGGGTTTACAAGCTCCAGCTTCCCCTCTTTCTTCAGCTTAGCCAAAAAATTTTGTTTTTTCATAAAATTCTTCCGCCCCCTTTAATATCACATGATTTTTAATTATTTCTTTTATTAACAGGGAGGACAAGTCAAAATTCCCTATCTTTACGCTCAGTTTGGGGCTTAACTCCTGCATCTTATACTTGGCATTTCTGTCAATTGTTTCTATGTATACATCAATATCACTGCTTTCTTTAGCTGAAAATGATGCATAGCTGCCGAAAATAACTACCATTCTTTCTTTTGCACTTTTTAAGACCTCTTCCAATATTATGCTTAGCTTGGGATAAGCCTTCAGCAGTTTCAGCATCTTATATCTTTCTGCTATGAATATGCAATTTCTTGCGGAGATGTTCTTTTTGAGGAAAAACAGCTTGTTTCTGCCTTCTTTTCTGAAGTCAATTATATTCTCTTTTAATAGCTGGTTTAGCCTTCTTAGCACTGTGGAATGGGGCTCTTTTATGGCTCTTGCTATCCCTCTAAGATGGGAATCCCCTTTAAGCAAGGCTAAGATTATTTCCTGCCCAAGCCACTCTCTATTGTTTCTATTTTGAACCATATGTATCATTTATGAACCAATAGTATTTAAGCTTTTTGGTTTCTAATTATTAATAAAGTATTCCGTTTAGCTGTTAGGAGTTGGGTAAGGCGGCAAGCAGGCAGGGGGAAAGGGTTAAAGTTTGATTCTTTTCTTATGCACTGCAAGATATCTCCTCACAAAATAATTTACAAAACCTTCCTCATCTTTCTGCAATGCTTTGTAGTAAGACCTTCTCTTCTTATATTCTACAATTAACATAGGATATCCATTATGCCAAAGAATGCTATTTATTATCAGCCTGCCTATTCTTCCATTGCCATCCCCAAATGGATGTATCCTTTCAAATCTGTAATGCGCCCTTGCAGCAAGCTCTGCTGGGTTCATTCTTGGTTTGTTTGTGAATATGATAAGCTCCTTCATTAATTTCCCAATCTCTTGCCAGTCTGGAGCAATGTAACTGCCGACTCTCCCAAGATAGTCTCTGTATCTGCCTGCAATATCTGCTTTTGTCTCGCCAAAAATATCCTTATGCCAACGTAAAAGAAGTTCATTTGAAATCTTTTCTTTTTTATTAAGCATCTCAAGAAAAACCTTTGAATGTTTTTCTGTTTCTTTGATGTCACGCAATGGCTTGTTGGGAGCAATCTTGTCATGAATGATCTCTCTTGCTTCCCCTAATGTAATTGTTGAACCTTCTATTGCATTTGTATTATAGGTAAAGGCTATTGATATCTCCTCCATTTCCTTTGCTTTTATGCTTTCAGGATATTTTTCCCATTCCTCTTGAAAGTTTTTCTTTATGCTTTCTAATTTTTTATTAAGCTCTTGTTTTGATTCTTCCTGTAATTTTACCTTTAGATGTTCGATATCTTCAGGTATCTCCTTTCCGAGATACTTCTCTTTTGTTATAACCTTACTATTCTCTCGGAAGGAATACTGCAGGTAAAAGTATTCTTTGTTTCCTTTCTTTCTTTTGATTATTCTCATAGTATTATTACCATTACAAACTATTTAAATATTGCTATTTTAACTAAAATGTAATGGTAAGGTTTTTAACCCTTAATTGAGTATTCCGTTTAGCAGTTCGGAATTGGGGAGGGGCGGCAAGCAGGCGGGGGGGAAGGGGAGTAGTTGACATTGACAGGACCGCAAGATTAATCCTCCGCGACTGGCAGGACGGCAGGATAAAAGCTTGAGAGAGAGGGAAAGGGTTAAAAATTTATTCGTATCTTTTTGTTATAGATCCCTAACTTAGATACTCTTATCCCGTTTTTCTACTTGGCTTTCAAGAATCTTAAAAAGCTCATCTAATATCTTTTGAGGGACTTCTATCTTGAGGTCATTCTTTAAATCCTCCAAGAAATAACCCAGAGCCCATGCTGTATTTGTCTTCCCTAATTTTATCTGCTTTTTTGCTTCATCAACTATTATCTGCCAATCTATCTTCCTGCTTTCTATTATTTTCTTAGCATCATCTCTATCCTTTAATCTGTCTGTTGCGCATTTCATTAATATTATATCATGGGGGTCTGCAACTTTTAAAATAAGATTCGTACCAAATTGGTGTATTTGTTCAGCTCTTTGCCGCATAGTGTCTGAAAAAATAAAGTCTATAACATTAATTACAAATAAATCAAACCTTTCATCACCTCTTTTCATCATTTCAGGGGTATTACTTTTCCCACCATAGACTACAGCAGAATCCATGTTAGAGTACCCTAAAGGCTGTATAGCCTCTTTGAAGACTTCTTTGTCTCTTTCAGTTTCAAAAACCAAATCTATGTCTAATGTTGAATCTTTAATGCCCAAAAACATCATTGCTGTACCGCCTATGGCATAAACAGTAATCTCCTTATTTAACCTTCTCGATATTTCTACGAATAATTTTTGCTGTTCTTCAATCGAAATCATTTGTAATCCTCCAAGTCTGCAGTATTAAAAGGCAGGTAAGTTCTCCAGGTTTTCTCAATATCCCTAAAGTCTTTTGATTTTAAATTATCTACCATATACACAAAAGGGCACTCCTCTTTTGGCAGGGCATTATTCCTGAACCTCTTAGTCATCTTCCTTGTTCTTATAAATTTTCTTGCTAGGTCATATAATGCGCCAACTTGCCTTTCAATATGGTTTTTTTTAGCTAGATAGTATAATTCCTTCCAGTTTTCTATCTTCTTGAATAAAGCTAGGGAGGCTAGTATTGTCCTCAAGCTTCTTGTCTTTATTGCATAGATCAAAGTCTCTTCTAAGGTGGGCTCTTTTCCGTAGATCCTATAAACTTTAGGAGTTGCTATTTTTACTGGGGAGTTCTTGTTAAGTATATCATAATAACTTGAGCCCCCTAATCTATTTTCAAAAGAGATGCTATAGACTCTCCTGTTATCTCTTAGTTTTTTCGTCTTGACATAGCCTGCTTTTCTCAAACGATAAATATAGTATGCGGCCTTCTGTTTACTTACATTTAGCAGGTCACTAATCGAAGTTATAGTATGAACTCCTTCCAATTTCTTAAGTAATTCTTTTGTTTTCATAGTTAAATGTAGCTATAAGTAATATATAAACTTTTCTATTTTTAAAAAAGAATAGTTAAATCTAGCCATTTTAATATATAAATAAAGTATAGTGGTTGGTCTAAAGAGGGGATGGGGGAAATGGAGGGTTTTTAGAATTATTTTGTCTCTATCAATGTATTCCGTTTAGCAGTTCGGAATTGGGCAGGGGCGGCAAGCAGGCAGGGGGAAAGGGTTGATTTTGTATATACGAAAATATATCTTCTATTATATACTATTATACAACAATCTTCTTAAATCTCTATATGTTTCTTAGAATATGAGAGCACATTCTATCAAAAAGCGCAATATTGCAAGTGAGAAAAAGCATTGCGCGTCAAATGGGTGCAAGGGCAAGGTTGTGTGTCGTGTTAGGCACAAATCCAAAGAAGGTTACTATGATTATTGCATTAAGCACTTCAATGAGATTAACAGGCATAAAAACTCTCTTGATATAAAATCAGTTGCATATTTGTATTGACTTTTCTATAAAATGCCAAGAGAAAGAAAAGGATTAAATCTTAATCTCTATTAATGTATTCCGTTTAGCAGTCAGGAATAAAGGGGGTTCGGCGTTTTTGGGGCTGGGGTATCGTAACTTGCAATTATAAGGGAAAGGTATCTGAAGAACCGCAGGTTTTCTGATGGGGAAAGTGTTCAAAATTATGGGGTTCTTAATGGAAAAATGCTATTGAAGAAATTCCTTTTGTAAAATTCCCGGCATTTCTCATAACATTTATATAGACCCTTTAATATTTGATAATATGGCTGCAACACCACCTAAGGCAAAAAAGAGAAGAATGGAATACAACATTGATCAGGATGTTTATGACAATTTTGTCAAGGCATGCAGCCGAAAAGGTCTTGCACCGCAGGTTTTGATTGAGCAATTTATGAAAAATTACAATCAGGCCTGTAGGGTTTAGTTTTCTAAAAATTTAAACGCCTAAACTGCTTTAAATTAACATCAAATTGTATCACTTCTCATACGGGCTAGGCTTGGGCGCAGTACGTTTTTTGACCTTAAAGGGGGTTGGCGGAAAGGGTTAAAAAGTAGATTTTCTATGAAAATCTATGAAAAACGAAGGGGTTAAAAATTTAATAGAAGAAAGTCTAAAGGAATTATTAGGTAGTGAAAAGGACTTTGATAAAGATGTTCAAGCACTAATTAAGAAGCATAAAAAGAAAACTCATTTTGTTCCAATAAAATACAGGGTGCTTGGTGGTTTCTTACAATCTTTAAATATTAAATTTGGTAATTTTATAGAAATTCTATTGCCCAAATTAATAAATCAACAAGAATCCAAGAACTATCAAACTATAAAAGAAATATCTGGAAAAAAGAATATTGAATTAGAATTAGAGAGAGAATGTGAAAGAAAAATTGATGGGTATATTAATCATCATCAAGAATATTCAGAAAAGGAATTTAATGAACTTTTAGATATTATGTTTAAAAATCAGAATGATGATAGTCTTACTTTTTCTAAAGAAGTAGGGGATGTAGATTTAATATTAAAAAATAATTCTAGTATGTATTATTATGTTGAAATAAAGTATAATGATGACCACGATACAGGAAAGTTTATGGATATAAACAGAAAGTTCCTAAAAACTTTTGCTGGTTTAATAAGAAAACTTAAAATAAAAGATAAAAAGAAAGTAATTCCCATTCTATATTATTTTAATCAGCATGTTCGTTATAATAACAAATACCTAAAAGAACATATTAATATAATGCGTTCAAAAGAATTATTTGAAAAACTGGATTTAGACATTAGTTTCCAAGAAATTGATAAAATATTATTAGAAATTAGCGAGAAATTAGAAGGAGATTTTGATAATATAAGAGAAAAAATATTTACTGAAGTTAAAAAAGGAAATAAGAAGTTAGTTTGATTTATTATGCTCCTCTAACCATTTTTGCCTATCTTTTATAGAAACTAATCTTTTCTTAATCCAATCACAATAACCTTTATCCATTTCAATTAAGATATATTTTCTACCATATTTTTTTGCTACTGCTCCAGTTGTGCCTGTTCCTGCAAAGGGGTCTAAAACAATATCTCCCTCTTTGCTTGAGCTTAGAATAACATATCTTAGAAGTGTCTCTGGTTTTTGTGTTGAATGAACTTTATTTCCTTGTTCATCTTTTAATCTTTCTCCGCCATTACAAATTGGGATATACCAATCACTCCTCATCTGTTTGCCTTCATTAAACTTTTTCATAAATTGATAATTAAAAGTATAACCTTTTGCTTCTTCATTTTTCTTAGCCCAAACTAAAGTTTCTGTTGCATTAGTAAATCTAACTCCTCTAAAATTAGGCATAGGATTAGATTTAATCCAAGTAATATCGTTTAAAATCCAAAAACCTAAATTTTGCATTATTGTTCCAATTCTAAAGATATTATGATAAGCACCAATTACCCAAATTGTACCTGTAGATTTTAAGATTCTTTGGCATTCTTTAAGCCATTCTTCACAAAATTTATCATAATGTTCAAAGCTGTCGAATTTATCCCAGTCGTCATCAACAGCATCTACTTTTGTTTGGTTTGGTCGCCATAATTCATTTTTTAGCTGTAAGTTATAGGGTGGGTCTGCGAATATCAAATCTACTGAATTGCTTGGAATTTCTTTTAACTTTTTAATAGAATCTTCACAAAAAATCTTATTTACAAAGTCCTTAATAGATTTCTCTTTTTCCATTCTTCTCCCCTTTCTTTTATACTTTTTAGTAATCATTTTTGTTTTTAATCCTTTCCCTTTTGCTTCCAACAATGCTCCATACAATGTCTATCCAAATATAAAGGATTCTTGATATAAAAAACCCTAAGATGAAGCAATCTTTGCATGGCATAATATTAGTCGGTACCTACTATTTATAAATGTTTCGGTACCAAAAGTATTTAAAAGAATATGTTTTTAATAGAACTATGCAGGTACAAAAGCAATTATCTAAAAAGAAGGGAGATAAGGTTTATCATAAGTATGTAGTTGTTTTAAAGAATGATTTGGTAGAAAAAGCCCAGTTCAAAGAAGGAGACGAATTGGAAGGAGAGGCAAAGAAAGGAGAGATAAAGCTGAGGAAGAAAGTTATTTAAATTGTAAAGGAGTTATTGGTAAAAAATGAAGAAATGGGAAGAAATAACTAACGAGGCAATAAAACTTCTTGAAACAAACCCAAGCGGAATTAGATACATGCAGCTTGTAAATTCTATTAAAGAAAGACTACCAAATATACCAATTAATACTATACATGGTACAATCTGGAATTTAGATCAGAGGTTAAAAGAGATGGTCTATAAACCAGAGAAAGGTCTTTTTAGGCATATCAAATTCAAGGATATGGAGACAGAAACTAAAGAATTATCAAAAGAAATAGTAATTAAAAAAGGAATTAAAGAAGAAGATTTCTATCAGACTTTTGCAGATTATTTAAAAAGTGAATTAGAAGAAGTTAGCAAAGCTATTCCGTTAGGAAAAAACAGATTTAAAGATAAATGGGGTACCCCTGACGTTATAGGTATAAAAAAATCTAAACAATCAGATGTTATCAAATTTGAACCAGAAATTGTTTCAGCAGAGATAAAAATAGATTCCACTAATTTGATAACTGCCTTTGGTCAAGCATGTTCTTATAAATTATTTAGTCACAAAGTATATATCGTTGTTCCTAAAAATTCTAGTGAAGAAGACAAAGCAAGAGTAGAATCTTTATGTTTAATTTTCGGGATAGGTCTTATATTATTCAATCCAACGAATCCAGAAAATCCTGAATTTGAAATAAGAGTAAGACCCTCAAAGCAAGACCCCGATATGTTTTATGTGAATCAATACTTGTTATTAATTGAAACTGATTTGTTTGATTAATCAATCTAAGAGTATAAGCTATTGAGAAAGCTCAGCTTTAAAGCAGGGGATGAGTTGGAAGCAGAGGCAAAGAAAGGAGAGATAAAACTAAGGAAGAAAAATGAAAGCTGAATCATCAGTTACTGGAAAGCGTGGAGAGTATATGGTTATTGGAAAATTCTTAGCAAAAGGGCTTACAATATATACCCCTATTGTTGATATTGAAGGGATAGATTGCATTATAAAAAATGAAAAAGGAAGATTAATGCAGGTACAAATAAAAACAAGAAATGAGGACAATAACAAAGAGACAGAATTTAAAATAAAGGACTTCAAGCCTAATGAAGATTATTTTATTTGTTGTTATTTTATTAATACCGAAGAACTATGGGTAATTCCTTCTGTTGTTTTTAAAAGCAGGTCTTATCTAAGAAAAGATGGTTGTAGAGTGTTATATATGAATTGGCAAAATCGTAAAAAATTAAATTCTTATAAGAATGATAGCGGGTTAAAGTTATTAGGATATAGGCCATACTCTCAAAGAGCAAAATAGTCCTTCTATCTTATCCACAGTCTTACCTTAAACTCCCTCGCAACCTTGCTTTCTGAAAGTTGTTTGCCTTGCTTCAGTGGGCAATAGTTTAGATAATCTAGATGGCCTAACTAAGAACTAATATCTTAGAGCAGGGCTTTTTTCCCTGATATTGGGGACTAAAATGCTGGCGGAATCTGACGCTTTTTCTGTTACTACCCTGAATTTTATTGCATCGATGTTCCTGAAGTTTATGATTTCAACCTGCATCTCTTTTATCTTGTTGAGCTCTATAATCTTTGAAAGGACCTCTGAAGCATCTAGAATCTGCATCGCCACCAAATTGCCTTTTTCATCAAAATCAAGAATGAAATTTCCGAGTTCTACAGCTAATGTCTCATTTTTAAATGAGATGAACTCAATTTTAACTGAGACAGTAACATTTATAAATATAATTGTTTTGAGGTATGTATGAAAGGAGATGGCAAGACCGAAGGGAATGAACTTTCAGAGGCCACATCTAATTTTCTTCTTGATGGACCGGCGTCAATAAATGATGTATGCAAGAAATTAGACATATCATGGGCAACTGCTAAAGCTGCCTTGGAAGAAATGACTGTGAAGGGGATAGTAAAAGAAATTGTTTCAAATCCTAAGATAAGAATTTTCAAGCTTTCAATTGATCCTGCTTTCTATGGTGTGCCATTAACAAGAGAGCAAAAGGGACAAGCTTTATTCTTATTTCAAAATATAAGACAAGAATGGCATAAGCAGAGTGATAAGCCTTTGTTATCCACCACCTTGCAGAAAATAGCAGTAGATGTTGCAATAGAATGTAAATGTGATATTCCTGTAGTAACTTTTCATTATGGGATGGTCGTTCCAGTGGTAGACACGAGTTTCTTTGAGTATAAGACTCCGGTTAATTCTTCCCAGATACTACAAAGCATAAAAAATGTAATCCCTTCGCATAATAACCGTTGCAAGGATGAAATAGACAGCCAGTATACGAAGTACAAAATGTTTTTATTTCAATCTAAAGAAGGATTAAAAGAAGCATTAAACAATCAGAAAAAAGAAAAGGACCCCTCTTTGGAGAAAGTGCAATCAGCACTTAGCGATTTTTTAATTAAATGCCCAACAGATAATAAAAGTTATGAATTATTTGATCTATGTTATAATTTTTCCAGTAAAATTAATGGATTAATTTTGACCAAAGGCTTTTCTTCAAATATTGAAGAAGTAAAAGAAGCTTTCGATATTCTTTGGGATCTTATTACCACTAATTTCTTCTTTAAAGAGATAGAAAAATATGTGGGGCCTGATAAGAAAGAAGTATTTGAATACATAAAGTCTTCTCAAATTTTAGCTAAAAAGGCTAATGTAGAGGAAAGAATAAATTACTTGGGCTCATTAATCAATTTAAGTGAAGAAATCAAGTTGCCTATGGATGAAGAGTCAATAGCAATTAGAAGGATACTTGCAGAGGGTGCAGAGGAGGAGTAATGAACTGGTTTTTGGATATGTGTATTCTGATCTTTTATTCTTCTGAAGATAAAAGCCTATTTTCAGTAAAGACTATTGAGTTTATTAGCAAACATCAAAATGACAAGTTTTTAGTATGTTATTATATAAGTGAAGAAAACTTGCCTAAATGGATTAAGAGACAGCAGATTATAATAAAAGAGGTTATTAAGAAGATTATAGATAGTTCTTATAAAATAGGAGATTCAGAAGAAGGCTCTTTTTTATATCCTAAAGACAAACAGAAAGCAGAGAAGCTATTTATCCAATCTAGCTTAATAGACAATAAAGGATTATTCATAAACAAAATTCAAATGTCTCAGAAAGAACAGGAACTTAGGATAATGCAGTTTATTGAACAAAAAACAAAGAAAGTTATTCCTATCTCGGAAATAGATCCTGACTTGAAAAGCAATATTGCAATGCTTCTTAAAAATCATTCAGATGCTAAAACGCTTGCTTCAGGAATCCAACAGCATAATAAAGAACACTTAACTATGCTAACAAATGATAAAAAGGACTGGACAAAACAGAATATAGAATTAGCAATAAATGAAAATTCTAAACTTGCTGAAAAATATCCTGAAATCCCAGAAATAAAATATCTTTTTTGATTAATTATATGGTCTCTCCTCAATCTTTTCCCTACCTTATCCACTTTCTTATCTTAAACTCCCTCGCCACTCTTGACTTGCTCAGGTCTTTTCCCTGCCTAATCAAAAAGTAATCGAGATTATTTAGTTCTGCGGGGGTGATTGCAAGGACTGGGATTTTATGCCTGCTGTATATTTTGTTCTTCAGGACCTTCTTTTTCCATGCTGCTGGATAACCGCCGTAAAACTCTATGAAGATGTTCCATTGAGGAATATAGAAGTTAGGGGTGCAGATGTTTCCCTTGAAGGGGGGCTTTTCTATTATTAATGAGAATGATTCATACAACGAGGGAATATTATTTTTATAAATTATTTTTATAAAGGAAGTTTGCTATCTGCTTTTCGCCTTGGCTTCGGACTATGAAGCCTTGGGAGGTTTTGAGGTGGGGCTTGAGGGAGTTTGCTCCATGCTTTATGAATTCTGCTAGGGCATCTGGGTTTTTTGCATAAAATTCCTTTAATCTCTTTGCTCTTGCCTTCTTTATGTTTGGATGCTCTTTCCACCATTCTGTAACCCTCTTGTCTATCTCTCTTGCCAGTTTGGGGTTTTTTATGAACTGGGCTTTCTTTACTCGAGATATTCTTTTTCTTGCTTCTGGATGGTCCTTGTAATATTTTTTTAGATTCCTTATTCTGCTCTTGATTGATGGATGATCGCTTTTGAAGTATTTTTTGAGAGCCTTGCTTATTGCCTTGCTCCTGCTTTTATTCCTTCCTCTTGTGCGGTAATACTTAAGCTGGGCTAGGCTGAGATTTCTTCTGTGCTCTTTTGAGAAATAGCGTGGCATACTTGAGAATAACAGGATTATTATAAAAACTTTTTCTAATTGTTAATTGGGTATTTCCCGCTTTTAGCAGATAGAGAATGGGGCTTTGTGAGGGGGTTGGTTAAGGGGGGTTTTCGGATTTTTTCCTTTGCCTCTTTTGACTGATGCTTTCCTTTAGGGAAGACCATTTTTATTCTTTGTTGCTTAACTGTCCGATCTCTTTTTCTAATTTTCTTAGCTCATCGCATAATTCCCCTTTCTTTTCTTGCAATTCTTCTAATATTTCGATTGCTTTCTTACCCACGCTAGTAAAAGATAACTTTTCTTTTATTGAACTCTGTTCTTTTATCTCTTCTTCTATTTTAGGTATTTCTTTCTTTAATCTTTCTATGCGTGTTAAATTGCTCTTTCTTTTTCTTTTTGCTAATTTTTTATCTTGATGTTCTTTCATAAACTCCCCAATACTCTCTGGAGAAGCCCATTCTAAAGGGTCTTTTCCTTTCTTTCTAAACCAATTGTAATAAGATGGAATCCATACTCCGCTTTGAACGATAATAGACATCCAGCTTCTACCCAATTTTTCAACTGCTTCATCAATAGTCTTGCATCCTAACATAATGCTATATTCTTCCTTTGTCCAATTTCTAGGATACTGAATCCTATCACCTCCAATTCTCCAATCTCTAAATATCTCTACCTCTTCTTCTTGAACTACTGCAAATAAAGAGTTTAGTAACTGAATTACCTCTCTTCTCTGTTTTTCCGTTACTTCAATAGGACTACTAAAATCTATATTCCATTTATCACCATAAATAATCTTGAATTTCATTCTTTCTCACCTATAAAGTCCTCAATATCTTTAGCAGAAAATTTAGTTTTCCCCTTCTTCCTTCCCCATTCCTGTAACTCCATAATAAAGGGTCCTCTTTTCATTTGAATAGCAAAGTCTGTTTTATGGAACTTTTCTGCGAGCTCTTCGTTACTTAAGCCAGAATTTGCCAGATTAACAAGGTCATTAAGACTAAACGCCTTAGGATGTCTTTTTATTCCTTCTATCTCTTTTTTATTTTCAACAATCTCTTCAACAGTAACATTTTGACCAAAAATTATTTTTATTCCTTCAACAAACTTTTTTCTCTGATCTTCTATCATAAAAATAGGGGCTTCAAAATCTAGAAAACCTGCTCGGTTGTAAAATATCTTAACCATCTTTGATAAAGGGAAGACAAGTTAATAAGGGTTTTGTTAGGAAAAGAAAGATTTAAAGATTTGGGATTTGGTTAGAGGGATAGTTTCAATTAACTTTAACCAAAATAACTCTTTCCTTCTGGTAAAACTATTTTGTCCTGCTGTTTAGGTATTTCCTTACTTTTTAGATCTTCTTCTGCTTTCTTCAATGTTTCAATAAACCCTTCACCAAAAACCTTTGCAATGCATAAAGGCACATCAACCCTAACAACTGTCTTCTTTGTCATTGTATCAACAAACAAAAATTCTATAGTTGCTTGTTTGGTTATTTCGCCTTTCTTATCTTTGTTTACCGCAAATCGCGTTGCTATTGCAATTTGGTCTGCGAATAAAGGAATTGCGCTACTAACATCGATATTTATTTCTGGCATTTTACATTTTACCTCCTTTCAATTATCTATCTTAATATAAAAGAGGGGTATCCTCTTTCAAGGATAACAGCCCTTACTTCTCAACTAAATTACAACCTTGCACAGTATTGCTTTCTATAGGCCCTATTACACAAGCCCAGTCCTGCAGGATTTTTACTGTATAAGTCAATGTAAATTCTTTTGTCTCACCTGGTGCAAGATATTTTGTTGCAGATACCTCTTCTGAGTCTGTTACTGTGTGGCAGCGTGCATTAACTTTAAACTCTGCTCCTTGGCTCTCTTTATTTCTAAGACGTACTTTACATTCTGCATTACCTAGCCATGCTTTTCCATTGCATTCGTTTGGTCCTAAAAATTCATACTCTGCGTTTTTTGTTGTCAACTGGCAGGTATACTCTGGGCATGTTACTGGAACATTCCCAGTTATAATAGGCACAATAAAGGCTCCGATAAGCCCACCAATCAAAAAAGTGATTACTAGTGCTATGAATGGGAATCCATCATATTGTGCTTTTTTATTATATCTTTTCGGATTCATTTTTTACTTATCACCTCCCTTATTAACTAATGATATTAGTTAGATATTAAAATATTATTTTTGTGAAATATATACATTATATTACCATAAAATTTATAAATATATGACATATATATAAGATATGGTAAAAGAAAAAGTTGAGGGAGAAACAAAGGTAGATAGGTTCAAGAGGATAGCTGAAGCTCGAACACAAAGAATTCTCAATGATTTAAGGCTATTAGGCAACTGCTCAAATAAGTCTGTATATGGATACAATGAAGAACATTTAAAGAAGATATTTGCTGCAATTGAAGGGGAAATTAGAAGGGTTAAGTCTCTATTCTCAAATGATAAGAATAAAAAGTTTTCTTTAGAGTAAAAAATGAAAGAATTAGGGCTGAATGCAAGTGAAAAGATTTTACTGGCCATTTGTGAGTTGGATAAAAAAAGAAAAGGTGGGGAGAAGATAACAAAAGAAGACATGGTTATAAAAGTCTGGAAAATGTTTCCAGAAGACTTTTGTATAAAAGGTTATCCACAGTACCCTAATGCAGACATATCTAAGTATGTAACTAAATTATTTAAGGAAAACCTATTGAAAGGAAGTTTCTATAATTATATTATCACTCCTAAGGGCAAAGAATATGCTGAAAGAATTAGTACTGGTCGCAGACCCTCCAATAAAGAGATAATAAGTAGCTCAAGACAAGTAGAGTCTGAAATAACAAGAATAAAAAATTCTAAAGTTTTTCAAGTATTCTTAAAGGGAGAACAAGATTTCATTGAATCTGATCTGTTTGATTTTTTAGGAACAAGTTCAAGATCCTTAGGTGATTCTAATAAGACTCATTTTATCTCAAAATATAATCTCATAATGAGAGAAGTTATACCTTTCTGTGAAAAAAGCAAAGAAAGGAATTCTGAAGCGAAAGAAATACTAACTCTTTGGAATATTTTACTCAAGAAATTTGGAGAGATTATAACTAAAAAGATAAATCTAAAAATATGAAATCTAAAAGATTACCTCAGAGAGTTCATAGAACTTATTTACTAAGAGAAGCCGAACACTTCAGAGAACATAAAAAAGGGATTCCAGAATGGTTAAAAAATTCTGATGATTCTTATGTTCGTCATGAAGAATTTAATAAAACTGATTTTTCAGATTTACCCATTTTTATTAATTTTAGCAAAGAGGAGATAACTTGTTTGGATTTTGGGGGGGCTACAGCAAAGGATATGATTGAACATATACCATATTACGGAAGTCCAGAAGCTGCTACTTGGGGTAAATCTTTAGTTAATAAAAAAATTAGTGGGGGTCATGGTAACGGAGGAAAATACTATGCTCTTTCTCAATTTAGAGAATGCCAAATAATAAGCTATTATAATGGAAAACTTACAGTGCTTAGATTAAACAGAGAAGCAGATTACTTAGACATAGAAGACAAAGAAGCAACACCTTTTGATGCAATTAGTATAATTGGGTTAAATAAGTGGGAATATTTCTTTAAACAAGGAAAATCTCTTTTTAATGAGTTAAGAAATGGGAGATTAAATCTCTTCTGTTGGAAAGGTATAGGCCTTAAAGATAAGGTTCCAATCTCTACTAATAGATGTCTCGCGAGGACTATCTCATTAGTGGCCAACCATCCACAATCCAGATCTGCTTTAAGGGCCCGAAAAGTAAATGCATTATTTAATGGTACGCTAATATGGCCAGACATAAAACCTGAAGAAGTTAAAGTTGATGAAACTTTTGGGGTAAGAGAATTTTATTTGCCTAATGAGATAGGAAATTATAAATTTAATAAATATCTAAAGTCCTCTCTAAAAATCTCTCTATCAAAAGAACCATTAACTGGAGAGAAATCTTCGTTAAATATTCTAGAAATAGACTCTTTTGGTAGGAATATTGCTTATTATGATATCCCTTCTCTTATGCTAGACAAAGGATTAGCTAAAAGTCTTTATGCTTATATAGATTGTCCCGAACTAAAGGAATATGGTTGTGTCAGTAATGATAGGGTTTATTTAATTGAAGGAGAAGTAACTAGCTCATTTTTGGATTGGTGTAAATCTAAAATAAAAGACGTTTTAGAGGAATTAACCAACAAAGAAAAGAAAAAAGAAGAAGTAAGACACTTAGAAGAATTGGGAACATTCCTTAAAGAAATAACAGATGAAATTGCAGAATTATTGGAAGAAGAAAATATACTCACGCCAACCTTCAAAAAAGAGGGTACAAAAGAAAACAAAGTGGAAGTCTCTACAGGAAAAGCAGGCTATGGTAAAGATGGAAAGATAAAACAAAAAGGTGATGGGAAGAGGCAAGGTGGTAAGGAATTAAAAGAAGATGCTAGTGAAAATAAAAAGAATAGGGCTAAATTAAAAATATTATTATCAAATTACGATGATGACCCCTTGAATCCTGGAAAAAAGTATGAGATGATTGAAAGACAGCCTATTTTATTTCAAAGAGTTGAAGATGTAGATTATGGAATTTGGTGGATAAATAGCCAAAAGAACTATATTAAAAAAATAAAAATAAGAGATCCAGGAGCGATGCCTTTCTATTTCTTTTTAGTGAAAGAAATAGTTTTTTCACATAGAACTAGAAGAAGGTTTAAAGAGCAAGAGGGATATGATGCTGATGGACTGGAAGAACTAAATTTTGGACTGATTGATGAAATCTTCAATAAGATAGTCAGTAGACTTGGGATAGAATTATCTTTAGATCAGACAACAAATGAAAAAATAAGAGAAAAAATAAGATTTAAAGAAAGATTTACTATTTCAGAATTATCTGAAGAATTAATGATAGATCCTGGTACTATTCATATTTTTATAAATAACCCAGCAAATGCAGTTTTAGATAATTTTAGAATTAGGAAAAAAAGTAAGAAAGGCCGCAAAATAAATGTTTATGTAAAAAAATAATCCCAAACTAAAATATCAATTCGGCGATGTAGTATTTTATGGTGTTTTTTTAGGCTTTTAGTGAGTGCGGGCTGAAATCCTCGACGTGAGTCTTGAATCTTACACCCCACTTCTATCAACCTCGTGTTTTACGAGGGCCTTATTTGAGTCGTTTTACGGATGGCTTCGAGCTTAGATGCATTCAGCTCTTATCCATGTATTGCGTAGCTGAGCTACCTCCCATGTGAGAATAGCTGACCAGAGGCAACCGAATCACGTTCCTCTCGTACTGGTGATTCGTTCCATTCACTCAAAAACACGCCTAGCAGATAACATACATACTGTCTCGCGACGTATTTAACCCAGCTAACGATCCCTTTTAATGCGTGAACTCCGACACCCTTGGCCGCTTATGCACGGCCAGGATAGGGAGAGCCGACAGCGGAGTAGCAAACCGCGCCGTCAATGTGA
>Ga0209541_10006281_pt1 | contig 20328 bp, 22 predicted proteins | sample RifCSPlowO2_01_FD_184027 | JGI IMG/M metagenome (GOLD analysis project Ga0209541, IMG submission 184027) | Groundwater microbial communities from Rifle, Colorado - Rifle CSP2_plank lowO2_0.1 (SPAdes) (version 2) | ecosystem: Environmental > Aquatic > Deep subsurface > Groundwater | place... | reverse complement strand
ATCAGGGGCAAACATACCCCTTACCGCGCGGCGGCGGTGTGATTCCTTTATTGAAGTAGTGTGAACTTGGAGAACAACATGACTCCTGCGGAGATACTGCCTATAATAGAAAACCTAATTATTTGAGATTATTTGTTAGGTCTTCTAGTATATACTAAGAGACAATAAATCTCGATTATTTATGTCCTCTATTATACTTCATCACGCGTAACCATTGTTACCATTCAATATTGCCACATGCACGTTCTATTACTTCTGATAATGCAGGATGAATATGTATCGTATCATATATCTGGTCTGTTGTCAATCCATGACGCATTGCCACAATTACTTCGTGGATGAGTGTCGATGCTTCACTCCCAAGAATGTGACAGCCGAGAATCTTGTGTGTTTTTTTATTTGCATATATTCTGACAAAGCCGTCTCTATCTTCCAGCGCTTGTCCCATTCCTGTGCTGATGTACTTGTATTCTCCAACTGCATAATCTGCTTTTCGTGCGTTCAAGTCCTGCTGGCGTTCGCCAACACCTGCGATTTGCGGATTGCTGAAAATGGCATGAGGCATTGCAGCGTAATTGACTTTTGTTCTTTTATTTTTGATTACGTTTTGAATAACTACATCTGCTTCAATATTTGCGCTGTGCTTAAACAGAAATTTGCCGGCGATATCTCCCAATACCCATATGTTTTTTGCTGAGCTTTCCATGTACTCGTTTGTTTCAATATATCCTGCGTTGTTTGTCTTCACACCTGTTTTTTCAACGTTGAGTATGTCGGTATTTGGAATTCTGCCGGTTGCCATGAGCAGCTGCTCGGATTCAATATGTTTGATGCCTTTTGCAGTCTGTATTGTTGTTATTATTGTGTTGCTTTTCTTTGCTACTTTTAATGTCGTACAGTTGAGAAGAAGGTTGTGATGACGAGCAAAAATCTTTGTATATGCTTTTGCGATTGCTTCGTCTTCATTCTTCACAAGAATGTTGCTGCGCTGGACAACGGTTGTTTTTGTTCCAAGACCAGCGTAAAAATCTGCTAATTCTGCTGCAATGTAGCCGCCGCCAATAATTGTCATCGTTTTTGGCAGCTTTTTTAGTCGTAATGCCTCGGTACTTGTGATGTATGGCACGTCTTTGAGTCCTAAAATGTCTGGTATTTGCACGCGTGTTCCTGCGGCGATGACTATCTTTTTTCCGATGATTTCTTTATTTCCTAACTTTAATGTGTATTTGCCGGTGAACGATGCTGTGCCTTTGAATAACGTGATGTTTTTGTCTTGTTTGATGCCTTTTTCTATTTCAGCAGCTTCGTGGTCTACCAGTTTCGATGCGCGCTGGATTACCTTGGTAAAATTTATGTTTTTTATTTGTGCGTCGATGCCATAGACACTTGATTTTCGAATGATGTCTGCAACATCTGCGCTGTGAATAAGCATTTTTGACGGAATGCAGCCGCGGTTAAGACAGGTACCACCCATGGGGCCTTCTTCAATCAGCGCAACTTTCATGCCTGCGTTTGATGCTGCTGCAGCAACATTTAGACCTGAACCTGCGCCGATGATAATAATATCAAATTGTTGCATAGAGAAAGGAATGAAAAAGTGTATAAAAAGCTATTTGTTTTCTTCCGAAAGTCGTTACTCTTATCTTTTCCACACAATATGTCCATTAATATTATTCTTCTCGAACACTTCTAAAATTTCAGCACAAAATTTAACGAGTGATTGATTATTCTCTTTTTTAGCTAGTTCATACAATCTTATAAATAGTTTCTTTCCTGTTTCTGTTTGATTCAGATTCTTTTTAAGGAAATTGTGCTGGCTACACAGAGTTTGTCCGTTTTCAAGTGTTGCTTTCCCACCAAAATCTTTTGATTTTAGGTGGTCAGCATGAAGTTCAAATCCCTCTTTTTTTCCTCTACCGCACATAACACACTTATAGTCATCTCGCTTAAATATTGCTTCTTTCACAGCGAGTGTAAATTCATCTAAATCTCTAATCTCAATATGCTTAGGGTCATATCTATAAACACCTTTCCCTATTTTTTGTAAGTAACCCTCTTGATGAAGTTTACGAATTCCCCTGTCAGGATCACGAAATACCTTCCCAGCACGCTTAAAATATTCCGTAGTGGCCCAGTCAACTATTTCTGGGTGGGAAATATCACGCTTAGAATTTTTCTTGAAGAATTCCATTAAAAGTTCTGACTGTACTATTTCGTTTTTATTATCTTTGGATTGCGCCAAGGCTTTCACCTACAGTTTTCAGAATAATATTTTTTTTTTGGACAATCTCTAATTTTACCTGTGATAACTCCTCTTTTACTGTATTTAATCTTCTCTCTGCTACTCTACAATACTCTTTTGAGAGGTCTATATGTACAAAATTTCGGTCAGTATTCTTAGCAACAATCGCAACTGTCCCTGTCCCCCCAAACATATCCAATATAGTATTACCTCTGTAACTATAAAATTTGATTAATCTATAAATTAATTCCTCTGGAAATGGAGCTGGATGTCCGTTTCTTTGTGTTTCTGGAGGAATATACCACATCCCATCTGAGAACTTCATAAATTCTTCTTTTGTTATATCCGCATCTTCCAGATTGCCATCTAATTTATTTTGACATTTTGAAAATATTAAAACATATTCCCATGATGGTACAATATGAGGATTCGATGGACTTTTAAAACTGCCCCAAGCTGTTCTTTTTAGCATGGTTTGTTTATACCAAATAATCTCTGTTCTAAAGAGCATTCCTATCCTTCTCAGCTGATTTGTAAAATCGTGATGAATTGGTACAAATTCTCTAATGCCCGTAGGCGCTATATTTAGGCAAAATCTTCCTCCTCGCACAAGAACTCTGTTTGTTTCTGTCCATACTTTGTTAAGCCAATCAAGGTATTCTTCGTAATTCATCTGGTCGTTATGAGAATCATAATCTTTTCCTACATTATAGGGTGGAGAAGTGATAGCTAAGTGAATACTACTGTCGGGCAGTTTCTTCATTACTTCGAGAACGTCACCATTAATAATTTTGTTTAGATATTGTGTTCCCATATTCACCTTTTTACTTATCTTCTGTTAGCAGCATAACAACTTATAAATATTTTGGGAAAAAGCCGTGCTAATCAATCTTTTACTTTTTTCTCCAGCCAGTTCACCAGCAATCGCACACCAGTCCCTGTCGCTCCTTTCGTATAATAATATTTATTCTCAGGCATCCATGCAGTGCCTGCGATGTCGAGGTGTACCCACGGTGTTTTTTCTACAAAATTCTTGAGAAATATTGCACCTGCTATTGTGCCGGCATCATAACTCCGGCCAACACTGCGCACATCTGCGTTTTCGCTTCTTAAGATGTCTTTATATTCGTCCCACAACGGCAAACGCCAGACACGTTCGCCAGTCTCTTTTCCAGCATCTCTAAGCTGCTCAAACAAGCCGTCATCTGTTGTCATTAATCCAGTTGCCCAGTATCCAAGCGCAACAACACATGCACCGGTTAACGTTGCCAAGTCAATCATCGCTTTTGGTGCATATTGCTTTTCAATAAACGATAAGGCGTCGCTGAGAACCATCCTGCCCTCGGCATCGGTGTTCATCATTTCAATGTTTTTCTTGTTATAACTGGTGATGATATCTCCGGGCTTGTAGCTCGTGCCACTTAACATGTTCTCGCACGCTGGAAACGCACAGATAAGATGTACTGATAGTTTGAGCCTTGCTACTGTTTCCATAAGTGCAATGACTGTTGCGGCGCCTGCCTTGTCCATCTTCATGTCTTCCATTCCTGTAGTTGGTTTGATGTTTAAGCCGCCCGAATCGAATGTAATACCTTTGCCAATACAGGCATAGACATCTTTTCCACTGCCATATTCCATGACTACAAATACCGGTGGCTGGGCGCTTCCTTGTGCTACTGCCAGAAACGCATTGAATCCCATCTTTTGCAGTTCGTCTTTCTCATACACTTTTACTTTGACGCCAAGTTTTTTCAGCTTGAGTGCTTCATCTGCAAGATAACGCGGCGTTGCAATGTTTGCAGGTGTGTTCACCATGTCGCGTACGTGCAATGTTGATGTGCATACTGTTTCTGCTTTGTGAATTGCTTCGTTAGCTTCACTGTTATTTGTTGGAATGACAAGTTCGTCAACCTGCTTCTCCTGTTCTTTCTTGTCGGTCTTGTATTGGTTAAATCTGTATAAACCTAAGACTGAGCCTTCCACGACCGCTGCAATGCGCTCACTTTCGGTTGTGCTCTCGCATTCAGCTTCATGGAGTAATGTTGTGCATTTTCGTGCATTTAATGACAACGCAACACGAATTGCTGCGCCTGCTGCACGTCGGATATTTTCTTTTGTGTAGTCAGTTTTTTTTCCAAGACCAATTACGAGAATTTTTTCTGCCGGTAGCTTGCCTAATGTTGAAATTGATTTGAGTTGTCCTGTTTCTCCAGTAAACTCTTTTTTCTTTATTGCCGCGGCGATTTCGCCATTGAGCTTTTCATCAATCTTTTTGATGTGTTCAACTTCCTGCTCGAACATCCCCATCACGAGAAGATCGTATCTTCCATTGTCCCCTTTTTGCGCAGTTATTTTCATGTGCATCACCCAAATTTTTCTGTCAAGATATGTTCTTTTGGCATTCCCAACTGGAGAAGTACTTTCTTTGTATCATCAACCATCTCTTTCATGCCACAGATATATGCATCTGTCTTCTCTGGCTGCTTTATATATTTTTGGACTATTGTTTGGACATATCCACTTTCGCCTTTCCATTTGCCATTTTCGCGGCTTAATGTGGGAACATATGTAAAGCGCGGATGCTTCTTTTGTAATGACTCAAACTCACGTCGATAGAGTAACTCGTGTTCTGTGCGCTCGCCGAAAATAAGAGTCATGCTTTCTTTCGCGCTATTTTTAACGAGCTCCTGAATCATTGCTCGTAGTGGCGCAACACCCGTGCCTGTGCATATGAAGAGTTTATCGTTGGTTGACTGTCGCAGTTTAAAAATTCCATAAGGTCCGTCAATGGCTATCTGTTCTCCTCCTTTAAGACTGAACAAATAGTGCGATGCTTTTCCTAATGGGATATAATTAAGACATATCTCAACATGATTCATGCTTGCAATAGAATACGCTCGTCGTACAAATGTATCCTTGTACGGAATGTTGAGCATGATGAACTGTCCGGCTTTGTATGATATTGGCTTTTCTGGCACAAGAACAAAGCTTTTCGTATCGTGACAGAGTTCAGTGATTTCTTTTACTTTTGCTGGTATTTTTGTTATTGACATATAATGGTCTGTCTTGCACGTATGGTATTTTTAACTTTAACGCAATTTCTGCTTTTTGAAGCTCATGACCGATGTATGCTGCGTGTTGAAGGCTTGTCACTAACTTTTCACGGACAATGGTGTTATGTATCGCTTCACTATCTGTGCCCGTGATGAGTTTCTCTATGATATTGTTTTTTCGACAGTAGCCTGCTTCAATCCGATTTTTTGCACGATTGACACGGAAAAGCCAGTATTCAATACCATCACGCTTCCATTGTGTCCATGTGTCGTACGACGCTCTGATTGTTTTTGCTTTTTTTGCAAGCGTCGGTTTCCTGTACTGCAATTTACGAAGCGCTGCTATTCTCATAGTATTTTTTTGCGCTCTCAATGTGTAATCTCCATTTCTTTTTGAAACAATTTCTCAGTTTCCTGGTACATCAGTGTGTCGAATAATTTTACCAAATCTTTTACTGCAGGGTTGTCTAAATTAAGCTTAAATAACTTTGCTTTTCCGATAACTCTCGTATGTTTTACTATTTGTAATGACACTAAGTTATCCCATATTCTGTGAAGAGTGGTCCAACCAACATCGGCGTTTTCAGCTATATCTGTTAATGAGTAGTCTAGTCCTCTTCCTTCTATGAGACATTCCAATACTCTGATGACGGGCGAATTTCCTAAAGCTTCTCTGAAGATGGTTGTTTCTTCCATGTGGGTGTTTAAGAAAAGCTAGTATTTATAACTTCCTATCTTGGTATGATGTCATACCTTTCGAGCTGATAAACTATATAAAATCATTACTTATTTTGGAAAGGATGGAAAAAGAGGAAATCCAGAAAAAAATCCTGTTGAAACTTATTAATTTTCGTCCGGCAAAATGGGGCGCGTCTCATACGGATGAAATAAATTTACGAAAAAGTTTGCCGAAGCACCTGCGTGGTCAAAAAATAGTTGATGAAGCGATTGATGAGCTCTATACACTAGGTTTTCTCACTCGCTTGAAGAAATCTGGTCAATGGCATGTATCACTTCAGCCAAGCATGAAAGAGGAGATTTATCGATTTGTTGGGTTGCCACCAAGAGATGTTCAGAGGCAAATGTTTAGATAAATTCTTTCATCTTTTCCATAACTTCATCAAAAGAATACAAGTCATTGTGGGTAGCTCCATCAACCTCAATGTATGTTTTATTTAAAGATGGAACATTTTCAAATAATCTCTTCGATAGCGCTGGAGATATCGCTTTATCTTCTTTGCCATGAATGATTAGTAATTCTTTTGAATACTCGTTCAACCATATGTCATTTGTATAATCTTCAGTCAAAATTATACTCGTTGGAAACATATAAAATGTTGATGTTGCAATGTCTTTTATTGATGTGAATGGGGATATCAATATCATTCTTTCTGGACTTTGAAGAAATGAATGGTAACTTGCTGCTCCTGTGCCAATGCTCTCTCCTACAATAGTAATATTTTTATAATTGTTTTGATTCAGAAAGTTCACTACATTTTTGACATCCTGTAGAATGAGTTTTTTTGACGTTTGTCTTTTTTCTCCAGCGTATCCTGCATATTCGACAAACAAGACGGACTTTCCGGAGCTCTCAAAGAGTGGTGCAAGACGCTCACTACGACCACATGCAGACCCTCCATTACCATGATAGAAAACAATCGCCTCATCGGATTGTTGTTTGAGATAAAATCTTGTGCCATTGTAAGCTATTTTTTCATATTTTTCGAGCGGTGCACAATCCTCAAAAGACTGTTCTCCAGGTTGATAAATAACCTTTTTTTGATAAAAGAAAAGTAGCATGCCAGCGGCGACGTATAAAACTAAGATAGTTACTAATACTCTGACAAAAATACTTCTGAAATTCACTTTTTATCTCTCTTCATAGTAATTCTTTGCAATGCGTGCATCTTCTTCAATATTTGGACTTTCACTTATAATAACTCCCTTGACTTTAAAATCTTTGCATGCTTTTAGTGCATCCTTGTAGTTAAATGCTGACTCGTTGAACGTGAGATGATTGCGTTCGCCCTTTTCGTTCCATTCAATCCCTTCAATGTGCATGTGCATATTATCGAGTGCTTCTCTTCCAAGACCTTTCTCTATCTTTTCTAAAATTTTTGTGAATTCTTCGTGATTATTGACCTTTCCGTTTGTTCGTGCACAATGATGTGCCCAGTCGATGCAGGGCAGCACTTGGTCGACATCCTGGCTCAGCTTGATGAGCTGGTCGATGTCTGCAAATTGCGTGAGCTTTCCGCCTGTTTCAGGACGAACCCAGATACCAATATCGTTGTTCTTCAAGTGATTCATGACTTCTTTCACATTTTTTTTAATCTTCTCGTATGCCTGTTCAGGAGTGTTGCCCATGTAATATGCCATGTGAAAGCAGGTGCTCCATGCGCCGCATTCGTATGCTCTTGTTGCTGCTTCGATTGCACGACTGATGCTTGCTTTGATAATTGCACTGTCTTTCGCATTCATGTTTATCCAATACTGGCCGTGACAGGTAAGAACAATGTTATGTTTTTGTGCAGCTTGTTTAACGAGCGGTGCTTTTTCTTTTTTCACGTGGACGCTTCGTACAAATTCGAGTTCCATTGCGTCCAAACCAAGCGTATTGAGATGAGGGAAAGCTTCCAATGTTGTTGCTGTGCCTGGTGTGCTCAATGGAATTCCTGCAGTGCCGAAGTGAAGCTTGGTTGGTTTCATTTGAGATACTCTTTTAGCTGTTCCAGCAACTTTGGTATCTCTTGAAGAGCTTCTTCTACAGTCTCGATTGAGACATCATCACCATAATAATTTATCCCGTTCCTCATTTTTCTGTAATGGTCGAATCGCAGTGCAATTTTTCCGTTTTTTATTACCTCTTTCAAGAAGATTGTGATGACTTCATGCGACAGAAATTTGTAACCGTACTGATAACCCAGTGCTTCGCAGTATTGTCGCAAGCCTTCGTACAACTCACGGAGAATTGACTTTAGCGTGTCTACTTCAAATGGTATTTTTTTTGCTGATGAAACAGCCTGTTGTGCTGATTTCAGTAAACTTTTTGCTTTGATTCCATCTTTTGGGATGATTCTCGCGTACCCTTCATCTATGCTCTGTTGAAATGTCATTCAATTATCTCCAACTGGCCAGAGAGTACCATTCCGTTACAAATACTATTTACTAATTCTTGATTTGTTTTCTTCATGTCGCTGATTTTTTTCGGAGTAAACAAATGAATACTTATCCGCTTTTTGAGCATTTTATCATATTTGTCTGTACTGAATTCTTTTTTAACAGGAGTGATAATACACATATCAATATCACTTTCTTTTACATCCGTTGCATGTGCGTAGCTTCCAAAAAGCACGATTGTTGGATAATCATAAAACCGCTCCATGTCTTCGATAATGTGAGACTCACGGAGCTTCTCAAGATTATAATACAATCTCAAATTGAGCCATTTTCTTTCCTGCTGGCGTGCTCGGTATGCTGTAAATGGCTTGCTCTCTGTCCTGGCTAACAGCCCGTCTTTGACAAACCTGTTCAAATAACTCCGCGCAGTCATATGGTTTATTTTTGCTAATCGTGCTACTTCACGGATGTGAAACTGTTGTACCGGATCTTCAAAAAATATGCTTAGTATGGATAATTCTTTATACATTTGGATATTAATATATCCAGTTGTATATAAATGTTTACACTAGAGCTTTCGTACAATCCCGTTCGTCGCATCGACTTCTACTAAATCGCCGTTCTTAAAAACTTTCGTTGCAATTTTTGTTCCAATCACGCACGGTTTCTGCATTTCACGAGCAATTATTGCAGCGTGACAGAGAACGCCGCCTTCATCAGTTACAAATGCTGCTGCTTTTTCCATTGCAGGAACAAAGTCTGGAGTTGTCATACAGGATATCATGATGTCGCCTTTGTTCACGTTGCCTATCTGCTTCGAGCTGATTACAATTTTTGCTTTTCCTGTTACACAACCTCTACATGCGGTTGTACCAACAATTTCTTTATTGTTATCATAATTGTCGTCTTTAAGCTCAATCTTGTAGTTTTTTAATGCGTTGCGAAAATCGTCCACGATAAGTGTGTCCTTAAAATACGCATACCCTTCTTTTCTTTTGTTATATAAAGTGTCAATATTTTTTGACTTTATTGATGCTGTGATTTCTTCTATTGCCATAAACTGAAGGGTCTCATATTCCCATTGTTCTTTCTCAGCGAGTTTCGCCAAGCATTTATTAAAGAATGAAACTGTATCTGCATGCAATGTATCTTTCTCACGCATTTTTCTTGCTTCCCTCAGGAGTTCTTCTTGGAATAACTTTATGTGTTTTAACCTGTCCTGTTCCCATAATGAAAGCCAATACGAAAAAAATATCCCTCCATACCCTCTTATAAAATTATTTGAGCATTCGGTTATTGACTTAAGAATTTCATTAGATACTTCACCAACCACTCTTATTTTTAGCCATTTGATCGCATTTTCATTTTCTTCATATAGTTGATAAATTTCGTCACTTTCTTCAACCCATCGGGAAACCAGTGGAGGAAGTTCTTCGTATAATAACTTCGTTTGACGATAGCTTGCAATGGTGTCATTTTCATAAATAAAAATAGCAAGAGGAGTTTTTATGTTAAATCTGTCTTCGACGTTTTTTTTAATTGCTTTTGCCCACGTTTCGGACATAACTAAAGGCCCGTGGCGACTAATTGCTCGTTCGTATTCCATTTTACTCTGTCTCAGCGTTCACCCATTCGTATCCTTTCTCTTCAATCTCCAATGCAAGCTCTGCTCCGCCTGACTTTATGATTTTGCCTTCTATCATGATATGCACCTTGTCGGGCTTGATGTAATTCAACAGTCGTTGGTAATGAGTAACGACAAGCACGCCCATACCTGTTTTTTCTCGTACTTTGTTGACACTATTTGCGACTGCTTTCAATGCATCGATGTCCAGTCCTGAATCTGTTTCGTCGAGCAATGCGATTTTTGGCTCAAGAACTGCAAGCTGTAAAATCTCATTACGTTTTTTTTCTCCGCCGGAAAAACCTTCGTTGAGATAACGCTTTGCAAACGAACTGTCCATCTCCAGCAATTGCATGCGCTCTTTCAGCAATTTCATGAAATCTGGTACGCTCATTTTTATTCCCCGTAATTCATTTACTGCGGTTCGTAGGAAGTTCGCTATTGACACGCCACTTACCTCGCTGGGATACTGAAAGCTGAGAAACAATCCTGCTTTTGCGCGTTCATCTGGTGAGGCGTCGGTCATGTTTTTATTATCCATCAAAATTTCTCCGTTCGTTACCTTGTACTTTGGATGTCCCATCACAGTATTCACGAGCGTGCTTTTTCCTGAACCGTTTGGGCCCATGATTGCCACAATCTCATTCGATTTAACCGAAAGTGTAACGCCTTTTACAATTTCTTCTCCTTCAACTTCGATATGCAAGCCTTTTATACTTAATTCAGTCATGTTCGTCTCCCTCAGTCACACGTCCGAGATGTCTAAATATAATCATTTTTGCAGCTTTCAGCGGTAGCATCATGCACTTGACGCGCATTGGCGTGACATCAATTCCCAATAGCTCTTTCATGTCTTGCTGTTTCATGGTTGTTATCGCGTTGATATTCTTGTCTTTTATTGATTCTGTGAGTATTGACGCGCTTGCCTGTGAGATTGCGCATCCCTGGCTTACAAATGATACCTCTTTTATGTTGTTGTCCTCAAACGTCATATACATATCAACCTCGTCGCCACACAGTGGATTGTTTTCATGCTGATGGAGTGCGTTTTTCAATGCTCCTTTGTTCCGCGGATTCTTGTAATGGTCCAAAATATGCTCGCGATACATCTGGTCGGCATGTACACCCTCAAATGTTTGCATTATTTGCGTCATGCGAGCACCTCCTGAACTTTGAAGATGCCCGTACACAATCTATCAATATCTTCCTTTGTGTTGTATATATGAAAGCTTATTCGTGCAGTTGCGCTCAGTTTTAATCTTTTCATCAGAGGCTGGCAGCAGTGATGTCCTGCACGGATGCAGATGTTTTGCTGGTCAAGGATGCTTGCGATGTCATGCGGATGTATTCTATCAATAATGAAACTGATGATTCCACTCTCTGGATTTCCAATGATTTTTACACCTGCTATTTTTTTCAACGATTTTACTGCATACTTAGTAAGCTTTTCCTCATGACGCTGAATGTTTTTTATGCCTATCTTTTCGATGTATTCAATCGCTGCAGTCAGGCCAATTGCGCCTGCAACGTTTGGCGTTCCTGCTTCAAACTTCCATGGCAGCTCATTCCATTCTGTTTTTTCTCTGTTCACAGATGAAATCATGCCACCGCCATAAAGAAAAGGCTGCATCTTCACCAAATGCTGTTTTTTTCCAACGAGCACACCTATCCCCATTGGACCAAACATCTTGTGGCCTGAAAATGCCAGAAAATCTGCATCGAGTTCCTTGAAATTTACTGGCATGTGTGGGACTGACTGTGCAGCATCAACAATTACGAGCACATTTTTCTTGTGCGCAATTTTGATGAGCCTTTTTACATCGACAACTGTTCCAATTGCATTTGAAACCTGTGTTATTGCAACGATTTTTGTATTGCCATCAATAAGTTTCTCTGCTTGCTTCATGTCAATATTGCCTTTACTATCAATATCAATGACTCTCAGCTCTGCTTTTCGATGTGCACACAGCTGCTGCCATGGGACAAAATTGCTGTGATGCTCAAGAATGCTGACAACAACATTATCTTTTTCTTTGATGTGTTGCCTTCCATAACTGTACATGACAAGATTAATGGATTCTGTTGTGTTTCTGGTGAAAATAACCTCTTCAGGCGAGCAATTCACAAACTGTGCAACTTTCTTGTGCGCAAGCTCATACAGTCGCGTTGCTTCTGCGCTCAGTTTGTAAATCCCACGATGCACGTTTGCGTTTTGTGTTTCGTAAAATTCTTTTTCTGCAGCGATGACGCTTGCGGGCTTCTGTGATGTAGATGCGCTGTCCAAGAAAACTATCTTGTTTTGTGCCAGAAGCGGAAAATCTTTTTTCATACGAGCCTCTGTTCGATATGGTCTTCGATGAAAGCGGTAACTGGACTTCCGAGCTGCTGAATAAATGGCTCGATGAACCCTCGCACGAACGTTTTCCGTGCAGTTGTTTCGCTTATGCCTCGTGCCATTAGGTAAAACAATCGTTCTTTATCAACATGTGTTGTTGTTGCTGCATGGCTGCATTTAACATCGTTGTTTTCAATCTCAAGCTGTGGAATGCTGTTTGCTTCGGCTTCTGGACTTAACATCAGCACATCTTCTTTTTGATACCCTTTGCTGCTGGGTGCATCTCTTTCAATCCTGATGAGTCCACGATACATGTTCTTTGCGCTGTCCATGAGAATTCCTTTTGTTTCAATGTTTCCGTGCGTGTGAGAAGCTCCATGTACTATCTGTGCGCCAATATCAAAACGCTGCTTATTGCTTCCAAGAAACATGTTTTTGATGGTGCTTTCACTCCCAATACCATTGAGCAAGCTGTGAATTGTTGAAAGCGTAAATGCGCTTCCCAAACAGCAGTCATGCCAATGGACTTGTGCATCCTGATCTATCTCGGCATTCTTGTAATCAAAATGAAATACGTTTTGCGGATAGTTCTGCGTTGAAATAAATCGAACTGACGAGTTTGCTTTTGCGATTATCTCCGTTGCGTTGCTTACGAATAATGGACCATTCTGCTGTCCGTCGGCAATTTCAATAATAGTTGCGGCACTTGCGTCATCAGCCACAATCAGTGTGTGATTAATATTAGAACCTGTAAGACTCTTTCTTATGACAATCGGGTCTTCTACTTCAACTTGTGCAGGAATGTACACGAATGTTCCACTCGACCAGAATGCACGATGGAATTCAGCAAATTTATTTGGCATGGTCATTATTTTGAAAAGATAGGTCTGCACAAGTTCTGGATGCTTTTCGATTGCTTCCTTCAATGGCATAACGATGACATTTTCGTCGGCACACTCTATGGTTGTATGTTGTGGTGTTTGCTGGCTGATGCAGGCTTCCACAACTTCAGGAGATAAATCACTGTAATCCATGCGCATGGTTAGTCCGTACCTTAAGTTTGGCCATTGCAGTCCAACGTATGCTTTTCTTGCACTCTCTCTTTCCTGCTGCAACCATACTGGTTCCATTTTATCCGACCGAGCCCTCCATCTCGAGCTGAATGAGTTTGTTTAGTTCTACAGCGTATTCCAATGGCAGTTCTTTCACAATCGGTTCAATGAATCCTGAAACAATCATCTGCATTGCTTGTTCTGCAGACAAGCCACGTGACATTAAGTAGAAGAGCTGTTCTGCACCAATCTTGCCGACGGTTGCTTCGTGTGCAATGTCTGCAGAACTGTTCTTTATTTCCATGCATGGAATGGTATCTGATTTTGATTCTTCGTTGAGCATGAGCGCATCGCACTGGATGTTTGCCTTGCAATGGTGCGCGTCTTTTGCGACTTTGAGCAACCCGCGGAATGTGGTAATTCCATTTTCTTTCGAAATGCTCTTGCTTCGCGTTGTGCTCGTTGTATGTGATACAAGATGGATGACTTTTGCGCCGGTATCCTGATGTTGTCCTGCAGATGCAAATGCGATGCCGAGAAAATCTGATTTTGCACCCTCTCCCTTAAGAATGCTGCACGGATAAAGCATTGTGATTTGGCTTCCATTATTCCCATTTATCCATTCTATTGTACCATTTTTTTCAACGATTGCTCGTTTTGTGTTTAGGTTATAGGTTCTTTTACTCCAGTTTTCTACACTATTGTATCTTACTCGTGCATTTTCGTGAACGTATATTTCAACGCAGCCTGCGTGGAGGTTAGTACTATCATATAATGGAATTGAACAGTTATGAACCGCAACACTTCCCGCAACATAGCTTTCATCCTCTTCAACGCTGAAGTTATACACTTGAATTTTTGATATGCGCTTTTTTGTTATTTTTTTAATTGGAACATACATGTAATCTTCGTCAACAAAAAACATTGATTTACGACGCTTGTTGTGCAGCGTATTTTCCGTCTTTACTCCGAGAATCTCACACAGTTTCTTCATTTGAAATCCTGTAATTCCTACAGTGTAAATTGGCATTCTTGGCTTTGCACGATCTCTCCTATTAATGAAAGCACCAATTCCTAAGCGTAATAATATTTCACGTGTTTGTCTTGCAATATGAATCGATGTTGTATTTAATCTAAACACCTCTTTAAAGCCTGATGCACACTCTTTATTGAAGTAGTTGCCATCGCCCCTGAACAGTCCAATCATTATCTCCTTTTGTTTTTCAGGATGCTCCAGCATCGCCCAGTAAGGGATGCTCTTTGTTGAGCATGATGTTCCAAATATTTTGAAAATTCTCGCAAGCTCGACTGAACCTACTACAATCGATGTACCATGATTTTTTTTGTGATTAATCTCATTCCACTTTGTTATCCCAAACACTTTCTTTAAACAATATTCAACGTCCTCTATGTACTCTCTTTCATGCGAACCAAATGAAAAAGCCAGATAAGATGAGTTACTCATGATGCTTCCTTCGGCTAAATAATACCCTATAAGTCTAAAAAATTCATTTGATAACGGAACTTTCTTTTTAATTTTTTTTCCGCGCTTATAAATTTCGAATATACGGTGAGTGTTACTCTTTCTATTTTTATTTCGTGGAATTGCAAGGTAATCACGATGTCCTAATTCCGTTGGCTTTCTCCATCCTGTTATCCATCTTTTATTTTGCTCTCGTGCCTTGTCTCTCTTTACTGAAAGAAATGGATGTTCTTCTGTTACTTCTATTTTTTCTGTTGAATCTCCATATATCTCAATCATATACAAGTTGCCTGAATACGGGCGCTTCTGTATGTGACAGACACTTTTGTAACGACCTCTATGAGTAAGAACCTTATCTCCAACTTTCACTTCTTCAATAGGCTTGTAACCCTGATTTGAGCTTATTATTGTACCTTTGGTAAAGCATCCCTCCACATAATTAACTTCAGCTCCTTTATCTGCGATAATTAACGTATGTTCAAACTGTCCAAGCCCCGGTGCATTCATGCGAAAATATGCTTGTAATGGCGCTGTGACTTTCACGCCCGGTGGAATGTAAATAAATGTACCACCGCTCCATACTGCACCGTGTAGCATCGCAAACTTGTGGTCAGAAATGGGGACGCAATTTGTCATAAAATATTTTTTAAACAGTTCAGGATGCTTCTGCAGCGCGACATCACAATTTTCAAAGATAACGCCTTTCTTTTCCCATTCTTCTTTCAGCTTGTGATAGACGACTGAACTTTCGTACTGTGTTCCTGTTCCTGCAAGTGCGTTTCTTTCTGCTTCTGGAATTCCGAGTCGCTCGAATGTTCTGCGTATGTCTGCAGGCAATTCTTCCCAGCTTGTTGCGTTTTCTTTTGCATCAGGTTTTGCGTAGTACACGATTTTTTTCAGGTCTAATTTACTTAAATCGGGTCCCCATGTTGGAATTGCTGTCTTGTTAAACAATTCAAATGCTTTGAGACGCTTCTGGAGCATCCATTCAGGCTCGTTCTTTTCAGCTGAGATTGTGCGAACCGTGTCTTCTGTTAATCCCTCGCCTGTTGTTTTTGTAAATCTTGGCTCGTTCTTGTGATCGATGCGTTCTCTATCTATCTCAATCGTTTGTACTTGCTGTACACTTCCATCCATTTTGTCTTCACCCATGGATTCCTCCATACGAACACATCTTTTCGCAGCCGTTTGGCGTCCATGATTTTGAGCGGTGAATCTGACAGAAAAAGCCTGACTCTTTCATGTGTTGTTCAATTTTCATCATTTCGCTGAACATCTGTTCTGGTGTTGTAATGTTTTTTACGCTTTTTTCTACTTCTTTTCTTATCTCATCAGTCAAAGGAATGTGTGCGCGCTTATCGCTTTTGTATTGTGATATTGCTGCTTCGGTGATGCCCATGAGCTGCGCGATTTTCTTTTGAGGCGTTCCTGTTTTTATCATCTCAATCGCGAAAGCTTTGCGTATTGCTGGCAGCACGTACCATACTTCAATTTCCTGTGGAAAGAGCAGTTTATTTGCTATCGGTAATGACATTTAACCCTCAGTTAACTATTGTTAAGATGGTGTTATATAAAGATTGTTAATATTCTGAGGTGAAAACGATATGGCTCAAACTAAGAAATTAACATGCGACTGTGGAAAGACATTAGCTGAACAACGAGTTTCAATAGATGGCATCTCAGTTAAGGCAATGGTTTGTCCTGCGTGTCACTTCACAACGCTCACCAAAGAGCAAGCAGGAGAATTTAGAACTAACAGTGCGTAAGAAAGTGAAAATAGAGGCGATCGACGAACATTCGTTTAAAGTTGAACTTGTTTCGTGATGTCAAAAAACTTTCACGGCTTGCGCATCGCTTCAGAGAACTTTGCAAAAATAGGTTTCTGAGAAAGTTCGACCCCTAAAACCCTTAAATTTTTGTGTTTTACGGTGTGAAAGTATTTGAAACATGAATTATTCAAAGTTCTCTTCAGCTTTTTAGTGGTCGTTGGAGCATAAAGAAAGCGAGAAAAATTTTAAACATTTTTTACGTATTTTTTTCTTCCTGTCAAGAACCACTATTATCATGCCACACTGGTGGTTTGTTGGAAACACCTGTTTCTAACATGCTCAGAAATCCGCTGATTTCTGACACTTGAGCATGCTCAGAAACTTTCACCACCAGTGTACAAACTTGGAGGGTTTCTGACATTTCGTAGCGGCAGTGACTTGGCACTATTGGCTTTCTTTACCTCATCCTATCATCACGATGAAACCTGTCAAAAACCACCATTGAATATACTGAGAGTATGGAACGACGAATGTGACCAACGGGTGGTGCTGAGTAGTGAGCTGCTGGCACCACTCGATATATCTCGTGGTTTTTGAGCACACTCAGAGCGTCTCTGGCGAACCAGAAATGTCTGCATTTCTAAGTTCATCAGAATTCCACCCCATTAGTAAAATATACTGAAATATACAGGTGGAATTCTAAATGTTTAAAAGCCCCCCATCGTAGCTTATCTCATGAGTTATCTTCATACAGCATTAAAAGGAACGAGCTGGCTGCTCTTATTCCATGCGCTTTCAAGCATTGCTGCGTATGTCACACGTATTTTTCTTGCGCGAAGTTTGCGTCCTGAAGAATATGGACTTTTTTATGCTGTTTTTTCGGTGGTTACCTTCTTCCTCTTTTTCCGAGATCTCGGCATTGCACCATCACTATCACGATACATTCCTGAATTTAAAATACAGCAGAAATTCAATGAGATAAAAACGGCAATCGTTACGGTTGTACTGTTCCAGATTATTGGCTCGCTGGTGGGCATCATTATCCTTTTTGTCCTTGCAGATTACCTTGCTGTTGTTTATTTCAAAGATCCGAATGCATCAATCATGCTCAAGATACTTCTGTTTTATGTATTTTTCAGTCTGTTTTTCCGCATAACGCGGGCAATCTTCCATGGATTCCAAAGCATGTTTCTGTTTGCAACGGGAGAATTTGCACGCGCTGCTGTTACCCTTATCCTCATGGTGATATTCGTATGGTTAGGCTATGGCATTTTGAGCCCAGCGCTCGCCTATGCACTGCTCAATCCTATACTCATGCTTGTGTATATGCCTTTCCTCGTCAAAGAGTTTAATTTTTTCAAACATAAAATTGTCAACTTTAAGGAAATTACAAAAAAAATTGTTATTTATTCAGTACCACTCTTTGTAACACAGATAGCAAGCAAATTCATCAGCGACGTTGATACGTTCATTCTGACACTGTTTCGAACGACAAAAGAAATTGGCATTTATCATGTCGTGCTTCCAACATCTCAGTTACTTTTGTTTTTTGGCACATCGGTATCACTTGCACTTTTTCCAATATCCGCAGAATTGTTTGCGAAGAATGACAGGAAGCGTCTTATCGACGGCGTTCAGCTTGCGTACAGATACATGTTCGTCTTAATCATCCCTGTCCTCATCGTTATGTTCGTCTTTTCGGATATTTTTGTAGGCACGGTATTTGGACAAGAATATAGCGCAGGCTCAACGGCACTCAAAATTCTGCTTGTTGGTGTTCTTTTTTTTACTGGAGCAACAATCAATAATAGTATCATCGGGAGCATCGGTGACCCAAAGCTTATCACCAAGATTACGGTATTTAGCATGCTTTTCAATACGATTCTCGATTTTATTTTTGTGCCACGATTTGGCATCAACGCGGCTGCAACAACGACATCAATCAGCTATTTCCTTGCGCTGCTCTGGTCAACATACCATGCAACGAAAATCCTTGAAACTACAGCACCGTATGGCAAATGGCTTCTTACCATTATTCCAGCGATTGCTGGTGGGGTAACTACGACACTCGTACGATACTCAGTCAGCCTACTGCCTATTCTTGAGATAGTGGCAGCTGGAATTGCAGGGGTAGGAGTGTATTTAGTATTACTTGTTGTGTTGCGTGTTGTGGACATTCAAGAGATTAAAAATTATATCAGGATTTTACGACATGAGCGTACGTGATATTTTTGCGGATTTGGAACCTGTGCAATATTGCCTGCTGCGCAACTATGAATTTCTGCTTGATGAGAAAATGAAACCTGAAAGTCTGGATGCTTCTGTTGCATATGAAGATATTGAATTGTTTACTGAGATTATGAAAAGAAGAGGGTTTGTTCAGAGAAAGCCTCAGTTTTCAAAAAGACATCTTGCGTTTTTTCGTTTTGATGGAGGAAAGAAAATAAGTTTTGATGTTCAGGTTGGCGGTGTGTACTGGAATGACCTGAGGTATATGGATGAGAGTATATTTGAACGGAAGGTTAAAAAAGAATTTTTTTACACACTCTCTAAGGAAGATACATGCGTCATGCTGATTGCACATTCAATTCTTGGAAAAAGAAGATTTAAGGTGAAGTATCAGCGAATTATTAGCGAGTTGTTACAGAAAGTGGATAATTCAATTATTGAAGAAAATATTGCGAACATTTTTTCACGAGGAATTGCACGGAATGTTCTAAAAAATGCACGAAATGATTCATTTGATTCCATAAGAACTTATCCTCTTGTTGCCTATTTTTTGCTCAAGAAACCTTTGAAATTGTTTTGGTTTACTGCGCTTTTTTTCCGCTGGATAAAATGGAAAAGGTTTATTGGAGTTGCGCCACTTATCAGCGTCATAGGACCTGACGGAGCAGGAAAAACTTCGCTGGTTGAACAGCTGAAAGATTATTTAATGACAAGTGGACGAAAAGTTTCAGTGATTTATACCGGACGTGGACGTGGGCATCTGCTGCCTATTTCGCGCGCGGGATATCTGTATAAGAAAAGAGAACAGCGCATTCCTAAAAATCGTACATTTCTTTACACACTTGCACTGCCCGTTTTTGCGTTGGATTTATTGCTTCGTTATACCTTTTTAATATTTCCAAGCCGTTTACGGAAAAAAATAGTGATTACAGACAGGTACGCGAGCGACATATTATTGATGAAAAATGTGCCAATGCGAATGAAGAAGTTTTTTGCATTTTTCTTTCCAAAACCAACAATAAGCATTTTGTTGTACAATGATGCTGTGGTGTTACATGAGCGAAGAAAAGAGGAGTCAGTTGAAGAACTGCAACGGCAGCTTGACATTTTAGGTAAACAGGATTATACGATGCGTGTGCGGACGATGGACAAGCGAAAGGATACGCAAAAAGTTGTTGATTTAGTGATGACGGAATTGTTGAAGAATTGGTGGTAGATAGTTTAAGTGAGACGTTAGAGAGTTGGACTAATCGCCTGCCGTTACGGAAGGAAGAAAAAAAAATAACGCTATGTATTTTCTTTTCGCCTTCCTTCTGCTCCAACGACCACTAAGACGTCCGCGCTACGAAGAACAGTATACATAAACACGAAAGTTAATAACGCCGTTTGAACTAAAGGTTTTTAAAGTATTAAATATCGAG
>Ga0209541_10006277_pt1 | contig 20345 bp, 13 predicted proteins | sample RifCSPlowO2_01_FD_184027 | JGI IMG/M metagenome (GOLD analysis project Ga0209541, IMG submission 184027) | Groundwater microbial communities from Rifle, Colorado - Rifle CSP2_plank lowO2_0.1 (SPAdes) (version 2) | ecosystem: Environmental > Aquatic > Deep subsurface > Groundwater | place... | reverse complement strand
TACATTTAAAACAAAATTTGCACACTCTGTTTCAAAATAATTACAGAATAAAACTATATTTGTTTTAGGTTCTTTTTTATTTTCTTTGAAAAATTTTTCTTGACTAATAATAAATAAAATAATTAAAAAAATTAATCCAATTAAAATGTATACTATTTTATTTTTTTTCATATTAAAAATAAAAAATTAATATTTATATTTTTTATTTTTCAAAATAAAGGCTATTCCAATAATAATCATTACAATTACTAATATTATAATTATAAGTAATCCTTTATTGGATTTAATTTTTTCTAAAATACTACTTTCTATTATACTTGATTCTCCTGGAATATTAATTTCTTCTTCTTGTATTTGTTCTTCTTCACTACTAATTAATTCCTGTGTGTATGTTAATTTAAATTTGGCTTTATTTTCTTGAATAGCTTCTAATTTAATCTTTAAATCGTAATAGTTATCTTCATCTAATTCTACTAGCCTTTCTTCACCAATTTTTATTATTAATTCTTGTGGTATACTTTCTATAACAATTCTAACAGAATCAGATAAAATCTCTTTAACAGTTATACTATGGCTAATAGAGTTAATAATAAAATTTAAAATCTCTCCATTAGCTAACTCTTTTGTGTATCCTTGTTTTAACTCTTCTTCGCTTATTGGTTCATTAATAACTGCTTTGCCGGTTGTTGCACTTGAAGTTGTTGAACTAGTGCTAGTTCCAACTGTTCCTGGTTTTCCACTTGCCCACATTGAAAACTCACAATATGGTATTTTCCAGGTACAAGTTGTTAGACTATTAGTTATTAAAGTAGCTTCACTCGCTCTATTTATACAATTATTTCCATTATCGTCACAATGCCATAATTCATCACAAGTTGTAGTTCCTTTAGGTACTGTAATCTGACATATTTCTGGATGCATGTTATTAATTATTTTATCTCGTGTAGCAGATATCATACCAATTGCTCCTATAGTATCTCCATCGCTATTTTTAAGATTATTATAAAATAATAAATCTCCAGCATCATTTATATCTCTAGTTGTACTTGTTAATCCAGATTGAGTTAATGTAACATTATAAAATATTAGTTCTCCTCCGTTACTGTTATTTAATTTTATATGTGCTCTTCTTCCAGTTGTGTAATTTGTATTCATTCCTGCATTAGGTCCACATATTTTTCCTTGTACATGTTCATACACTCCGTCTTCATCTAAATCATAATTTGCATACCAATCTGTAGGAATCTGTATTGTTGTAACGAAATCACAATAAGCACAATCTCTACTTAAAGCTGGTGTTTTAAAAGAAGTACAACCACTCAAAGCACATTTGTTATTGCTATCACAAATTTTTAACTTATAATAGTAAGTAGTTCCATTACTTAAAGTATAGTTTAAATAATTTACTCCAGTAGTATTATAAATTTCTCCTGAATGCCATAATTTGTAATCTCTTACATCTGTGCTCAATATACCTGCATCGTAGATAGTATCATTTAGTGTGTTACACGATGAATCATTAAAATAAAATAATAAAGTACCATTGGCTGGTTTATTACTATCATACATTATTAGAGCAGAATCTAAATACTCTTCTGTTTTAACTCCTTTAATTAATGGCATAGATGTATCGCTATAACCCGCTCCATTGACTCCTACACCTACACAATTTGCAGCATATTGACAATCCCAATCATAACAATTAGTTTTGCCATCTAAATCATCATCTTCAGTTGTAAAACAATCTTCTCCTGCCACATAACCCTTTTTTAATATATCTTCAAATTTAGATGTATCTACTGACATGTCTGCGAAACTGAATATATTGAAATCAATAGCTCCAGGAGTCATCCAACCTGGACCAGCACTATCTGAAACTACAGTAGCGTTTGTTGTTTGATTTGCAGTAGTTACATAAATCCTCATATCTTTTTGAGAAGAATATAATGAAGGATATTTATCTAAACTACTTTTCTCTACAGTAATCATTGGACCATTAATTTCATTACACATTTTAGATTTCATATTACTTAAAATTAAATCTGTAACTACCCATTGTCCAGAGCTGCATTTATAGGATGTAAATGTATTTTCTACTTTATTTAAAGTATTATTCCAGATAGAGGTATACTTTAACATAAATTCATAACCTTCAGAATTACTATCTGTTGGTTTACAATTACTTGTAGTACTTCCATCTGTGTCTAAATAAACAAAATATTTAACAGAATCATTTCCACTCCCTTGCGAAGGTTTATTATTTGTCCAACCAACTATTTCTCCATCACATGCTCCTGCAGATCTAAAACTCCTTACACTAGATCCGAATCCTAAAGCAGTACCTGTATCTTTTATACCTACATTACAAAGATCTATAGATTCTGGGATGTTAGTTTCAACACAATCATCAAATGCAATTGGCACTGGAGCACCATACTCCATTCCACTAAACATACCTGCTGATTGTGGTGTTTCACATAATCCACCTATCCATTTACAACCGCTACCACATGTAGCTTGTGTTGTTTTACTAAAGCAACTAGCTTCACACCATCCACTACCACCACCAAATGTTGTCCAATTACAGTATGCATTGTCATTACATGATGCTTGATTAGTACTTAAGGTTAAATTACTCCAACATTGATCAAATACACCTAAACATTTACTACCTGTTGTATCCCATATACAACTAGTTTCATTACCACAAGCAGATTGATTCGAATCATATTGCCAACACATTGTTGAAAAATCAGGTTCACAAAATGGTTGAGGGAATGACATCCAACTGCATGTTATATTTATAAGGGTGGTATTAGTACAAGTTGATTGATTACCATCATATTTCCAACATTCCATTCCTGTAATAGCAGAAGCACCCATACCTGTATTACCACTTCCACCTGTAAATCCTTTAGGATCACACCATCCTGGTTCTTTCCATTTACAACCAGATACTCCGGCACATCCTCCAGAAGTGGATTGAGCACTGCAACTTGTTCCTCCACTAGTCCAATCCTCCATGCACCATCCACCACTCCATTTACATCCATTTTCTTGATTACATTGGGTTTGAGTTAATGTTTGATTATAACAACTTGGTTCACAAGTGTTCCAACTAGACCAATAACATTCGGTTGTGTGTTGTAAACATTCAGATTGAGGATAATTCCAACATAAACTATATTTATCTCCACACCAGCCTCCTCCTGTGATGCTACTATCTGTTTTCCAAGCACAATTAGTTACAGCATTACAACTAGTAGCACTTGAATATGACCAACAATTTGGCATAGAATTCCAGTCTATTTGACAATTAGCCCATTCATTGGTTTCCCAACTACAACCTGGACTTAAAGCACAAGCACTGCTATTTGTATCATTCATCCAACAATTCTTTGGTGCAAATAATGTTGGATTACACCACCCACCTTGAGTAGTACACCAACTGCTATCTTCTCCATTAGATTGACACCATGTATCATTTGACCAGCTACATCCAGAACCGCTATTACAGGTTGTTTCAGTCATTAGAGCATAACAAGATTCTCCTTGACTCCAATCTTGTTCACACCAAGCAGAACCTGCACCTGTACTCCATTCACAACTTGCATTAAATGGATAATATTGATAACTTATATTTGTAATATTATCTTTTCCTCCTAAAAGTGCCATAAAAGTACTATTTGTAAAATTTATTTTTGAATAAGTGTAATCCACTGTGTAATTATCAACAGCAATTACTACACCTGAACCATTTGTAATAAAAATACTTCCATTTACCCATCCATTTTCAATATTAGCGAGTTGAAAATAATAGGTTCCATTAATTGAATTAGTAAAATTTCTAGCTGAAGATATATTTAATGTTTCATTTATAACTCTTGCAGGTCCTTTACATCCTGTTTGATTACCATCAAATTTCCAACATGTTGCACCTGTAAAATCACACCAGCTTCCCCAAGGATCTGTTATCCATGAACAATTATTTGTGTCACATAAAGCTTGTGTAGACCATCCAAAGCAATCTCCGCTAGTAAACCCGCAAAATGTATCAGAATAACATTGTGAATCAGCACAATCTATAAAATTATCTCCATCATTATCTGTTGCATCCCAACAAATTTCTTGAGTTTCTCCAGATTTAGTACATGTTCCTTCTGTTTCACTATTTGAATTTGACCATTCACATGAGCCAGTAGCATTATAAGCAGATCTACCATCAGTAAGACAATTTGTTCGTGTATAACATCTATCACAGCTGTTAGAGCAAATCTTTTCATTGCTATCTATACAATATCCTCCCTCAGCTTTATTAGTATCTGCTACCCATTTACATTTTACATTATCAAATTCATATGCTTGTTCACAATAACATTTTGGTGTATTACATGTACTAAATGATTTACTATTTCCATCATATTCTGTTGCAGATAAAGAAAATCCATAATAAGTACAACTACCACAATTAGTTTCACAGTTAGAGGCTACCTCGTTTTTAAATTCTTCTTTTGTTTTACAGTAACCAAAGGTATTGGGAGCTGAACTGCTAGTTGTAAAATTACATTTGGGATTTTCATAGCAATAATCTTTTGCATCTAATAAACTAGCATGATTTGATCCATCAAATTTATAATCACACGCATAACAGGCTTTCATACAATTTCGCTCAGAATTTCCTTTTAACTCACATCTACCAACAGGAACAGACCTATTTCCATCACAATAATTTTCAATTGTCCATTTACATCCTGCTGCATTACAAATCTTTTCATTATCAACCATATCACAACTTTGGGTATTATTCCCAAAAATATCGGTTTTTATTTTACATTTATCTGTACTATTATCCCACCAACATGGTAAATTGCCCTCTTGCATTAATCTTTCACATAAATTCTTAGCAGAATCTGTATCAGAGCTTTTCATTACAACATCTTCACAAGCACTAACACCCACTTCAGACAAAAAATTATCTACACCTTCTTTACAACCTTTATTCATTTTATTATCAACGCAGCTTTGTCCTTTCCATTCACAACAGCTTGATAAAGCTCCTATTTCATTACATAAAGTAGAGTCATTAACCATAGTGCAATTTATTCCGTTAGTGTTAATTACATTAGCATTAAGATGGCTAGTATTAACAATACATGTATTACTGCTATATATACATCCAGTAATATTTTGACATTTTGTTTGATTTAAATCAAATACATAACATCCTACATTATCTTCTACAAAAAAATTATTTCCAAGCCCATCTGTTACTGGGTCTTTACAATTTCCTCCTAGAGAAACAGTATTCCAATCTGTATATTCCCACCAACAATAAAAAGTATCCATACACTCTCTTTCTGTAGTTAAATTACTACAAGTCATGTTGGTATTTTTATAACACCAACCATCAGTTACTCCAGCACCCCAATTTTGCCATTGACAATTTAGATTATATGTATTATTTTCACAGGCACTTGCATTATAACCCTTCCATCCATCCCATATCCAACATTGTGCCTCTTCACACCACCCAGTACTTATAGATGTCTTCCAATTACAATTTGTTTCAGCGTTACAATTTGCTTGGGTGTTATAATTCCAACATCCAGCCATTTGACAATATTGACCATCCCAATTACAATCTAATCCATATTGGTTAGTTTGACATGCAGTTTGATTAGTAAAATCATAAAGCCAACATGATGGCTCCATACAACTATCTTGAGAATAATAATTATCAACCCATGTACAATTTATATTTGCTGCATTATTTTGACATGCAGTTTGATTAGTTCCACTATAATCCCAACAACTTTTTTCATAACAATAATTATAATTTGAATTCCAAGAACAAGTTTGTCCTTTAGAACCTGTGCCTAAATTACATGCTGAAGATGTGGTATAAGCCCAACAACCTTTTTCCATACATTCTCCCCAATAACAACCAGTATTAGCTTCGCAGTTTGTTTCATCAGTTAAAGCCCAACAATTTATATTAGCATTATAACCTGAACACTTGCTTGTCCATGTACAATTTAGTCCTGTTGGATTAGTTAGTTCACAATAAGATTCATTAGTTCCTGCAAAGGACCAACAATTTGTTTGTTCACACCAACCCCATGAGGCAGAACTACTCCATGTACAATTTTTACCTGGTATATTTGCATTATTACAATTTGTTTGAGTGTTATAATTCCAACAACCTAATTGTTCACACCATCCACCCCAAGCATCTGCGTGCCAATTACATCCGCTATCCCCAGCACATGTAGTTTGTGTGGTATATAACCAACAATCCGCTGCAGAAACAAAATTAAGAAATAACACAAATAAAGCAATAAATAAGAAAGTATATATTATAAATTTTGTTGAATTCTTCATTATATTTTTAACACCTCTTTTTTAATTTTAAAAATAGAAGTAGTGTTTCTTTTTAAATATTTTCTATTTTAGATATAAATCTTTATAAAAAAAATATTAATAAATTTTTTATGAAAATAGGAATATTAGGAACTGGATGGGTTGGGTTAGTAACAGGAAATTGTTTAGCAAATATTGGAAATGATGTAACTTTTTATGATATAGATGAAGATAAAATAAACTCCTTAAATAAACAGATTTGTCCAATTTATGAACCTGGTTTGCAGGAATTAATTATAAAAAATAAAAGGAATACTATATATACTACAAATCCAGAAGAGGCTATAAAAGATAAAGATGTTTTATTTATTACAGTGGGAACTCCATCTAATGAAGAGGGTGCTGTAGATTTAAAATACATAAAACAAATTTCAAAGACTATTGCTGAAAATTTAAATCCACAAAATTTTTGTTTGATTTTAAATAAATCAACCTCTCCACCAGAGGCTTTAGAGATTATAGATGAAGAGATAAAAAAAATAGAAGAAATAAAAAATTTAAGTTTTGATTATGAAATTGGTTGTTGTCCAGAAACATTAGCTGAAGGAACAGCAATAAAAGATTTTTCAAATCCAGATAGAATTATAGTTGGTGTTAAATCAGAAATGGCCAGGGGTTTAATACAAAAACTATTTAGACCATATACATTAAACCAAGCAGAGATTATTTTTATTGGACCAAAAGAGGCTTCTTTGGCGAAGTATGCTTCAAACACACATCTGGCAGCAAGGGTTGTAGTTACAAATGCAATTGCTCAAATAGCAAGAAAATATAATGTAAATACTAGAGAAATAATGAAAGCAGTGGGTAAAGATAAAAGAATAGGTCAAAAATTTCTACATCCTAGTATTGGTTTTGGAGGTTCATGTTTTGGAAAAGATGTTCAGGCATTAGCTTTTTTATCAAAACAAAAAGATCTTCCAGGTTCAATATTGCTATATGAGATAATAAATTCAAATATATCTCATACAGAACATTTAATTACTGATTTAATTGATCATTTTAAGAATTTAGAAAATAAGAAAATAACAATATTGGGCACAGCTTTTAAAGCAAATGTTTCTGATACCAGAGATTCTCCTGCTCATAGATTAATCTATTCTTTGTTAAATTTAAATGCAAATGTTGTAGTTTATGACCCAAAGGCAATAGAAGAAACAAAAAAAGAGTTTGGAGACAAAATTGTTTATGCAGAAAATGAAGAGGTTGCAGTTGAAAATTCAAATGCATTAATCATCGCTACAGAATGGGATGTTTTTAGGGGTTTAAATTTAGAAAAAATTAAATCTAAAATGCTAGATTATCCATTTTTTGGAGATTATAGAGCATTATATAATAAAAAAGAGGTTGAAGATTTTGGTTTTAGATATTTTAGTGTTTAATAACTGAATCCCAACTTTTTTTAATTACCCCGCTTGCAGTTCTAATTGCTAAATATGTTCCTCCAACAATTACTAGGGGCCCTAAAGCAGCAGTACCGAATATTGCAGTTGAAACACCAGCAGCTGTTAATAAAGCAGTATCTCCATCTGTTATAAATGAAATAATTTTATCTTGCACTGCTTTGGGTTTTTCTTTGTCGTCCATTTCTAAGATACACTTGCCATTTTGGAATACCCTAATTAAATGATCTTCTTCACTAACAAGAATGGCTGTAGAATCTTTTATATAATAAGTCATTCCAGAAGCAGCAGCATGTTTTGTACCATGACCATGTAATGGCTTAGATTTTGATAATTTTGCTCCATATGCATGTAAATAACCCTCCTCTGAAAGAATAACTGCTCCGTCTAAAGTAGCTAATTTTTCCAAAACTTTGTTTACTCCCTTTTTATTAATTTGGAATTTTTTATTATGAATTTGAGGAAATAAAGGATTATATAAATTTTTTACTTTACTTGGTTTAGTTATAAAGAATAGGGCTCCTTCTTTATTTTTAGCTATATCTTTTGCGACTGCGATTACACCTTCATATACTTCATGTTTTTTCATATGCTTCCAATTTCAATTATCCTATAAAAACTTTTCGTTTATTATTTTAATAACATTTTTAAAATAAGTAACTAATTAAAACATATGTATTATACTTTATCAGAAAAAGAAGTTTTAGCTAGATTAAAGTCTAAAGGATCTGGATTAACAGAAAAAAATGCAAGAGAAAGGTTAAATAAATATGGTTTAAATGAATTAAAACAAATAAAACATCTTTCAAAAATAAAAATCTTTTTTTCTCAATTTAAAAGTTATATAATTTATATTTTAGTTGGCGCAACAATTATCTCTTTGATAGCAAAAGAGTATATAGACGCTATAATAATCTTTGTAATCTTAATTTTGAATGCTATACTTGGTTTTTTACAGGAATATAAAGCAGAAAAATCTTTAGAGGCTTTAAAAAAATTAGCAAATCCCAAAGTAATAGTTATTAGAGAGAATAAAGAAAGAGAGATAGATGCTAGATATCTTGTTCCTGGTGATATTATTATAGTTAATGAGGGTTCTAGGATTCCAGCAGATGCTAGATTATTAGAGGGTTATTCTCTTAGAGTAAATGAATCTTCTTTAACTGGGGAGTCTACACCGGTTGAGAAAACGATTAATTCTTTAAAAAATAATTTAATTCTTCAAAAGCAAACAAATATGATTTTTGCAGGGACTTCTATTGTTTTTGGTCATGGAAGAGCAATAGTTACATCTACAAACATGAATACAGAATTGGGAAAGATAGCTAAACAAATTCAAGAGGTGGGGAATAAGGATACACCTTTACAAATAAAATTAAAAAAATTAGGAATTTATATTACAATTACACTCTTGATTCTTTGTGTTGTTATAATTTTAATTGGTAAGTTCTATAATTTTTCATTTACTACTATTTTTTTGACTGCTATTGCTATTACCGTAGCTGCAATTCCAGAAGGATTACCTGCAATAGTAACAATTTGTTTAGCATTAGGTACTCAAAGAATGATTAAAAAAAATGTTTTAATAAAAAAATTACATGCTGTAGAAACTTTGGGATCTACAACTGTAATTTGTACTGATAAAACTGGTACGTTAACAAAGAATGAAATGACTATTACTGAAATTTTTATTAATAATAAATTAATCAATGTTTCTGGTGTAGGTTATAGTTTAAAAGGAAATTTTAGATATAAAGATAGAGAAATTAATATAAATGAATTAAATATTTTATTTCAAATAGCTACTCAATGCAATAATTCTTCACTCTCAAATATTTCAGATCCTACAGAAAAGGCACTATTAGTCATGGCTAAAAAGGCAGATTATGATAAAAAATATAAAAGGTTAGATGAGTTACCTTTTTCATCAGAAAGAAAATATATGTCTACACTTAATTTAATAAATAATAAGAAAGTTTTGCATTTAAAGGGTGCTCCTGAAATAATTTTAAATAAATCAAAAAAAATATTAATTAATAATAAAATTTGTTTATTAGATAAAAAAACAAGAGAATTAATTCTAGCTCAACAATTAATTATGGCTAAAAAAGCTTTAAGGGTATTGGCTTTGGCATATGCTTTAACAAATGAAGAGATTATTTTTGTTGGTTTAGTTGGAATGATAGACCCTCCAAGGGAAGAGGTTAAACAATCTATTCTACTTTGTAGAAAAGCAGGAATCAGAATAATTATGATAACTGGAGATCATCAGATTACTGCAAAAGCAATTGGCCAAATGATTGGTATTACTGGAGATACAATAACTGGAGAAGAATTAGATCTTATATCTGAAAAAGAGTTGATAAAAAGATTAAAAGTAATAGATATTTTTGCTAGGGTTTCCCCTTATCATAAGACTAAAATTTTAAATATCTTAAAAAAACAAGGTGAAATTGTTGCAATGACAGGAGATGGTGTAAATGATGCACCAGCACTAAAAAAAGCAGATATTGGTGCGGCTGTAGGTTCAGGTACAGATGTAGCTAAAGAGGCTGCAGATATTGTTTTATTAGATGATAATTTTATATCAATAGTAAATGCTATTGAAGAAGGAAGACATATCTATTCTAATATAAAAAAATTTATAGTCTATCTTTTTGCATGTAATCTTGGAGAGGTTTCTGTAATCTTTTTTTCAATATTATTAGGATTTCCTTTACCACTAATTGCTATACAAATTTTATGGGTAAATCTTTTGACAGATGGTTTTCCAGCATTAGCTTTGAGCGTAGATCCTGCTGATAAAGGAATTATGAATCAACCACCTAGAGATCAAAAAGAGTCGATTATAACTGAAAATTCTATTTTAAGAATATTAACCCAGGCTTCAATACTTTCTATAGGGGTATTAATTTTATTTTATTATTTTAAAAATAATAATTCTTTAATTTATGCACAAACTGTTGCTTTTACAACTATAGTATTCTTTCAATTGTTTATAGTTCTTAATTATAGAACGACCAAAACATCTTTATTTTCTAAGGAATTTTTTAGAAATAAATATTTGTTATTGGCAATAGGCTCTTCAATAATTTTTCAAATAATTGTAGTTTATTTCTTAAATTCTTTATTTAAGACAACACCTTTAATTTTATTAGATTGGTTTTTAATAATTGCCGTTGCTTCTTCAGTATTCTTTATAGAAGAAATAATAAAATTATTTATTAGAAGATCAACTTAACAATCTTCAGGACCTAACCAAACGTCAAAACCTTATCAGATTCTTCAACTAACCTTAACAAATCTTTCATAGTTGAAATTGGACAAACATTACTACCCTCTTTTTCTCTTGATTTTAAACAAATTCCACAAGCTAATATCTGCCCTTTGTTTTTAATAAATAAATCCGTCTGTTCTTTAACATTATATTTTTCATTTTTAATCTCTTCAACCTCGACTCCTTTATTTATTAAGAAAACCTTTACTTCATGATTTGCTTTTATTGATGTATTCCCAAATCTAAAAGCATTCCAAACAACTTCTGGTTCATTTGTGCTTATAACAATTCCAATTTTCATTTAAATCACTTGTTTAATTCCTTTCTCATTTCTTCATATTCTTTCTTTGTGATTTCTCCAGAAGCATATCTTCTCTTTAGGATTATTAGTGAATCTGGCTCATTTTTATTGGATTGGCTTGTATTGATTAAAGTAACTATGAACCAAATAATAAGCCCCCAGAAAAGCAACATAAAGATAAATCCAAATCCCATTCCAAAACCCATCATACTATACCCACCCATTCCAAAAATTCCTATGAAAAAGAGGGCAACAATTATAGCAATGAAAATCCATATATATATGTTTTTATCTTTTTCCATAATTATCCTTTAACTCCTTTTTTATTTCCTCAAATTGTTTTTTACTTATCTCTCCTTTAGCATATCTTTTTTGTAAAATACTGATTGGTGTTTCAGACTCTTTCCCACTTTTTGTAAATTTATAAATAAGCCAAACTATTAGAGCAATTACTCCTATCAAAAAAACCAGCCAGAGTATATTCCAGAAACTATTATAACCATAATATGTTGAATAGTTTCCCATCATTCCTGAATCCATCATATTCATCATACCTCCACCCATCATTCCGCCAACATATTCATTGCAATAATGCCTTTTCGCCATCTGAATATGTACTTGCTTTAAGCTATCAGAACCTTCACCACCCATCATCTGATCCATTAACTCATGGGCTTCACCAGGATGCATTTGTTCCATATAATAATCACCAATTGATTCAAGTTGTTCATCTGTGAGTTTATCACAACTAATTCCTGAGTCTATAAGTTGTTTTGTTTCATCAAAATTATGCTTGTGAGCAAAGACTAGACTGCTAGATAACATAATCAATAACATGACTATCAATGCTATTATTTTCATTATTAGCTCCTCTTGGTTTTGTTAAAACAATTCCGTAATGATGTGGTTTTAAATCATAATTCATCTGATATTTGAAAATATCGGTTTTCTTTGTCTAAGTTTATAAAATAATAAATAAATTTATTTCTTTTCTTGTTTAAGATTACTCATCCCAAACTCAATTTGTTTATCATTCCATCCTTTCTTTCTTAATAAAAATTTAACTTGGTCATCACTATAATTTTTACTCTTAGCATCTTTTATGAAATCATTTAATATTTCTTTATCTTTAAGGTTCTTAAATAGGGATTCTTCCTCTTTTTTAGCAATCTCTTTCTTTCTAAAGAAATAATCAAAGCTATACTTACCATGATAAAAGTTAATATATAATGCAGCTGAAATCATAACTATAGCTAAAATACTAAACCCGATCCAAGGTATTTTTTCACCACAATCTTTAGGACATTTTTTCTTATCTTCACCTAACTTACTTTCACAAATATCATTACCACAATCAGATTTATATTCTTCAGGTTTCTCAAGCACAATTCCACCCAAATCACTAGGCAATACAAAAGTCTTTGTTTCTATTCCTTTATTTATATCTGTCGTAGATAAAGTATACATATAATTATCAGTTGTAAATTTATATAGTGTTGGAGAAATTACTGTATATCCTTGAGTTAATATCTCTTTAACACTAACTCCAAAAGGAATTATTTCATAAACAGTACCTGTACCAATTACCTCTTTTTTAATTAACACATAACTCTCTTCTTCTTCAGAATAATAAATTGTAATTAATCTAGATTCTGCATTTACTTGAACATTATCTTGAGCAATAACAACACTTAATTCAAAATTATCCACTGGCGCTACTCCTAAAACAGAAGCTTTGGGAATATCATTTGCACTTTTTACTCTCCCATCAAATTCAAGCATATCTACTTTTATTCCTAAAGGCAAAGAATTCATAATTTGATCTAATTGAACTTTTAGATCATCTAAAACTACTGAACCAGTAGGTAAACCGTTAGTACAAATTCCAGCTTGACAAATTTGACTACTTGTACAATTTTCATTAGTAGTACAATTTAAAGTTTGATTTACACAAACATCACAATATCCCCCACAATCAATATTAGTTTCGCCTACATCTAATTTATTATTGCTACAATTATTTAAATTTAAGGAATTATATTCTAATTCTAAACTTTTAATTTGGTTTAAGGCATTGATTAAATTATCATAAATACCTATAGCTTTTGCACTGTCTAATGTAATAGATTCCTTTTCTATAGCTTTTATTCTTTCTTCAACCATAATTTTACTACTATTTATTTCATCACCTAAAGTAGCCTCTAAACCTAAAACTATTAATTTTAAAGAACCTTCGCCAGCCAAACCATCTTGATCTGTAGCTAATAAACTAATTTCAAAGGTTCCGCTTTGTAGGAATGTATGACTAACATTAACACCAGTAGCATTAGTATTATCACCAAAATCCCAAAAATAATTTTTAATTGTTTTATTAATCTCATAAGCTTTAGAATTATAACCCATAAAATTAAATGGCTCATTGACATAAGCATAATTTTTATCTATATTTATTACTATATTAGGAACATGACTTACATTAAATTTAACAATTTCACTAAACTCACTACCTAATTGGACATTAAATAGATAGTTATTACCATATTCGTTAGGTGTAAATATTTCCTCAAAACTATCTAAAGATAATTTTTGTACAGAAACATTAGCATACCTTTCTGGAGTATACTCTACTGGCATAAAACTAATTACTGTAATTATTCCAGAAGTAGTTTCAAATTGTAATTTTAGATTATCTAAAGAAACTTTACCTTTGCTATCGCTGCTTATATTTATTGGAACAACTAAACAACTATCTGTACATCCTGGTTTTCCAACAAAGGATTCTAAACTAGTTTCTATTCCACTAACGTGGGTTGAACTCATTAATCTCTCTTCAAATTTAGCCCAATAGGCACTAATATAATAATCTCTAGTTACTTGGCCGCCATTATAATAACCATAAACATATTTAGGATCAGTATCTGTTCCAATTTCATAATAGGCTTTTCCATTTTCTCCTTGGTCTACATATACACAAATAAAATAATCTTTATTTGCATCAGAAACATCATAATTTATTTCGCATTGGTTTTCACTAAATGAAGTACCAACATAAAACTCACAACAATTGTTTTTATCACAATTTATTCTTGGCTCTTCGGTTATACTTCCTTTTAATTTCCAAACATCTTCTGTTGTCTTTCTAGCAAATACTCCTAGTTTATATTTAGATGAGGGGGTTAATTTAATTTTTTGACAATAAGTAGTACTATTCGCACCATTAATTGCTACATAAGAATCAGGATCATTATCAGCTAAATAAGTATTGTTAACTAATTCATAACTTCCGGTTAAAGCACCTTTAAAGGTATACTCTATTAAATTATCATTACCTAAATCAATCTTTACATTTTTAGGGTAACCACCATCATTAGTCTCACCAATAATATCAAACTCTAAAGCTACGATATCTCTAAACTGATTAATATGATTAATATTATTTTCACTTAAATCGAGCATAGCTTCAATTTTACTTCCTTTATCTGAAAAATAGGTTGTTAGTCTTTTAATATTTGGACCTTTAGATTCATAGGTCGCTGGCATTGTTAAAAAGGGACCTTTTATTAAATTAATTGCCTCTAAAGTAGTATTATCATAAATTATTCCATTAACATCAAATATAAATAAAGTTTCTTTATTTAGTGGTTCAGTAAAATTAAGGCTTACACTACCTCTTAGTTTTTGGTTTGGACCAAAGGCATTAGAATTTAATTCTAGAGAAATATCAGCAAACACAAAATAAGAAAAAATAATTCCCACTAATAAAAAAATCATACTCTTTTTCATAATATATAACTAATAATTTGTATATTTAAATGTTATTAAAAAAATAAAAATTTATTTTCTTTTTCTAGATAAGAAATAAATTACTGCTATAATTATTAGAATTGCCACAATAATTAAAATCCAAGCCTTGTTTTTAATTTTTTCAAATCCTTCTTCTACAGTTAATTCTCCTGTTACACCTTCTTCTTCTATTACTTCTTCTGATTGTGGTATTTCTGTTATAGGCATTAATTCTTGTATTGATTGAACTTCTAAATCTGCTTGGCTACTTTCTATTGAATTTAATTTAATTCTTAAGTCATAGTATGTATCACCTGTTAGTTCAAATTTCTTTTCTTCACCTGTATACATTGTAATTTCTTGAGGTGTACTTGCTAGAGTAAAAGTTATGTAATTCCCTCCAATATTATTTATAGTTATAGAATGATCTGAGCCACTAATATCAAATGTAAGTGCTTCTCCATTAGTTACTTGAGTAGCATAACCTTGACTTAGTTGTTCAGTAGATATTGCTGTAGCTTCTGTAGTTGTAGTAGTGCTTGCACTACTTCCTCCTGCATTTGTAGTAGTAGTTGAAGTGGTTGTAGGGTTTGTAACTACAATACCCTCCAGTGTTGGATTTACTCCTGAAAATTGAGGTAGCCTTATCCATGCAATATCATTACTTGCATCAATATAACAAGGGTTTGTTTGACTTATACTACTTACATCAGTTGTACAATTTGTTGAATTCATCAAGACAGCCCAACTAGACGCTGATTCTCTATAATGCGGTTCATAAGTATATAAATTAAGAGCAGAAGTACCATTTAATGCAGTATTCCAAATCTCACTACCTTCTACATTATAAAATAAACTCACGTTCATACTGATATTTGCATCATCGCGTAAACCTGTGTTTGTAGCCACACTATATGGAAGACTAACTAAAACATAGTCGTAAAGCTTTGGTCCTTTTGATAAATATTTCATAAATCCTTTAAATGAACTACCAGAAGTAGTTTCTATAGCTGATGTTTGAAAGTTTATATCTGGCATAGGTGAAGCTAAAAGATCTACGTTTATGTAATAAATAACAATATTCCCATAAATTACTCTTAAATTTATAATTCCACCGCCAATTATAATTTTCATAGGGTTAAAGGTAGCCAAACTATTAGTAGACCTTAAACAGCCTAGTGGAGGATTTGGTGTATTACATGTACTATTTGAGTTATAAATCTGGATAGTAATGGCAGATGAAGTTGTTAAAGTATTATTAAAATCAGTAAAATTTAAACCATACAAAGAAAGATTTGTATCATTAGCATTCATTCGTGCAACTGTTATTTTTCCTAAACTTATTGGCGCAAAATCCGATGGAAAAACCTCTATCTCATCAATACCTGTAACATTAAGCAATGGTAAACCAGTAATATTAGATGCGTTTGATGAAGTCAATACCTGATCAACAAAACTAAATCTTAAAGCACCGTAACTACTATAATCCACTGTAGCTTTTATTGTAGCAGAAATGTTTGCGAGGGTTGTTGCATTATTTGATGAATTAACTAAATTAAAATTTACTAAAGAAGTATTGACTAAATAATTACCGAACTTACCGCCACTCATATTGGTTGCGTTGGTCATATTGATTATTCCTCTTCCCCCAACTAAACCATACATAGTACAATTCCTCTCTATAGATTCTGCTCCCATACTACTGTTAGTAGTTAAATTCAAATAACCTCCATAATAATAAGATCCATTCTGACCAGTGAAATACAACAAATAATCTGTAGTTTCTGCAGGTGAGTAAGGAAGAGTTATATTATACAATCCAGTACTATCCCCTCCTGAAAGATTATCAGAAGTACCTGTAGCCCGACTTAAATTCAATCCACTAACGTTCCATGGGAGTATTCCTTTAGTTGGAGATACAATATTTCCTGGTTCTAATATAAAAGGAACAACATTAAATTGAGCGAAACTATCTACCCCAACAGTAGTACCATTACAATAACCTCTTATTCTTGTAGCGTATTGTGTTATATTAAATTTCTTAATTAATGTAAGATTTGTAGAATTATATTGACTTGTATTATCACTTAATCCATCTGTAATATTATAACTAGACGTAGATGTAAAATTATTCCAATTGAAATATACAGGCGCAAAGGTTTCATTAGAATTATGCAAACTTCCATTAGTAAACAAGGCTGGATAAACCATAATACTATAATTTCTATCTCTTGGTAAGTAACATTTAGTATAATTTTTAGAGGTATCATCCAAACAATTTCCTACAGGATATCCAAGTTTCTGATCCTTTATTTGATAGCTAAAGTTAGTTACAACTCTAGATGAGTTTACAGCTGTTATTATAATTGTACCAGCATCTTTTAGATAATATTTAGCGTCAGTAGCCCAAAAAAGTGCTGAATATGGTAAGGGGGGAAGAGAAGCACTTACAAAATCAACATTACCTGTAGTATAATTAAAGTGTGTTATAGTTAAGGTGTACATTATATTATCCTGCCATCCCTTCGTAGAATTAGTTACATTTAATTCAAACCAACCACTAGTACCACTAGTAGTAGTATTTACACCAAGGGTAACCCAACCTATATTTGTACGATTGGCTACACCTGTAACATTTTGGAGAGTGATATTTATATGTGCATCTACTAATGCAGAACCATTAGGAGCATAAACAGTTCCATTAAACTCAAATACTGCACCTAACGTATAAGAACAAATAATTAATAAAACAAATAATATAATATATATAAACTTCATATCTCAACCCCCTTTTTTAAGATCATTATTTTGATATACTTATTTCTTCTATATAAAGGTTATTATAAACTTTTTAAATTTAATATTTTTTTATTTCTTTTAGAGGGTATTATTTTTTTTATATTATTTTTAAAAAATTTTTTTAAATTTAAAAATTCTAAAAATATTCCAAGAGCAGAAACTTCAGAATGTGGTTGATCACCAATAGAGATATTAAAATTAGATTTTTTATAAAAAATTCCTGGAACTTTACTACCTCCGATGATAATTAAATAATTTTTTTCTTTTTTAATAAACTTTTTATAATCTTCACCATACATTGTTAAATGAATTATGTTTGTTTTATTTTTTTTTGTTGTTAAAAATTTAAATTCGTCTTCTATATATTCAACATGAAATTTACCACCAAAATCTTTTACGAGTTTTTTAATGACTTCTTCCATTTCTTTATCTTTTTGTCCGCTATAATATAATTTAGAGGCACCAAAGGCTCTAGCTACTAAACAACAATGAGTAGTTATCCTACAATCTCTAGGTAGCCTATGTCCTAATCTTAATACCTCTATCATTTAACTCCTTCAATGTTTTTTTAAGAACTGACTTTGGTGTGCTATTTCCATTAATATTAATAATTTTTTCTTTATAATAATTAATTAATGGTTCATTTTCTTTTTTGTATACAATTAATCTACTTTTAATTGTTTCAAGATTATCATCCTTTCTTTTAATTAATTTGCCACCACACCTATCACAAATTCCTTTTTTCTTTGGAGGAATATTTAAACCATAGATAGATTTACAATTTAAACAAATACTTCTTGAATTTAATCTTTTTATAATTGTTTTCTGATTTGATTGTAAGTTAATTATGTAATTTATTTTAGAGATTTTTTCTATTGTTTTGGCTTGGGTTAGTGTTCTTGGATAACCGTCTAAAATAAAATTATCTTTTGGCAAATTTTTTTTAAGCAAGTCTTTAATTAATCTATCACTAACTAATTCTCCTTTACTCAAAACATTTTTTATTTTTTTTCCTAAGAATGAATCCTTCTCTACTTCTATTCTTAACAAATCACCTGTACTAATATGCTTTAATCTCCATTTCTTACTTAAACCCTGAGCTAGTGTCCCCTTACCTGTTCCTGGAGAACCTAAAATAATTAATTTAACCAAAATAATCACCACTTTTTTCGTTAGAATATTCTTTTTTCCATCCATCTCTTATTTTCTTAGCATATTCTAAAACCTCTTTTTTAAGATCAAACCATTCCTTCCATAACTCTTTTATATATTTTGCATATTCTTCTTCGTTTTCTTCAATATCTAAAACCCAAATACCTCGGTCAAAAAACATAATTCTTTTATGTAACTCTATGATCTTCTTCTTTTCTTCTTCATCTAACATTTTATTTTCATAACTCAATACTAAAGAATTACCAAAAGAAAATAAAACTACATCAATACTTCTACTAAAATATATAACTTTTTCTCCCATGCGTCTTGCAATGTGTTTGATAACACTACTGTCTACTTGCATGGGTTTAAACTCAAATTCTGCATTTAATAAATTAAAATCTGGTAGATTATATTTATCTTTTATCTTTTCATATTCTTTTTTGATTTCTTTTAATTGTAAATCTGTCATTAATATTACTCCAGATTAATTTTATTTAAGGTTTATTATTTTTAAAAGCCTCAGAGGGGATTTGAACCCCCGACCACCACCTTACCAAGGTGGTACTATACCGAGCTAAGCCACTGAGGCAATAACATTTAGAAAACCTATTCAGATAAAAAACTTACTCTTTTTAAACATTTAAACCAAACCTTTTTTTTAAATAAACTAAAGCAGATACTTTGTTATCTCTCATTTCATTCAATGTATGTGCATCACTGTTAATATAACATCTGTCAGCTTTCAATAATATTTGTTCAAATATCTCTTCATTACTTAATTCTCTTACAATGGCTCCACAATTTATTTCCAAAGGAATAGCATATCTATTTACTAATTTAATAACACTTTCAATATCTAAAAATTTAGAACTCTCTTTCAAATGTAGGTGGCCCAGCATAGTTATCTCACTAAAATTTTTTTCTATAGCTCTAATATAAGCTTGAGTTACTTCAGACATCTCAACACCATAAACCTCTTTATGTAATGAAAGAATTAAAGGTTTACCACGATGTTTAGCTATATCAACACAAACATCCCCAAATGTATTTAAAATATCACCTTCTATACCAAAAGAAACCTCTACATCATTATGAACGTTTCTCCATCTAGAAACTATTCCTCTTGGTGTTTTTTTCTCTTTGTAGTGTTCAGATACAGCCCTAGAATGATCTGTTATTGCTATTCTTTCTAAACCTATTATTTTTG
>Ga0209541_10006276_pt1 | contig 20349 bp, 31 predicted proteins | sample RifCSPlowO2_01_FD_184027 | JGI IMG/M metagenome (GOLD analysis project Ga0209541, IMG submission 184027) | Groundwater microbial communities from Rifle, Colorado - Rifle CSP2_plank lowO2_0.1 (SPAdes) (version 2) | ecosystem: Environmental > Aquatic > Deep subsurface > Groundwater | place... | reverse complement strand
GATAACAAGGTAGTGATGTCTAAGTTACCTAGGAACGAATTTGCCAATTTCAAAAAGCTCTGTGATCAAGAAGGCAAAACAATTAACAAAAAACTCAGAGAACTCATAAATCACCATATAAATGAGAACTTTGGTCTTGCGGTAGAAATCAAAGGGGATAAAAAGCGTTTCTTCATCCCCTCAGAAAACAGGTTTGTAGATATGTTTGAGGTGAATGATGGAAAATAATGAGATGATTAAAAGAGAAATAAACAACCATAATTTTAACCGTGTCGGATTTGATACGATTAGACTAAATAGGATTGCAATGTCTCAAATTAAATTGTTAATTAATAATAAAAGTGTTAAAATATTAGAGGATAAAAACAGATGACAAATGAATTTGAAGAAAAAGTAGATAATGTTCAAGAAGAAGCAATTAGGGTAGCTACTGAAATATTTGAGGATAGTTGGAAAAAAATAAAGGAAGAATTAGATGGTGCTAGCAAAAAAGAGGCTTGTAAGTATTCTTTCATATTAGGATTTTTAGATTATATGAAAATAATGGATAAAAAAGCAGAGGCAATCAATAAAGAACTGGAAGACATGTCTCAAGAAGACATTGAAAAGATGATTTCAGATTTTAGAAAATATGAGGTAAGTAAAGATGGCTGAAACCTGTAAAACATGCAAAAAGGAGTTTAACTCTGGAATCTGGATGTCTCCGCAATTCATAGACGAAAAAGTTCTGTTATTTTGCTCAGATAAATGTAAAATAGGGTATATTCAAACAAAACTCAAGAGGATAAAGGTAAATTATCCAAATTATTATGATAAAATCATGAAAAATCCAGAAAAAAATGTGCTTACAAGTAACTTGGCAAAATTAGGGAGAAAAAATGAATAAAAAAGAAGATATAGATAGAAAACTAACAAAACAGGAATTTGAAGATTTAGGGGCTTGGTTGAGATGGATTATAAAACAATAGAATTAAACAAAGAACAAGTTGAAGCGAAGAATACTAAAGATGGAAATCTTCTTATAATTGCAAGCGCAGGAACAGGAAAAACTACGACAATTGTAGAGAGATATGTGAATTTAGTAGAAAATCATGGGTTTAAGCCAAATGAAATAATGATGACTACATTTACTAACAAGGCCGCAAAAGACATGATTGAGAAAATAAATCAAAGAACAACTAAACAGCCTTCTTGTATAGGAACAATGCATTCATTATTCATAAAAATGCTGCGAGATAATGCCGAAAGGATAGAATTAAATCCAAATTTTACTTTATTAACGGAAGAAAGTGATAAAAAGAAGATTGTCAAACGAATTTTAGAAGAAAGAAAAATAATCTTTAAATCTAGTGATATTTTATATCTAATAAGTAGAATAAGCCGATTTAAAAATGCAGGTATAAGCCACGAAGCATTGGATGAAAACATTAATCTAAATGAGCAAACTGGAGAAATTAAAGAAGAAATTGAAGGAGAAACTATTTTAGTAAGCTCAAGAATAAAAAAGCAGATAATTCCAATATACAAAGGCTATCAGAAATTCTTAAAATTATCGAATACTCTAGACTTTGATGACATTCTACTATCTACACTTGAACTTTTAAGCAAAGATAAGGAAATACGGGAGCAGTATTCTAAAAAATTCAAGACAATTATGGTTGATGAAGCACAGGATTTAAATGTAGTCCAAGTAAAAATATTAGATCTATTAGAAAATAATAATCTCTGCCTGATAGGAGATGATTGCCAGAATATTTACACATGGAGAGGTTCTTCTAATGATTTAATATTTAAATTTGATAAAAAACATAAAAAAGTTGTTCTTATGGACAACTATCGCTCAACAAAGAATATTATTGAGGCTGTAAATAAAATAATTAAGTCCTTGTCTTTTAAAATTGATAAAAAACTTAATTGTACGAGAAATAAAGGAAGCTCAATTAAAATAAAGAACTTTAATTCTTTTGATAATGAAGTAGATTTTCTTGTTTCAGAAACTAAACAGTTGATAAAAAGTAAAACAAAAACAGGAGAGATAGCAGTTTTATTTAGAACTAACAATCTTGGCAAACAAATAGAAAGAGAATTTAGGAGAAATAAGATTCCTTGCCATCTTTCAAGAGCTAGGGGCTTTCTAGGCAGAGAAGAAATCAGAGATATCATTGCCTTTTTAAGGATTAAAGTTAATCCAAATAGTTATTTAGAATTTGAGAGAATTATCAGTTTAATAGATGGCGCTGGAAAAGCAAAAATAAATATTCTAAAAGAATTTGCTGATAAAAATAATTGTTCCATTGTCGATTCTTTAAGCAGTTCTTCGTCATTGAAGCTAAATCCTGCGCTTGCGGATAGGTTCGTAATGTTATCAAAAGTAATTAAAGAAGACAATAAGAACCCAATTGAGTCTTTCCTGAAGTTTTTCAATTACAATAAACTTCTTTTAAGCAAATATGCTTATGAACTTGAAAAGATTGAAGATAAAAAAGAAAATATAGAAACATTAAAAGAGTTATTTGATGGATTTGAATATAACAATCAAGGAATAGCTAGTTTCTTAGATAGTTTAATTGAAATGGAAAAGAGAGAGAAAAATAAAGATAAAGTTATTCTTAGTACGATTCACAGCGCAAAGGGATTAGAATGGAAACATGTTTTTCTAGCTGGATGCAATGACAAAATTCTGCCATTTTATTTTGATAGTTTAAGTAAAGTCAAGAGAGATGATGAACTTCGCTTGTTCTATGTTGCTGTTTCAAGAGCAAAAGATTCAATTATAATAACCTCTTCAAATAATCATGAATGGAGATGGCTTGAGCCCTCTCCCTTTTTGGAAATAATAAGATGAAAACCGAACTAATTACCCTAAACAATATAAATTTTAATGTTAGAATAAAGATTGAACACAGGCATAGCTCCAGAGTATCTATTAGCTCTAAATCAATTAATATTTCTGTTCCAAGCTTTCTTCCAAGAGAAGAAATACTCAAGGAAATAGAGAAAATGAAGTCTTGGGCTAAAGATAGAATTCTTAAAAATCCTGAAAAGTTCAAACCCGAACAAATTAAGAGTTATCATGATAATCAAGAAATACAAGTTGGAAGTGAAAAATATATATTAAAAATTGAATACTCTAACAAGTCAAGCAGTTCTGCAAAAATCAGAGATAACACAATTTATCTAAATCTATCTTCAAATTTAACAGAAGAAAGAAAAAGAGAACATATAACTTCATTAATTAGCAGATGTCTAGCAAGTAAAAAGCTTCCAGAAGTCAGAAAAAGAATTGAGGAACTTAATAATCTACATTTCCAAAAAGAAATAAAAAATATATTTATGAAATACAATCATTCAAACTGGGGTAGTTGCTCTCAAAAAGGAAATATAAATATCTCTACGAGAGCTTTATTTGCTCCACGAGATGTTCTTGATTATTTATATATCCATGAACTTGCTCACCTCGTTGAACAAAACCATTCTAATCAGTTTTGGACTTTAGTGCAAAAAGCCATTCCAGATTACAAAGAAAAGCAAAAATGGCTTAAAGAAAACGGAGGCAATTGCAAGTTCTAAGATGAAGTTTGAACAAAAATATTCTGATAAGGTAATTGAAAGAGGAGAAGAATATTTAGATTCAGTAGAACACTGCATAAAAATTAATAACTCTATTTATGGGCAGGTTCAAGGCTCAACAAAATATAAAACAGAAGTAGATTTAGATTCTTTTGACGGAGATTGTTCTTGCCCATATGAAACAAATTGCAAGCATGCAGTTGCATTATATTATGTCTATAAAAAAGGCAAGTTCTGGGATGCTGAGGATTTTGTTAAAAGCCTAGATAAAATGAACCATTATGAACTTAAAGAAATGATTCTTTCAAAGTTACAAGACAATCTAGACTGGGTGAAGAAACACACATTAAGAAAAAATATAAATAAAGCAGATTTCTTTAAATCATTTAAGAAAAAGTTCTCATTCGAACTAATAGATGAAGCCCAAGCAATCTTGCCAGATTTATCATTTGAGCAATTATTGGAATTGCACAGTTATATCTCTAAAAATTATGATGACCTTGCGGAAAAGTTACTGGAAGAAGATGGAGATGACTTCAGATATAGTTATGAATATGATAATTACGATGATGAAGATTATGATGAAGAATTAAGTGACTTAGCTGATGAGATTATAGAACTAATTGTCAAAAGAGCATTATCTGAAAACAAAGCAGAAAAGATACTAAACAAAGAAACACTTCGAGATGAGATAATTAAAAATGCAGATGAATTCATTAAATATAAGGAAAAAATTAAAAAGATATTTAGAAAACATGAATGTCTTGAGTTCTTAATTAATCTGAAAAACCCAGAGGTTTCAGATATTATAAAATATGTAGATGATGAAAGCAAAGAGACATTATATGAAAATCTTGAAGAAAAGACTGCTCTAATTAAAGAAATCGCAAAGTTCATTAATGATAAAACTCTTCTTTTTTCAATCGCAGTTTACGAAAATAATCTGAAAAGCATTATTGATAATTTTGACTTTTTTGAAGATGCAATTAAAAAGCATTCAGATATAATTGATAATTTAAGTGATGTTGTTGATTTATTCAGTAAAAATAAAGTTATAAACAAAGAGATTGCAAAAAAGCTTCTTAACAGGCACATTGGTGGCAAGTATAATAAAAAACAATTAGATTATCTTGTTTCTCAAATCAATGATTTTGAGTTTATTAGAAAGAATTTTAACAAAGATCATATGGAAACTGATGTTGCCTTGCTTGAAAGATTGGCTCAAATTGACAATGAAAAGACACTTAATTTCATTAAAAACAAAAAAGACCTTTTAGGAAGGCATTGGTCAAATATTGTGCCATTATTTAGTTTTCTTAAAAAGCATTATTCCAAACAGATAATTGAGAAATATATAGAAGAAAACCAAAACACATTCAGAACTTCCTCGCATCTCAAAAAACATCTTAAGGATGAATGTGGCATCTTTATATCTCAAAGAGAAGGAAACTTAACTGTGGAGGTCAGGAATGAATAAAACAATTATTGTAAAAGGAAATGAAATAGTTCTATTTTCCAAAAATGAAGAGGATTATATCTCACTAACAGATATTGCTAGATATAAAAATAAAGATTATCCAGCAGATGTAATAAAAAACTGGACTAGATCAAAATATACTATTGATTTTTTAGGATTATGGGAGAAAATAAACAACTCTAAGTTTAAACTGGTCGAATTCGACCAGTTTAGAAATCAGGCAGGAAATCATTATTTTGTTTTATCTCCACAAAAATGGATAGAAACAACAAACGCAATAGGAATCATATCTAAATCGGGTCAAAACGGAGGCACATTTGCTCATAAAGACATTGCTTTTGAGTTTGCATCTTGGATTTCTCCAGAGTTTAATTTATACTTAATAAAAGAATTTCAAAGGTTAAAAGAGGATGAAAGCGAAAGAAAAGCTTTAGGTTGGGATATTAAACGAAATATTGCGAGTATTAATTACCATATTCATACTGATGCAATAAAGAAACATCTTATCCCTGAGAAAATCTCGATGGATGAAAAAAGAATTATTTATGCTACGGAAGCTGATATTTTAAATATGGCTCTTTTTGGAATTACTACAAAAGAGTGGAAAGATAAAAACCCTCAATTAAAAGGAAATATAAGAGATTATGCAGATATTTTTCAGCTTGTTTGCCTATCTAATCTAGAAAATCTCAATGCCTTATTTATTAAAGAAGGTATAAACAAATATTCGAGGCTGGAAAAACTAAACTGTATTGCGATTGAACAAATGACCATTCTTACAAGAAACAAAGAAATAAAACAGTTAGAGGATAAGAACAAATGACAAATGAAGATACAGATGTAAAAAGAATAGTAATCTTAGAAAAAAACGTAAAAGCAGACCGCTCCAGATGCAAAGTCTGCACAATCAACTTCACAGCTTTACAGCCCTGTATCTTGTGCCAGTTAAGAATAGAAAAAGAGCAAGAGTTAGGGAGAAAACTGACAAAACAGGAATTCGAAGACTTGGGAGCTTGGATGAGATGAATTATATTGAGATAATTGGGCTAATTAAAGGCATCATGCCTTATATAACAACTAGGTTGGTGCCCCCTAGTATTGGAGTGAAACGAAGATGAATGATGAAATAATTCAAGAGGAGAATGAAGCAATAATTAACAATTTTAGTAAGTATCTTGCAAAAAAGTTCAATAATCCTCGCGTAATTAAAAAACATCTTAGTAATGTTCATCTGTTGATTAATGACTATTTAGCGGTAGACTTTGAGGTTAAACCTTCTGAAACAGATTCTTTTCAGATAGAAGAATTTTTAAATTGGTGCATTTCCAAATGGATTTTTAATACTTCTTCAGAACTTATTTCTGTTCTTGATAGCATAAAAATCTTCTTTGAATACCTTCCAAGTCATAATAATCCTAAAGAAAAAAAAGAAATACTCGAAATTTGCGAAAAAAGAGATTATTATCTAAAAAAATTTAAGGGTCAGGAGAAGTTATTGGGTGGTTACTAATGATGCGACAAAATAATAAAATGGAATGGAATGGAGTTGTACTTGGAAATGTTGGAAATTTCAGTGGAGAAAAGCGCAAGTTCTTCACCCCATTAGAAAACAGATTCATGTCGAAGTGTTTGGAAACCGCACACTTTAGTGTGCGGAACACTTCGAGCACAAGAAGTTTGTTCACAATGACAAACTTCTGTGCAGAAATTTCTCTTCAAGAAGAAATTTCTTGCATCCAAAAATCGAGCACCAATCAAACCACGCCTTTTAAGTCGTGGGGGTGCATCGATTTTTTGATAGATATGTTTGAGGTGAATAAATGAAATTTAAACAAACATCGAGTAGGGAGCTAACCATGGAAGAATTTAGAAGTTTGACAAATAGTCTGCTTGGAGAAATAAAATAATGGCAACTTTAGAAGACTCAGATGCTAAACTATTCTATAAGATTAACAATGAACTAATTTATTTTGCAAATTCAAGGTTTAAATTAATCAATAATTTTCCAAGACCTGAAAAAGGAACTTGGGAAAAGGAAGATATTCAGAAAATAGTAGAAAGAATATATTCTGAGCCTAAAATAATAGTCTCTTTTTGTAGCGAAAATCCTGCAATGTTAAACAAAGAAGAAATTGAAGTTGCAAAATCCTGGAAAGTTTTTGTTAAAGGCAAGTTTCTAGTTTTTTCTAACAATTCTAAAACAATTTTCTTTAGTTCTGAAAAAGAACCAAAGGCGTATGAAGTTCATGGGTTATATGATGAAATTCTTGATATCGTGCCATTTGAGCCGATTATGATTGAAGCAATTATAATCTCATTTAAGGGAAAGATAACTTATACTGGTTCTTTTCGGTTGTACAATATGTCTTTTGGAGGAGGATACAAAAGAGGATTGAAATTAGATTTTGAAAAATCCAAGTTAAAATTTGGAATTATTTCTTCTTTGGATAATCTAATTGAAGAGAAAAAGCAGTCAGATGAAGAAACACTTAGATTTTATTTAAAAAACAAGCAAAACAGAGATGAATACTGGAGCGAGATTAATGAACTCCTGATAAATAATCCATCTTTAAAAAATATTTATAATAATGAAATAGGCAAATCATATGTGAAACAGATTAAAGCCATATTTTCAGACATATCAGTAAAGAACGGGTGGTTTGCAATTGTAAACTCGCAAATAGTTGCATCAGGCAAGACTAAAGATGAAGTAATTGAAAGATTAAAAGACGTTTTACCAGATGATAAAATATCTTCAGCTTATATTTTCGAATATAATGGAGATGAAAAGTAAGATGAAATTTAAATATATTTACATCGATGAAAGTGGAGATTTGAATAATGGAAAATGAACTAATAATTTTAAAAGAAGATGAAATCAAAAATAGAATATATTTTATTAGAGGATTATATGTAATGCTAGATAAAGATTTAGCTGAGTTATATAATGTCCCTGTAAAAGCATTAAACCAAGCAGTAAAAAGAAATATTGGGCGATTTCCACTAGAATTTATGTTTAAATTAACGGATTCAGAATTTGACTCTTTAAGGTCGCAAATTGCGACCTCAAGTGAAAGTTCTTTAAGGTCACAAACTGTTACCTTAGAAAAAGGCAGAGGGGTACATCGAAAATATTTACCATATGTTTTTACTGAACAAGGAGTTGCTATGCTTTCTGGAGTTTTAAAAAGTAATACGGCTGTAAAGATAAGTATTAAGATAATGACTGCATTTACAGCTATGAGAAGATTTATTTCTTCAAACGCCCAAATATTCCAAAGATTGGATTTTGTTGAAAGAAAACAAATTGAGCACGATAATAAATTTGATGAAATATTTGATGCCCTGCAAAATAAAAGTATCAAACCAGAAAAAGGCATATTTTTTAATGGGCAAATATTTGACTCATATAAATTTGTTTCAGACATTATCAGAACCGCTACTAATTCTATAGTTCTAATTGATAATTATATCGATGATTCAGTTTTGCAAAGGAATATATAAAATGAAAAACCAAATTAACCAACTTGTAATTGAATGGAAAGATGTAGAACTTAGAAATCTTGGGGAGTTAATTATGGGACAATCTCCAAAGGGAAATAGTTACAATAATGAAAAAAAAGGTATTCCTCTATTAAATGGGGCTGCAGATTTTAAATATAATCAAATAATGCCTAAACAATTTACGACTCAACCAACAAAAATATCAAGGAAAGGAGATTTATTATTTTGTATAAGAGCAACAATTGGAAAAACAATAATCTCTGACGGGGTGTATTGTTTAGGCAGGGGAGTAGCAGGGTTTAGAGTTAACGAGGATTTACTAAAAAAAGAATTTTTACTTAAGATTTTAGATAATAAATTAAAAAATCTAGTTTTACAAGGCTCAACAATTATGGGTGTAAAAGGTAAAGACATCGAATCCATAAAAATCCCCCTCCCATTCCTCAACGGACAACCAGACCTAGAAACCCAAAAGGCAATTGTCTCAATTTTAGAAAAAGCAGAGCAACTGAAGGAAAAAAGAAAACAAGCCATAAAACTCTTGGATGAATATGTCAAGAGCACTTTTAATGAGATGTTTATGGGTAAGGGTTTTGAAATAAAAGGATTCTTTGATGTTGTTAATACAACTACTGGAAAGTTAGATTCTAATGCTATGGAGAAAGATGGGAAATATCCATTCTTTACATGTTCTCAAGAAACATTTAAGATAAATAATTATGCATTTGATTGTGAGGCTCTGTTATTATCTGGTAATAATGCAGCTGGAAGATATTCTGTAAAATATTATAAGGGAAAGTTTAATGCTTATCAAAGAACATATATTTTAACCTTAAAAGAAAAGGGAGACTTTAGATATATACATTTTGTGTTGACTAATAAATTGGAAGAATTGCAAAGAAAATCAATCGGCACTAACACAAAATATTTGACCTTGGGAATATTAAAATCTCTAAAAATCCCCCACCCACCTCTCCCATTACAACAAACCTTCGCCTCAATGGTTGAACACGTTGAAAAACTCAAGGAAAAACAAAACCAAAGTCTGAAGGAAATTGAACAACTATTTAATGCCTTGATGCAAAAAGCGTTTAATGGAGAACTTGTAAGATGATAAGTAAAGAACTTAGAGAAAGCAAATTTGACAGGCTTAAAACAGGATATATTGATGAAAGTGGAGATTGTGGCGCAAAAGGAAGCTCATGTTTAGTATTAACTTATGTTTGTCTAGATGAGAAGAAAAAAGTATCTAAAATAATGAGAAAAACTAAAAAAGCTTTAATGCAAACAAATAAAGGCAATCTATGGCTTAATAGGCATGGAGGAGAAATTAAGTTTAACTCTTTTCCAGACCAACATCTTCTTTTAAAGACTTTGGAAGAACTTGCGAAACTTAAATTTGATATTATGTTCAGAGCGTTTAAAAAAGAAGGAAAGAGGATAAATTTATCTGAAAAAAATAGGCTACTCCACGATTTGCTTACAGAAAGTTTAGTAAATAAAAAACCTTTGCCTAGAAAGATAGTTGCGGATAAAGATTATTTTCAAAATAAAAAGATTGCCTGTCTTACCGTTAAAGATTATATCGAAGAAACTTATCCAGATGGTAAGGGAAGCCGTCAGTCGTATCATTTTAATCTAATAGAAGAAGACGAATATTATAAGGATCAAATAAATTTTGATTTAACTATCACAATAAAGCATGAAAACTCAAAGAACAGTGTTGAACTTCAGGTGGCAGATCTTATAAGTGGAGCCATATTCCAAGAATTAGAACATAACGATAAAACATACACAGATATCATTAGAAAACACGCTCAAATTAGAGGAGGAGTTATTAAACCAATTTACCTTGAAAAATGAAAGCGTTACAAAACCCTCCTACTAGTCTATCCCGTCCACATTGGCAAGCGGGCACCTTTCGGAATCCTTTCGAGAGGGGTGTTATATGTAACATATACATACATACAGACATACCTATAAACCTTTCGGTTAGTCAATTTGAAGGAGAACTGATAAGATGAGCAATGACAACGGATTAGTTGATGAACTTGAAAAGCTTCAGAATTTGAAAAAAGAGATAGAATCAAAAGAAGAAGATTTAAAAAATAAGATAATTGAACTGGCTAAAGAAAAGAACACAGAGGTTTTATTCGGAAGTCATAAAAAATGTTCTATAAAAGAATATGAAAGGGTTATCTACCCTGAAGATAAAACTCACATAGTTAGTTTAATGAAGCAAAAAGAAATTTACAATAAATATTCAATTATAAATTATATGAGTCTTAACTCTGCAATCATCAAAGGAGCAATTGATAAAGAAATAGTTGATTTAATTAAAAAGGAAAAGACTTTTAGGGTTTCATTGAAGGATAATTAAAATGGAACAAAATCATTCAATAAAACTATTTGAAGACAAAAGAGTCAGGGTTCAATGGGATGAAAAGCATGAAAAATGGTATTTTTCAATAATTGATATAATTTCCGTGCTTACAGATAATGATTTTCAAGGAGCAAGAAATTACTGGAAAGTTTTAAAACATAGACTTAAAGAAGAAGGAAATGAGTCGGTTACAAATTGTAACCAACTGAAAATGAAGTCATCAGATGGAAAATTCTACCTTACTGATGTGGGGGACACAGAACAAGTTTTAAGGCTTGTGCAGTCAATTCCATCAAAAAAAGCAGAGCCATTTAAGATCTGGCTAGCAAAAGTAGGATATGAACGAATTGAAGAGACTGAAGACCCAGAGCTAGCGTTTAACAGGGCGATGAAAACATATATGCAAAAAGGATATTCTAAAGAGTGGATTAATTATGTACTCACACAAACACTTAAAAACTTTGAATTATTTAACTATTTACTGATAATGGTCTGTAAGGGGAGGCGTCTTGCTGAAAAGCAAGACGGTAAGCCACCCCGAAAAGTTTATAAGTCTCTATATCGCTCTAATATTAGCAATCTTCGGATTGTGAGTATGATCCCCGGTGATCGAAAGGTTGCCGGATGTTTGTTTTATAGTTTTAGTTTATTTCGAGGTATTTGCTAGATGGAAGACACTTTGATTTTTGTTGATGATGGATTCTTTGGTTTAGTGAAAAACTATTTTCAAAAAGAAGATGGTAAACCTAAAAAATATTTACAAACTTTTAGAAATATATGTAAAAAAGAAAACTTTAATTTAAGACATCTTTATGTTTATACTGCTCCACCGTATCAAAGTCCAAAACCAACACAAAAAGAAGATTTTTTAATGAGCAGGTATCAAAACATGACAAAAATGTTAAGAGAGAAAAAATGGATCACATTGAGAGAAGGTAGATGCCAGAAAATAATTAATAAGTATGGGAATGAAGAGTTTTCTCAAAAAGGTATAGATGCTTTAATTGTTTTAGACATGTATGATTTTAAAGAAAACTATCCATCTGTAAAAAAAATAATATTAATAGCATCTGACTCTGATTTTGTTCCAGTTATTGAAAGGATGAAACAGAAAGGTATTGAGGTCATTATTTATACTTATTTTGATAGAAAAAGGCATTCAAAGTTTTCAACCTCGAACCATCTTTTAAACGTAGCTTCAAAGTGGGTAAAATTAACAAAAAAAGACTTTGAAGATTCAGAATCAATTAAAAAACAAGAAAATCTAAGAACTAAAGAGGCCAACAAATAACATGTTACACTCAGACCTAAAATCCAAGATAAACAAGTTATGGGATAAATTCTGGAGCGGTGGGTTATCTAATCCTATTACCGCAATTGAGCAAATGTCATACTTGCTATTTATGAAGAAACTTGAAGATGAAGATAATAAAAGACAGCAAGAATCTGAATTTACAGGAGAAAAATACACTTCAATCTTCAAAGGCCATGAAAACTGCAAGTGGAAAGAATGGACTACATACCCAGCTGAAAGAATTCTAGATCATGTTAGAGACAAAGTATTTCCATTTATGAGAAACTTAGGTAATGAAGATTACAATCAATATATGAAAGGAGCCAACTTCGGAATCCCTACAGCCCACTTACTCATTGAAGCAGTCAATATAATCAACGATATGCACATTAAAGAACAAAATCAAGATACTCAAGGAGACCTCTACGAGTATCTTCTTTCAGAATTACAAACTGCTGGTAAAAATGGGCAGTTTAGAACACCTTCACATATAATCAAAATGATGGTTAATTTAGTTGACCCTAAAATAGATGATAAAATACTTGACCCTGCATGTGGAACGGCTGGATTTTTAGTAAGTGCCTATAAGCACATCTTAGGGACAAACAAACGTGATGGTGTAAGTAGGCTAACACCTAAACAAAAGAAGATACTAGATGAAGAATCAATTTATGGTCTAGACATTGATGAAACAATGGTAAGAATTTCTTTAATGAATCTAATGATGCATGGAATAAAGAAACCAAATGTAAAAAGAAGTAATGCTTTATCAGATTCAGAGCCAAGACCTTCAGATAACACTTATGATGTAGTTCTGGCAAATCCCCCTTTCAAAGGAAGCTTAAACATTGCTGAAATTAGTGATAGATTTAGAATAAAGACAACTAAGACTGAAATTTTATTCCTCGAATTAATGTACCATACTCTTGCACCATCAGGAAGATGTGCCGTGATAGTGCCAGAAGGCGTTTTATTTGGAAATTCAAACGCACATAGACAAGTAAGAGAAATGTTATTGACTAAATGCAGATTAGATGCAGTTATCTCCATGCCTTCGGGAGTCTTCAAACCATACGCAGGGGTTTCAACAGCAGTTCTATTCTTCACTAAAGGAGAACCAACTCAAAATGTCTGGTTCTATAAAATGGAGTCTGACGGATTTAGTTTAGATGATAAAAGAACATTTATTGATGGAAAAGGAGATATTCCAGAAATATTAGACTTTGTTAACAATGGAGATAACACTAAGCAAACAGATAGAAAGAAGAAACATTTTTTTGTTCCGCTAAAAGAAATAAAAGAGAAAGATTGGGATTTGAGCATTTCAAAGTATAGAGAGATTGAGTATGAAGAAATTAATTATGAAAAACCAACTAAGATTATAGAAGATATTGAAAAATTAGAGCATGAGATTATGGAAGGAATAAAAGAACTAAAGAATAAGGTTTAAGTCTTCTCCGCCCAGCCCCACACTCCCCCCACCCAAATCCCCTCCACACTCATATCCAAACCATACTGTATCAAACTCTATACCAAGGGAGGGTACAAGTTGCCCCTCTCTTCTGAAACATCTCATCTTCCAACCAACCATAAAACTCATTTAAACAAACTTCTTGCTTATCTCAATAACTCTCAAATACTCCTGGACATGCGGACCTAATAAGGCCTTATTTATATTTGAAATCGCCTTATAGTAATACTTAAGCTCAGTATTTGTTAATTTTTCGTGATTGAATATCTTATCCATTATTCTTATCTTTGCAGGAGAAAATAACACCTCAAGACTTTTGTTTAAGTCTAAGTTCAGTCTCAACTTAGACTGCTTTTCAACTATTTCATTCGCCTTTCCAGTCAATTTCATCATACTTTCATTAAAAGCTCGGCGATAATCTTCAAACTCTTGTTTTGGCAGAATCGCAGTTATCTTATTTTCTTTAATCAACTTAGATATATTGCTCTTAATTTTCTCTGTTCTGTAAATTTTATCAGATATAATAATTATTTTTTCCATTTCTTTCTTTTCAGCCTTGCTAAGGTTAGATATCACTTTCTTATAATCAATATCTTCTATCAAGAATAGTGGCAGACTAAGGTTTAGCCTTGGGTTTTCCTCTTTTAAAATCTCAGATATTATCTCTTCATTAGATTCATAACTTGGAAAATCTAGAAAAAACCCTTTTCTTTCAATTGCTTTAATGAGCCTTGCGCTTGGCATATTCACTCTCCAGATGCTTGAATTTATAGTCAAAATCGGAAATTAATGAAGTTTCAGCGATTGAATAATATCTTTCTTTAAGAAAATTAAAGTCTAGTTTTTGGCTTTTAATTATTGCGATAATGTCCTCTATATCTCTCTTTTCAGATCTTGATATTTTAGTTATGATTAAATCATACCAATTAAGTATGTAAAGACTTATTTTTCCAATTTCTTTAATTTTTAAAGATAGTTTCTTCCAATCTTTAGGAAATGGTATTCCTATAATAAATCCATCATAAAAAATATCTATTCTTAATTGATTAAGTCTCCAAATATTGCACATCTTATTCTCTGCTTCTTCTTTTAGCCCAGTTAAATTAAACATTCTTTTGATTTTTTCATATTTTTCTGTTGTTAAGAAGTCTATATCTTTTGTAGACTCCTTTATATTTTTCAAAACCATCGCAGTTCCACCTATAGCAAACAACTCGAGTGGTTCATTTAACGCAGCAATCAAATTAAGAAAGCTGTTCAAATCAGCCAGATTAGTTATTGAAATATTCTTGTATTTATATTCATACATTTTAATACACCTTTTCATATGAATATATATGAATATTTAAACCTTCTGTTTTCACGGAATTAAGAGCTATTAAGCTTTATTCTCCGCCAAGCTCTCCCACTCGCCTTGCCTAACAATACCCCAAAACCACCAAACAGCACAATATTTAAATTAACCAAAAACACATAATAATATGGATGAAAGGGAAGAATTCTTTAAAATTTACACAAATCTTCCCATGGAAGAAAGAAACAACACCGTAGCTGTAATAAATAAAGAACCAATTAGCTGGAATATAGCTTATTTGGAAATAAAGAGAGATACAAAATTAGGAAAGGAAATATTAAAAACATTGAAATCAATAAAAATACTATGAAAGAAGAAAGCAAAGTTATTGAAGATATAAAAAAAGAAATAGCTTTAGAAAGACTTAGACAAGCACCATTAACTGTGAATATCTCTTTTGGTTCCAACGGAAAATTCATGAATCGCGATGAATTAATAGAGCAAGTCGAGAAAAACACTGAATTGGGAAAAAGAATTGTCAATATTCAAATTGAATATCTAAGAGCTTTCAAAAAGGGAATAACTATTAGTTCAAATGGCTGAAGTTTTATTCTCCAGGCCAGATGATGATATAATGCTTAGTTATCTGCATTATTACAGCAAAGAGTTAGTAAAAATCTCAAATGAACTAGGGCATCAAACAATAGATAAGGAAAAAGAAGATGCAAATAAAAGAGTAATAACTTCAATAATTTTAAAGCAAAAACCAAAACTCATAATGTTTAATGGTCATGGATCTCCAGAAGAAATTTGCGGACATAAGAAAGAAGTAATAATATCTGCTAAAGAAAATGCTGGAATTTTAAAAGGAGCGATAGTTTATGCATTATCATGTGCTTCAGCTTTAACTTTAGGGCCAAAAAGCGTTAAAGAAGGGACAATATGTTTTGTAGGATATGATTTTGATTTTGCATTAGGAAAAGACAGAGACAGTGAGGCATCTCCAAAACATGATAAACTGGCACGCTTGTTTCTAAAACCATCGAATACATTATTTGCTAATCTCCTAAATAAAAAAGATGTTAAAACTTCTGTTGAAAAAGCTAAGAAAGAGATGCAAGATAATATAGACTATCTTCATACAACAGATAGCATTCCAGACGCAATTTATTATGCCCCTTATTTGTTTAGCAACCGCCTAGGTCTAATCACACATGGAGACAGTTCGGCTTCTATAAATTAGTTACTTTCTCTATAATTCCACACTCCACATTTTAATATTCATTTTCTAAGACTAAACTACCTTGTTTATCTCTTAAATAAACAGTATCTCCATCATTATTCCAGATTGCAGGGCATTGTCCTGAATTTCCATTATTGTCCCAGAATAGCGCTTCTGTTGTGTCTGTTCCTTTTCCGCTTTTTAATGTTAGCAAAGAATTTGATTGCAATATGAATTCTGGAAATGTATAAATGTGGGTTGCTTCATCTTTTATAGTCCATCCAGTCAGTTCGCATTCTACACTGCAAGAGTTAGAGAATTTTATGTACTCATCGTTTGGATTAGTGCAATCATTGCCTTCTGCATTACTATTTAGATAAGCTATGCCAATACAGTCTTTACAGGATGAGCTTTTTTGCCATATGCATCCTTCTCCTTCTCTGGCTTCTCTCTGGGCTTTCTCAAGTTCTGAAATATATTTTTTATTTGAGCCTACTGTGTAAACTGTTGCCAAACCTTCTTTTACTAATAAGACATTTATATTTTCATTTCCAAGAAAAACAAATCTTAGACTTCTATTATATTTGTCAGTTTTATCGAAATCTGTTTCTAATTTTACTTTTTTGTTTAAGATAAGTTCTGAAAGTCAGTCTGTGGCTTCTTGATAGCACTTTTGCCCCCTTTCTTCAGTGTTTATTCCTATAAATCTTATTTTTTCATTATTTGACAGAGTAATTGTATCTCCATCAACGATTTTGCTTACAGTTTCGTATGAAGTATCTTTATTGTTGATTGGAGGGTTTGATAAGAGTTCTATTTCATTATCTTCTATCTGATTTGTGGTTTTTTTGTCTGGGAGAGTATTGAGATTATTGTTGTCTGGTTTGTTGTTAATTATTAAAAGACTGGTTAAAATAAAAAGGCCTATGATTACTGCTCCAAAAATTATTGCGAAAAAGATTTTGTTTTTTTCAAAGAAGCTGTCTTTTTCCATGATATCTGTTAGCTATTTGTTTATTTAATCATTTTCTTTCTTGGTAATTCCACCACTTACCATCCCCAACAATCACATGGTCAAGGACCTTAATATTCATCATTTCCCCCGCATCTATGAGCTTCTTTGTGACTTCTAGGTCTTCATCGCTTGGCGTAGGGTCTCCACTAGGATGATTATGAATCAAAATTATACGAGAGGCAGCGCTTTTTACTGCCGGTCTAAAAACTTCTCTTGGCTCTATAATCGCCGCATCTAGTATTCCCTTTGAAACCAAATGCTCGCCTAAAATATGATTCTTAGTACTTAAAATAATAATATAGAAATGCTCCTGCTTCTCATTCCTTAAGCGCTCATGAAACAAATCAAAAACATCCTTAGCACAAGTAACTCTCTTTATCTCTCTTCTAGACTGAGCATGCCTCTTTCCAAGTTCAGCCATAGCCAAGAGTTGCATTGCCTTTGCCTGCCCAATGCCCTTGACTTCCTGAAGCTCCTCAAGAGAACACTCAAATATCTTATCCAGTCCATGTTCCGCAATCAACCTATTAGACATATCAATAACATTCTCATTCTTACTCCCCGTACGCAGAATAATAGCAAAAAGCTCTGCATCACTCAAAACACTCACACCATGATTCAACATCCTTTCCCTAGGACGATTCTGCTTAGGAAGGTCATGTATTTTCATATAGTTCTGGAGGGAATAGGAAATTTATTAAACTTCTCACTACACAATATCTCCTGGAGAAAGAGGCAGAAAGCACACATATAGCAATTTTTAATGAAAAGAAGATAAGAAGAGTTTGGCATGCTGAAAGATGGTGGTTTGTCATAGAAGATATTGTCTCTACACTAACAGAATCTCTTGACCCAAAACAATATATTTCTAGGTGATTGAGGCATTTACGGACCAAAAAAGCTTATATTTGAGCTAAACTACGACGATATTGATGATAAAAGGAGTTGCACGCAAGTATTTTGAGAGTAAATCATGTGTTTTTTGCGGTTCTTACAGCTTATCTCGGTTAGGAGATAAGCGAATTAAATGTAATAAATTTAAAAGGGAATATAGTTTATTGAAGCTCAAACGAGACTTACAAATTTTATATTATTTCTATCTTGAGCTATCTACAAGAAAGACAGCTAAAGAATTGAATATTGATTATCAAACAGTTCAATCAAGATTTATGAAGTTCAGGAAAAATATTTTTGTTTATTCTGAACAGCAATCAAAAAACTTAAATACACAGCATTACATAGTATTACAAAGTAAAACAAACAACAATGGACACAATTAGCATAAGGCTGGATGAAGGAATGACTCAATTATTAGAAGAAACAATGAAAAAATACCATTTCGCTACAATTACTGAATTTGTTAGAACTGCCATTCGAGATAAAATAAAAGAATTAGAAAAAGAAACAATACTAATGAATGTTTCAAAACTTGCAGGCTCATCAAAAAGAAAAACAACAGATGAACAACTCCATCAAGCAGGAGAAAGAGCATTTAAAATATTGGAAAATAAATTCAAATCTAAATCAACTCATTAGTCCTGTAAGATTTTTTGATATCTATTAATTGTCTAAAGTCATGATCAAAAGTTACTAAAATTGCATTGTTATCCCTTGCAATCAAAGCGTGAAGAGCATCACGCAAGGGAATTTTTCTTTTAAAAGACAAATCTTTAGAGACGCCTAATTGTCTCTCAGTTGCCTCGACTTTAATTATTATGTCTCCAAATCTCTCCAAAATAGCCTCAATTTCAAATTCAGAGTAGTTTAATTCAACTAATTCTACAAGATTGTTATCAGAAAATAAAATATAATCTTTATTTCTAATTATTTTATCAATTAATTTCACAGCCCATTCACTCTTAGGAAAATTCGGTTCATCTCTTTTCTCAAGAAAATCAAGCCATATAGATGTATCAAAATAATATTTCCTTCCAGGCATATATATTCAAGTAATTAACAATTTATAATATTTTCTTCAATCTTTACCATGTATTACAAAAGAAATACGGGGTTTTTAAATATGTTTCCAAGCGGTTTCATAGAAAGCCAAAATTCAAAACTGCTGCAAATGAAACCCATATCAAATAAGGCACTAAAATCCATCCTGCTTTCTTGTCAATTCTACCCGCAACAAATATCATCATAATAATGCTTATCCAAATAGCAATTATATCAATAAAAGACAAGACTGGATTTCTCAAACCAAAAAACAAAACACTCCACAACGAATTTAAGACTAAATTAATCCCAAAAACCCATGCAACTTTTTTCTTCTCTTTCTTCTTAGCCTTAGTCCATGAAAAATACAAACTCAAAACAATCAAAAAATATAATGCTGTCCAAACAGGTCCGAATAACCAATTAGGAGGGGTAAAACTTGGTTTGTTCTGTAAATACCAGTCACTGTCAACCGTTCCCGAAGTAAAAATGCTCCCAATAAAAGCAACAAAATAAACTAAAATTAGACACCAAATAAAAACCCTTACTTTCATAAATCTAACAACTCACCCAATCTTTAAATCTTTATCTAAGACACCCCACAATCCCATCTGGAGTTTTATATGGTTTACTGACTGCCCTCACATTTATTACTAACACATTTACAATCAATTATCGAAGGATATCCACACACACCCATTATTTCTTCTTTAAAATGCGTCTTGCATAAATAACTCCATCCCTATTTTTTATAATTATCTCGAAGCATTGAAGGATAAACTTCTGCATGAGCAAGATTATTACAATTCCCTAAATAATCACAGAGCAGTCTTATGTCAAAGTTGCTGATGCAGAAAACCTCACACTTCAGTGCGAGGATGAATGCAACTTTGAGCATCCAAAAATCGAGCACCATTCAAACAACTGAAAACCACGCTCTTTACAGGCTGTGTCACAATCCAAATAATTCTCATCTATAATTAATTCAAAAAATAGATTTTTATTATTTTTACATATTTTTCCCTGCATTATCCAAATCTTCTTCAGATTATGAGCAATACTCGCTATATTCAACTCCAATTTTGCTCCATTTAATCCCCTTACTAAAAACTCGTTAAACCCTAAGTTATATTTGATATTTCCAATAACTGGTTCAACAACAATCTTTCTAAGATTGTAGA
>Ga0209541_10006275_pt1 | contig 20349 bp, 17 predicted proteins | sample RifCSPlowO2_01_FD_184027 | JGI IMG/M metagenome (GOLD analysis project Ga0209541, IMG submission 184027) | Groundwater microbial communities from Rifle, Colorado - Rifle CSP2_plank lowO2_0.1 (SPAdes) (version 2) | ecosystem: Environmental > Aquatic > Deep subsurface > Groundwater | place... | reverse complement strand
GTTTATTGCGGATAAACAGTGCTCGGCAGGATATCTGACGGTTATATTTAAATTTATCGAAAAATTCCGATGCTTACTGCGCCAGTATGCCCCTTATTATTTCATAAACTTCTGGGTACTTTTCAATGTCCAGGATTTCAGTGTGCAGCCTTCCCCCAAGCAGGCTGCATGTCCCGTTGACGAAGTAGGGCTCTGCATTATCCAGCTTTGCATTTTCAGCCAGCACGATGCCGTCCCCGTCCTGGGGCATCCCGCAGCCTTGCCCGATTATTGTGTAAAGCCTTGCATTTTTGGGCTGCCTTAGTGGGTCATTCAGCTTGTTGATGAACAGGCTGTTCTTGTTCATGTCATTGCATTCCCTGTTTTCCCCGACAAGCCCGCAGTAATCGCTTGTTGCGCCAACAATCCCTCCATTGGGGGTGGCTATCATGACCAGCTTGTGTACATCATCATCCCCGAAAATCTGCATGTACCTTCTTGCAACAAGGCCGCCCATTGAATGCGCTATGATGTTCACCCTTGGCTTCCCAGTCCTTTCCTTGACAATGCCCATCAAGTCCCTGAGCCTGAGCGCATAAGTATCTATGTTTTCGCTCTTGGTCGGGATTACAATGTACCTGTCTTCCTGCCTGAATGCATCATAATAATAGCTTGCCTTCACCGTTATCGGCTTGCCTGAAAGGCCCCAGACTCCATTTTTGAACTGCTCGTTTTTTGAGTACAGCGAGACAATGCCGGCGTCCAGATAGCCGTCATCCTGAAGCTTGGCCTGCAGCTTATTGAGAGAATCAAGTGAAAACTCCGGCGAGTTGCCCTTTGCGAACGAATGCCCATGAATGAATATCACCGGAAATGTTTTTGGGTCGTTCTTGCACGACTCGTCATTGCAGCACTGCCTGCAGTCATTGAAAATGCAGCAGACAGGCGGATTGTCGCTTAGATTGACATCTATCTTTGATACAGCCTTGTAGGATATGCTCGTGTTTACGGGCTCGAAATTGAAATTGCTGATGTTATCCAATGGCAGAGGTTTTTTGCATGTCCTCAGCAGATCCCTTGCCTGCTCCGAGACATTTGCCTTTGACAGCAGATATAACAAGGCATCAGCTGATTGGTTGTAGTCCGATGCAGCAATGCCTGTAAAGTTTCCGGGCAGGATTCCGTTTGCGATGCCTATGGCGTCTGCGCTTGTCTTGTTTTCTGATTTGATTTTTTCAAGCGATTCATAATAAGAGTTGTTGATTTTCCTGATGATGCTTTCTTTGAGCTGCATTGTGAAGTTCAAGAACTCTTCATCAGCCGGCAAGCTGGTGTTCCTGCCAAGGATTGCTGCCAGTGTTTCGTTCCTGATATTGTCATATCTCTGCTCCATTCCTGCCAATTCGCTGCAGCTGTCTTTCAGGCTGGCTGCTCTTGGATACTCCGCAATGAAATTCTCGGCAGCTTCCAATATGCTCTTTGCAGAAACATTCTCACTGCAGTCCTGCTTCAGGCTGCATAACAGATTGCCCTCGAAGTCCAGACTGTACATGGAGCTGAAGAATAAAGTTGCTGCCGGGAGCCTTGTCCTTTGAGCCATCCAATCCAGCTGCGCAGTAATGTTGCCAGCTTCTTCGGCAATCTCGCTGTAATTCCCAAAGGTGTTGTTGGTCAGGCCGGATGCAGCCTTATTGAATTCCATCGCTGCAGGGCCAAAGCTGCTCAGCCCAGTCTTGTCTTCGAGAATATTGATAAAATACCAGAGCCCGTGCAGATCTTTGCCTAGGCTGCTTAGTTTGGACAGCATTTCGTTGTGCAATTCTATGGTTGAGTTTATTGCATTGTCCAGCTCTGTTATCTCCGCCTCTAGCTGATTCAGCGTGTCAAAAATGCTTTCATTGAAGAGCTGGTCAAGCCTGGCATAATCCTCAACAGCCCAGAGGCTCCTGAGGTTTTCAATTGAGATCCTTATCCTGTCAAATGCATCATTCAAGCCAATCCTCTGCTTGGTGAGGCTGTTCAGATTGGCCTTATGCGCCAATTCAAAATATTTGTAGTCGAGCTGCTGGTGGAGGATATCAGCATGCCTCAGCCTTTCAAGCGCTTTCGTGACATCCGGCTTCAGCGCCGTTTTGAGCAGCTTGTCTGTTTCGGTCAGGTCATAGTTGACGGTGACCAGAGATGTCCGGGATTTTTCATTCCCTTTTGTCCAGCACACGAATGAGCGCAGGCTGCGGCACCTGGCCTCAAAGCTGTAGATGTCCTGGCCGGAGCCGGCGCGCTTTACTGAAAGGTTATAGCTTCTCCCGTACTGCTCTTTTGGGCTGAGGTAGAATTCCCCCCTGTCAATCAGCTCATTGGAGCTCCTGTCACTGAATGAGTATGAGCAGGAAGCCCTGCAGTATGCCGCATTGTCAATGGAAATTCCAAACTCTATCCTGCTGACATTGCCGTAATTCATGCTGAAAGATTTTTGGCTTGGAGTCAGGGACAGGATAAGCTCGTTGCCAAGGAAGAAATTTATATTTTGGCTGAAGACTATAACTAAGTATATAAAAAGAAGCGTGGCTGCAATCAAGATTACAGTTTCGTATTTTTTGAAAAAAGACCTTATTTCTGCCACAATAATTTTAATTATTTTAGAGGTTAAAAATGTTTCTACCTTTGAATCTTAGATTGCCCTTAATCCATTATCAATAATGATATTAATGATTGAAATTCCAACAACAACATTGGATTCAAACACACTCCCTCAGCATAGTAACCATTTACCGCGGGAGTGGGTTTGAAGCCAAAAAGTTAGTGAAGTTACGCCAGCCCTCATTTTGATTTCTGAATTAGGGGTTTAAGAAATCCGAAACTTAACTTTTTCTGCTACGCTTTTAACGTTCTTACTTTAACCAAATTCCAATATAATCTGTTAATTTCTATATAGCAAATAAACTTATAGCCCTTGATTACCTATATAAAACCAAAAACTTTATATATAAGTAACAATACTAATATACATTTTTGTATACCAATATAGTTAAAAATGTGTCAAAACGTTGGGCATAGGCTTAGCTATCAATTCAAAAATTAAAAATGGCGACTGAACTTATCAGCTTGGGAGTGATTTTCCTGTGCGCAATAGTGGGCGGCATAATAGCGGCAAGGTTCAAGCAGCCTGCTGTGTTCGGCCTGCTGCTCGTCGGAGCGCTGATAGGCCCAAGCTCCCTGAATCTGGTAAGGGATGCGAACATGATAAGGTGGGGGGCCGAGATAGGGGCAATATTGATGCTGTTCGTCATAGGGCTTGAATTTGACGTTTCAAAATTGATGAAGGTTGGCGCAAGGTCTGTGCTAATCGGCTTGCTGAAATTTGCAATCGTGCTCTTCTTCGGCTACGAAACTGCTTTGCTTCTTGGGTTCAGCACAAAGGTCGCTTTGTTTGCAGGAGTCATATTGTCATTCAGCAGCACCGTTGTTGTTGTGAAGGTTTTGGAGCAAAAAGAGATGTTCAGCAGAAAAGAAGTGCCCTTGCTCATTGCAATACTCATCATAGAGGATATACTTGCAGTTTTTGTACTGACATTTTTTTCCGGAGTGAAAGACTCGAGCACCGGATTCATATCCATATTCGAGCATGTCATCTTTTCTGTCGCAATACTCATATTTGCGTACATGATAATAATGAAGATGCTAAGGTATGTTGTCAACGCCATCATGAAAAACAACAGCGACGAGTCCGTGCTTGCGTTTCTGTCATTGAGCATTGGAACCTTATTCAGCTATTTTGCATACTACCTTGGCCTTACGCCCTCTGCAGGCGCATTTTTGGCAGGCAGCCTTATTGCTTCATTGCCGAACGCAAAGGAATACGGCCGGGCCATACATCCTTTTGCCATGATTTTTACAGCCATATTCTTCATATCGATGGGCACACTTGTGGATTTTAAGTCCGTGCAGTCAAACGCATTGTTGATAACTACATTGATAATTGCCTTGATTATCTCGATGTTCATAGCAGTTGGGCTTTTGACTTACCTGGTGGCAAACTTCAAGGATGAGCAGCCATTTTTTGCCAGCCTTGCAATGATCCCTATAGGAGAATTTTCACTGCTGATAGCAAAAGAGAGCCAAAAATTTGATGTTGGAGTTGATCTTGTCACAATAACCGCATCAATAATATTCATCACAGCCATAATAATGTCTTTCGGCATAAATTACAGCGAAAAACTGCATTCAGCGCTCAGCCAAAAAGTTCCTTTGAGGGCAAGGCTTAAGTTTGAAAGGCTTTCAGGCTACATGAGGAAATTTTTTGACCAGATAGAAATAGAGAATTTTTTCACGAAAAAGCTGAAATCCGAGTCAAAAATAGTTTTCATGCTCATGGTGCTGGTGATGTTCGCATCTTTGCTGCTAAGGAAGATCTCATTGCTGGTTGGGGCCAGATTCGGCACAGTTGCTTTGTACGCATTTTACGTGCTTAGCGCGATGATTGTGATTTACCTCCTGAATGCCCTTTACAAAAGGCTCAGGGAAGTGCACTACACATTGTCCGTGATATTGACGCATGTGGACAGCTCAAGAAACCTCAAAAAATGCAGCGCCATGCTGAACAACCTGCTGCTTGCTTTGGCAATGTTTTTTTCGGCAATGCTGTTCCCGTTCGCAATATTCGCGTTCAACCTTGCAGTGTGGGCAAACTTAATCCCATTTGTCCTCATAGTAGCATCTTTTTACTGGATGAAAAGGCTGGTTTCGCTCATGAACGGAGCTTCTTTTTCCCCGAGCTACAGCGCCAGCTTCGCTGCTGCTAAATTGTAGACGAACTTATATAACTAACCACCATAAAAAACGCTCGGGCAGGTACATTTTCCATTAACTTATGTGTTTCTTAATGTATAAGACTGCCTTTTTGCTTTAAATGTTGCATTTTCTGCATAAATTGAGAATGCTTCATTAACGAAAAATTCAATAAAAAATTAAAAATAATAATCCCACCCGCCCATTTATGTCATTACTGATTAATCACAACAAAACGAAAGATTTATAAAGTAATCTTTTGTTGTATTGTGCATTATGACATTAGACCAAACTATAGAAAAACAGTTGCATAGAATTGATTTCTTAAGAGATAACTTAACTGAAGTACTTGCTACTAAAGCAATGCAGGGAACACACTACAATCTATTACTTTTAGCAAGAGTTTTGGTAGACGAATGGGCTGCACCTTTAGTTCGCAGAGAAGTTGGATCGTACGAAACTATGCTTGTTGCAGTTGGGGACGGATTTAAAAAAAATACACATCCAACCGTGAGCCGATATGTAAGTGATGGACAATACTCTCAACTTTTCGATGCCATTAGTAATGGAAATCAATTTGATATTGTAGATTTATTTCTCCAGCGTGAGATTAGAAGTAGAGAAGATGCTACGAATAGAATTCCTGCTTTTTTAGACGAGCTTCCTCGGATGTCGAGTATTCCCCAATATTTGTATTTTCGCCATTATGACACATTTAGGAAACTCATATCTATAGAGAGACTCCCAGCCCATCAGGAAGTTATTGACCTGCTTGTCTTTTCTGAAGAAAATTTTTTAGCAGGAAGAAGAGAATTAAACTTTGAATTATTTGGACTTGAGCGTCTGCTTCCATATACGCTCCCAATAGATGGATATGGGATATTTACGTACGAACCACCAAACATCATGAGTAACCACCATGTTCATCATTTTCTCACAGATGAATTTGTTAGGGGGTTAGCAATCGAAATACAACGACTAGGCATTGCCGGAAATATGGTAGAAATTGCTGCAGGTCAAGGCAAATTAAGTTATTGGCTTAATAAATGTGGAATCTCAATTAAGGCAACGGATGAGCAACCGCGTTCAGATTTTGTTGAAGAGATGAATTGTGATGAAACTTTAAGAACATACAAGCCAGAATTTGTTTTAACATCATGGTTGCCTGCATATGGTCTTGCTGTCAACCCATTGTTGCTGGATACTCCAGTTCTACAAAGGATACATGAAAACCAACCTAACTTGCAGAAGAGAATAATAGAAGACCCGTCTGTTAGATTTTATATTTCAATAGATCCCCATGCTGCTCAGGGAGACTGGTCTGGACGTGAAGCTACTGCGTTTAGAATAAGTAACATTTCAGGTCTCGAGAGGCATAGCATTGGAGCAGATATTTTGAGACAACATCGGGATTGGCCAAATTATAGTGGCATACTTGCTGAGTTTAAAACAAATCCAGATGCAAGATTATCAAGTAAAAAATCTGTATATTTGTTTGAAAGAAAATAATGCTCAATAAAGGTTGGAGATTAAATAAAATGTGGCAAGTTCCGGTTTGTCAAGTAAAAAAGTTCATCTAACGTACTAATTCTTACAATCAAAGCCATTATTTCTCCTTTTGTCTTCGCCTGTACTTTCGTAAAGCGAACTTTTTAGGGAAATCGGTCATAGACTCTTGAGCGTTTATCTACTTTGACTACAATGAGCTTATTTGGATTGTATCTGACAATGTAAAGAATTCTTTGGTCGCCAACTCTGACCCTAAAGACTTTCTCGCCTTTAAAATCTTCAACTCTCTCAATATCCTGTGGAAATGGATTTTCTTCTAGCTTTTCAATTTTTTCCCGAATTCGCTCTCCGCCATATTTCTTGATATGTCGGAAATCGCAATCGCACACACCTTGTGACTTCAGCGCAAGGCAAGCGAGCGATTTCCGAGCATCTCATAAATCATAGATTTTCCAACAGCACAAGCTTTTTAAATAAACCCATATTAGAAATTTTTTCAAATGGCAAGCTTTAAACTTTGCATTTCAGACCCGTCAACGGGAAAGACTTTCCAGAAAGAGGTAAAGGACAGCATGGCAGCGCCTTTTCTCGGGCTGAACATAGGCGAGACTATAAAGGGGGAAAGCATAGAGCTTTCCGGCTACGAGCTTCAGATAACTGGCGGCTCTGACTACTGCGGGTTTCCGATGAGGAGGGGCATCCTGGGGCAGAGAAAAAAAATAACAATACTTGGCGGCGTCGGCTTCAGGGGCGCCGGAAAGGGGATAAAGAGAAGAAAGACCGTCTGCGGCCATAAAATTCATGACAGGATATCCCAGATTAATCTAAAGGTTGCAAAGCCCGGGGCAAAAAAGCTGGCTGAAATCTTTGGCCAGGAAAACAAGGAAGAGAAAGCAGGGGCAAAAGAAGAGGCAAAAGAGCCAAAGGAAGAGAAAAAGGAAAAGAAAGAAAGCAAAGAGGCAAAAGAGCCAAAGGAAGAGAAAAAGGAAAAGAAAGAAAGCAAAGAGGCAAAAGAGCCAAAGGAAGAAAAGGCAGGCGATAAAAAGCAGCAATGAAGCGTCATTGCAAATTAAAATTTCAAAATTAAAACATGGCTAAGAAGAAAGATGATGAAGACCAAGAGTTGTCGAAAGCAGGCGAGCAAATCTCGGTGCTGCCTGCGCAGCCTGTCCTTAACATCGGCATGGTCGGCCATGTTGACCACGGAAAAACCACGCTGCTGGAGCGCCTGAGCGGCAAGTGGACAGACACGCATTCTGAGGAATTGAAGAGGGGCATAACAATAAGGCTCGGCTATGCAGACCTGACTTTCAGGAGATGCGGCAATTGCAAGGGCGACAAGGCATACACAACAAAGGAAACCTGCGCAGCCTGCGGCTCAAAAACCATTCCATTAAGGAAGGCCAGCTTTGTGGATGCCCCCGGCCACGAGTCTCTGATGGCCACAATGCTGAGCGGGGCAACAATAATGGACGGCGCTTTGCTCCTTGTCGCAGCAAACGAGGAATGCCCCCAGCCCCAGACCAGGGAGCATTTGATGGCGCTGCAGATAATCGGGGTTAAGAACGTCATTGTCGTCCAGAACAAGATTGACCTGGTTACAGAAGAGCAGGCGCTGAAAAATCATTCGCAAATAAGGGGATTCCTTAAGGGCTCTGATTTTGAAAATACCACTATTGTGCCGATTTCTGCCCAGCACCGCGTCGGCCTGGGCTACCTGATGCAGGCAATTGACGAGAACATACCCACTCCTGTCAGGGATTCAAGCAAGGAGCCGATCATGCTTGTTGCAAGAAGCTTTGACATAAACAGGCCCGGGATTGTGCCGGACAAGCTTGTCGGCGGCGTGTTGGGCGGGAGCCTGAAGCAGGGCACCTTGAAAATCAACGACACTGTAGAGATAAGGCCCGGGAGAAGCGTGGTTGAGAAAAACCAGCAAGTGTGGAAGCCCATTACAACAAAGATAACCGGCCTAAATTCCGGAGGCGAAAGCCTTGAGGCAGTTGGGCCTGCCGGCACCATTGGGGTTTTGACATCTTTGGATCCCTCAATTGTAAAATCAGACCAGCTTACGGGCTCTGTGGCTGGGCTTCCCGGAAAATTGCCCAAGGTCTGGAACGAGCTGGTTTTGGATGTTCACCTGCTGCAAAGAGTTGTAGGAACACAGGAAGAGCTGAGTGTGGAGCCTGTCAAGATGACTGAGCCGCTGATGCTCAATATAAACTCGGCCGCCACAGTCGGGATTGTAGTCGAGCTCAAGAAGAACAAGGTAAGGTGCAGGCTAAAGCTGCCAGTATGCGCCGACCCCAAGTCCAGGGTCACAATATCAAGGAGGATTGGAAACAGGTTCAGGCTGATAGGGTACGGCGAAATCGCTGAGAAGTAAAACTAAGTTTTTAAATAAAAGCGCATTTCTTTGCTCCATGAGGGGGCTGGTCATAGTTTTGTCAATACTTGCAGGATTATCCTTATTTAGCTTGATTGCTGTGAGCTCAGCCAATGGCAAAATCGATTCTGGGGGCTCTCCAAAAAAGATTCAATTCGAGACGTTCACTTCTGCCGTGTGCGAAAATAAAAACGGGATGGTGCACTGCAGGGATGAATTTTTCGTCAACTGCGACGGAAAAATATCGCAGCCATCTGAAACTGCGGAATGCAACGGGTTCAGGATTGACAACAAGGTGGCCGGATTTGCAGTTTTCGGAAAAGACTGGAAAGATCCCCGGCAATGACGTTAATCAAAACAAAAAATAAAAAAAAATAAAAATCTAAGAAAACTTTGAACCTAGAATTGTAATCCTAGTATCTTGGTCTTTTCTTGCTGTAACAGTCCCTGCAGTAGACTGGGCGCCCTTCTTTTGGCTGGAACGGTACTTCCGCATCCGCGCCGCAATCAGAGCACTTTATCTTGTGCATGGTTCTATTCTCAAACCCATATCGCATATTCTTCAACTCCTTCTGGTTAGTTACACGAAATTTACTAGAAATAGCAATTCCGATGTACTGTGCTATAGTGTACTTAACTACTATATAAAGGTATCGGTTTTTGGGATGGTAAGGTCAACTTAAGGTAATCTTAGCACCGACAATGGCGGTGCGACGGTCAAAATCTCCGCTTCGCTACGATTTTGCCCTACTTGACACCCCGTAAGGGACAACCCCCGTCAAGCCGCACGCCACGTCGGCGCTGGCGAGGCAGGGGATGCTCCATCCGGGATGCCGAGTAGGGCATGCGAACATAGTGAGCATGACCGTCAGCGCCAATGTGGTGGCGTGCGGCAATGTAAAACTTCTTAAGTTGACCGTATCTTGTTTTTGTCGGTTTGTTTGCTTTGTTCTTTGCTCATCATGTTTCAGGTATTGTGATAAGAGTTCTTGACCTTATATCCACAAGATAATCCAGCGCATCAACCATTCCTTTGTCCATTGAATCGCAATATCCGTGGCCGCAGCTGGTGTCATTGACCAGGACAAACTGCTTCGGCTCTTCTGCCTTTGAGAATGTCTTTGCCGCAGAATTTAAGGGGACAATCTGGTCATAGGCGCTGTGCATCATCACAAGCCTTCTGGGAGCCAGCAACGGCATGTAATGGTCGGCATCAATGGATTCAAGAAAGGTATTCCTGCTTTGGTTGGGCCCTCCCTTAAAGTCAAGCCCGGCTGTGCTTATCGCAAGCACCCCATTAATATGGGGCTCAATTGCAGCAGCTATGATGGCAATCCTGCCTCCAAGGCTTTCTCCTGCAAGCATTATCCTTCCCGAGTCTGTGAAAGGGGCGCTCTGCATCAAGTCGTAAGCGCGCAATGCATCATAAACAAGAAGATGCTGGAACGGCTCATTTCCGGAAGCGAAAGCTGCATAATCCTCATCCAAGGAAGGCACAATCCCGATAGTTTCGCCTGTCCCTCTCTGGTCTATGACAAGCACTGCCGCTCCAAGCCCGGCAATCTTTTTTGCCATGTCCAATCTTATTTCCTTGCCTACCCCGGCCCCGGGAAGGAATACAATGCCCGGAAGCAGCTCTGCCGCTGATGTCGGCAAGACCAAAAAGCCGTAAATATCTGCGCCTTTGCTCTTGAATATAATCCTGCTTACGGTTAAGTTTTCCTCCTGGCCGTAATTCTCCCTGTTGAACAGGACAGCCCCCCTGTCAGAAGGATATTCCAGATAGCCATTCTCATCAACTGACCATTCTTTTGGGACAGGCAGCTTCTGCTCGGCATTTTTATCCGGATAAGCCCTGTAGATAAAAAATGCCGCAGCTGCCAAAACCAAAATTACAACAACAGCGTACAAATGCGTTTTTTTTATCTTCATTCGACAAGTTCCAAAATTTCTTTGAAGCTCCTGATGTTTTGGTTGTTTTTATAAAGTTTTGCCAAGCGCATCATCCTGTTCCTGTCAATGATGATTCCCTTCGCTTTCAACAATACATTGGCGTGGCCGCTTATCAGGAACTGGCAGAACTGCGTAACATTTTTTGGGTTTCCTGCGTAATGGGCCCGTTCAAAATCAATCAGGAAGGGCTTTCCTTTGCTTATTATCACGTGCTTTAAAGGATGGTGCATCTCTTCCTTGTCAATCCTTAATTTGTCCAGGTTATGCAGTTGGCTGAAAACATTTTTGATTGTCTTTTTGATTTGGGAGCTGCTTGATTTCTTAAAATAGTCCAGTATGAAATCCCCTTCCAAGTATTCATATGCAAAATAGCCATCGCCAATAAACAGCAGTTTCGGGCCGATTTTTCGCCTGTTCAGCCTCTCCAGCCACTTTGCCTCGTTTTGTATCCTGCCGACTGCGCTGCTTTTGGGGTTCTTTGTCTTGATTGCGGCTTTTTTGTTTTTGTAATGCCCGGTGAACAGCAGCCCACGGCGCCCTTTGGCCAGATACTTTATGCTTTTTATTCCTTTACTCTCCAGCTTTTTGGCGAAATCATTTTTCCTCAGCAGGTAGACGCAGATGTCTTCAAAGAGTATGTGCTCCTTTTCCAGCTCTGTAAACTCCAGCAGACTGTTTTTGATGAACTCCTCGACTTTTTCTTTATTCGTCAGTGAGGAGAACACCATCAGTATTATCCCGTCAGGCTTCAGAAAATTGCAAACTTCGCTGATGAACTCCCGGATTGTTTCATATCCCTTTTTGCCGCCCTCGATTGTCAGGTCTTTGAGCTTTAGCTCCTGCGGCAGGTAAGGCGGGTTGAAGATTATGGTGTCAAATGTTCCTTTTACCCTTTTGAACAGGTCAGACTGCAGGAACCTTATTTTGGGGCTGCTGATGCAATTCCTGCAATAAGCAATCACGTCTTTTTGCACGTCTGTCGCCAAGACAGAGCTTACCCTTGGACTTTGGGCTGCAGCAATCGCCTGTATTCCGGACCCTGTCCCGATGTCCAGCACTTTGCCTTTGGCATGCAGCCTTACGTGCTTCTCAAGCATAGTGCTGTCTTCCTGAGGATCGTAAACAGATTTGCAGCTGGGCATATAGGAAAGTTGGAATTCAATGTATTATAATAGTTTGCGAAATATAATAGTTTGCGAAATTTCCATTCAACCCACTAAGAATGCAATAGAAAAAATCCAGCCAACTACGGCTTCGAGTTTCAAATCACAACGCTTATGCTGTCGCGCTTCTCCACCCTTATGATATTCTGCACAAAGCTTTCTATCTTGCTTTCGTGGGAGACTATGATGACCTGCCCCATGTTCAGCTGGCTGAGCAAGTCTCTTACCTTGTCAAGCTGCTCTGTGCTGAACCCGTCAGTGGGCTCGTCAAGCATTATTATGTCCTTGGTCTTTATTTCAGCCACAATGTCATTGATTACCTTGTTCAGTGCCAGCCTGTAAGCAAGCGCTACAGAAGTCCTTTCCCCTCCGCTTAGGTTCTCGATGTAAGTCTCGTAGCCGTCCTGCTGTATTATCGGCGTGAATTCCTCGTCAACCCTCACGCTTATCGCTTCATCTTCCATCAGCATGTCAAACCAGTTCTTGAACAGCCCGTCAAACTGCGAATGGATATTCACCATCACGTGCTTTTCCATGGCGGACATCAGGCTGACGAAGAACTCGTCAATCCAGTTTATCAGCTGCGATATTCTGGCAAGCAGTTCCCTTGCTTTTTGCTTCTCATTTATCTCTTTTTCAAGGCCCGAGATGAACCTCCTTATGGACTCTTTCTCGGCCTCGCATTTTCTTTTCTCAAGCTCTAGGAACCTTTCCTGCGGCAATAACTCGTCAATCTCCCTTTTGACTGACTTGTATTTTCCCTCTGTCTCAGAGAATTTTTCAGCCTTTGCATTAAGCCCGGCTTTCTTCGAGTTAAGCGCGCCAATCTCCATCTTTATTTTTTCCTTTAAAGCAAGCTTCTCTTCCCTCGCAGCCTGCTTTTCGCCCAGATTTTCAAACTTCACTTTAAGCACATTGAGGTGGCTTTGCTCCCTTGCCATGAAATCTATCTCTTTCTTTAGCTGGAGCCTTATCTTTTCCAGATTAGTTTCCTCTTCCCTGCAGCCCTTGACCAGCTCCAAAAGCTCTTCCTGCTTCCTGCCCTCCCTTGAAATGACCTCATGCCTGTGGCTTTCATCAACCTTCTGCTGGCATACCGGGCAGATGTCAATCTCGCGGATTTTCCTGACGGTCTCGCTGCAATGCTCCATTTTTACCTCTAGCTCCTTTATTTTTCTTAGCGTGTTTTTGTAGCTCGCCTCTGCTTCCTCTATCTCTTTTTCTTTTTGCCCTATCTTTTCAGGGAAGCTTTCCATTTTGTCCAGGCTCTTATCCCCAATATATTCCCTGATATCGGCAATCTGGCTTTCAAGCTTTTTAACCTCGTCGTTCAGCCGGTTATTCTGCTCTATCTTATGCGCCAGATTTGCATCTGCAACGCTCAGCTCTTTCCTCAAAGAGTTCAATTCGGCAATTTCGCTTTCAAGAAGGCTTATTGAGCTTCTCTTTTCGCTGATGATGCCTTTTACTTCGGCAATTTTTGGCATTAAGCCGCTTATTATCCTGTCAATCTCCAGAATCTCGTTTTTCCTTTCCTCTGCTTCCTTCTTCTTGTATTCAAGGTCAAGCACGAAGCCGTCAAGGTGCCTTTTCCTCTCGCGCAGGAATCTTATGATGATGGCTGAGTTTTCCCTTATTCTCTTGTACTTGTCTATGTTGAATACTTTCCTCAAAGTGTCCAGCCGCACATCATTGCCCTCGTAAAGAATCTGCTTCATCTCCTCCTGCGGGGTGTAGACAGTATACCTGTAAATCAGGTCTTTGCCCTTCCTGACAAGGTCTTTGGGATAGCCCAAAATGTCAAGGGTGATTGCTCTTAACTCCTCGGATGTGCCTTCTTTTTTTATGCCGTTGATTATTATGTATCCGGCTTCCTGCTTTATGTCGTCGTTGCTTCTTTTCAATGTTCTTTTTATTATTATGTCCTTGTTTTCTATGCCCATCCTCAGCTCGACAGAGCCTTCTTTACTGCCATGCCTCAGGAGCGTATATGCCGGCAGCTCGCCTTTTTTCGCCCCAAAGATCGCAAATTCTATTGCAAGAAGTATTGTGGACTTTCCGGAGCCTATGTCGCCTGCGAGAAGCACAGAGCCATTAGGAATGCGGATTTCCTGGTCTTTATAGCTTCTGATATTGTGCAGCCTGATGGATTTGAGGAGCATAAACGAAGGGAATTGTTTAAGGATTATAAAATTTACCCATAAATCTCACATAAATAGTCACCGGGGGTTGATAAAAATTTCACTCCGCCAGCTTCTTCTTCAGATTCTCGATGACATGCACAGGTGTAGGGTCAATCTTGTTTTGCAGTGCCAGATAATAAGAGGCGTAATCAGCGTAATGCAATGCAGAAAACAATCTTGAAAGCATCGAGCTTCCTTTTGTATAGACTTCAACAACTTCGATTTTTTGCGAGATTATCTCCTTTGTGATGTCCATCCTTTTTACGATTCTTTCATTGTCATGGTTATCCCTTATAAAAATTGAAATGAATTTATCCTTCGCCATGGTCTGGTAACCTACAATCTCGTTGTGGTTCATCTCTGAAAATACATGGGCAAATGCAGCAACCTTGCTGTTCTCGTTGAACTGCGTCTTCCATCTGTAAGCGACAGCTGAAAACTGCTCTGAAGCATAGATCAATGGCGTCCTGTTTCCTATTCTCTTTGCCAATTTTTCTCCAAATGCCCTAAACTCCTCTTTTTTTGATAAAATCTCAAGCATTTCATTGACATCGCCTGCATTATCTTTTGCAATCCCCGAATTTACCAAAACGCCCAAAACCGGAAAGAACAGATATCCTAAAGCTGCCCTCGGCTGCAGTCCTTTTGGGATTTTTATTAATTTGCCTGCCAGCTCGCTTAGTTTTCCGCCGGATGTGACAGCGACAACCTTTGCCTTTTTCTTCTGTGCGTCATCAAAGGCAGAAAGCGTCTCTTCAGTGTTGCCGGAGTAGGAAACCGCAAAGACCAAAGTTTTTTCGTCGACAAAATTCGGCAGCTTGTAGTCTCTCACAGCCAGGATTGGAATTTTTGAATCATGCAGGTATGATTTCAGCAAATCGCCTCCGACAGCTGAGCCGCCCATTCCTGCCACAACGATTTTATCAATCTTGCCAGAAACAGCCATGCCTTTTGCCAGTCCAAGCGCAGTCCTGCATTGCTCAGGAAAATCCTCAATGGCTTTGAGCATATTTGAGTTATCGATTGGCATGCTGAAAGAATTATTTTGAAATATTAAAATGTTTGGGTTGCTTTATTACTCTCCCTCAAACTTAACCATTGAATATAGCTTACAACCTTTTGCTTCTACCTTTTCTCTGCCATGTAAATCTGGTAGTTCTATTATAACAGCACATTCTACTACATGCCCGCCTAGCTTTTCTATAAGGTTAATAGCCGCACCCAAGGTACCAGAAGTAGCCATTAGGTCATCAACAAGCAGAACTTTTGCGCCTTTCGGTATCGCATCAATGTGGATTTCAACTGCTGCCCTGCCATACTCGAGCTTATAGCTTTCCTTTTCTGTCTTGTGGGGAAGCTTGCCCTCTTTTCTTATCGGAATAAACCCCTTCTGCAGCTTGTGGGCTATTGCGCCGCCCAGGATAAACCCCCTGCTTTCAATGCCGGCCACGAAGTCAATATCTGTATTTTCATACCTTACGCAGAATTTGTCTACCACATAGCCGAATGCTTTTGCATCTTTGAGAAGAGTTGTGACATCCCTGAACATAACGCCTTTTTTCGGCCAGTTTGGGATTGTTCGTATGACTGATTTCAAATCCATATGTAATGATATATAGGATGTATATTTATATTTTTTTGATTTTGATTTGAAAATATTTTTAAACAATATTCATTCTCTGTTTGCCTATGCTAATAAACGGCATAAACTACCGCACAGTCTGGATGCAGGACACTTCTGTCTACATGATAAATCAGCTGTTATTGCCGTTCAAGTTTGAAATTTACCAGTCGAAGAATTATCTTGAAACAGCGAATGCAATAAAAACCATGATTGTGAGAGGCGCGCCTGCAATCGGGGCAACAGGCGCTTATGCTTTGGCGCAGGCTGCTTTGCAGTATGAAGGGGAAGATTTCAATAATTTTAAAATTTACATTGATGAGGTTTTTAATTCATTGAATTCAGCAAGGCCGACAGCAAATGATTTGAATTATGCATTAAATTTTGTAAAATCAAAAATGTTTGTGGAAAACAGCATAACAAATTCCAAGATGAGGGCTTTTGAGCTGGCGAGGGAGTATGCCGACTGGAGCGCTGAGGTTTGCAGGAAAATAGGCGAGCACGGAAATCAATTGATAAAAAACAATCAAAATATATTGACGCATTGCAACGCAGGAGCATTGGCATGCGTAGACTATGGAACAGCATTGTCTCCTATCAGACTTGCGCATTATAATAAAAAGAACATATTTATTTATGCCGACGAGACAAGGCCAAGAAACCAGGGGGCGTCATTAACCGCATGGGAGCTTGCGCAGGAAAGGATTCCTCATGCGATAATAGCGGACAATGCAGCCGGATTTTTCATGAGGAAAGGAAAGATTGGCTTGGTCATTGTCGGGGCAGACCGGATTGCGATGAATGGCGACGTAGCAAACAAGATTGGCACTTATGAGAAAGCTGTTTTAGCGAAGGAGAACAACATTCCGTTTTATGTTGCGGCTCCATTGTCAACCTTTGATAAAAATTGCAGCATAGGAGAAGGCATTCCAATAGAGGAAAGGCACGAAGATGAGATAACCCACATGCAGGGCATTGACGAAAATAAAAATATCAGGAAAATAAGGATTGCGCCGATGGAAAGCCAGGCAAAAAATCCGGCTTTTGACGTGACACCGGCAAAATATATAACTGGGATTATAACAGAGAAAGGAATTATCAAGCCAGTAAAAGAAGAGATTGAAAAGTTTTTAAAATAAATAACATTTATATATAATCAAAAGTTTATACATCATAAAATGGACTGGGGAATGAAAAACAGATTAAGCAGAATTTTTAATCAAAAGAGCGGCAGGACTGTAATGCTTGCCGTAGACCACGGCTATTTCCAGGGCCCGACAACCGGCTTAAAAAAGCCAAGGGAAACAATTGCCCCATTGCTGCCTTACTGCGATTCTTTGTTTGTTACAAGGGGAATTTTAAGGAACTGCGTTCCTGCAAATACTAAAACTCCGATATTCTTGAGAGTTTCAGGCGGCCCAAGCGTTTTGGGAGAGTTATCGAACGAAGACATTACGACATCTATGAAAGAAGCTTTAAGATTAAATGCTGTTGGAGTAGGCATGTCAATTTTTGTCGGAGAGAAAAACGAGGACAGGACAATTTCAAATCTTGGAAGATTAGTCAATGAAGCAGAAGATATAGGAATGCCTGTTCTTGCAATTACCGCTGTGGGTAAGGAAATGGCAAGAGACGCAAGATACCTTGGCTTGGCAACAAGAATTGCCGCCGAAATAGGCGCCCACATGGTTAAAACATACTATTGCCCGGAAGATTTTGAAAAGGTAGTTGAAGGCTGCCCTGTGCCTATTGTGATTGCCGGCGGAAAAAAAATTCCGGAAAGAGAAGCATTGGAAATGCCCTATAATGCAATAAGCAAAGGCGCTGCCGGAGTTGACATGGGCAGGAATATCTTCCAGTCGGAAAACCCGGTTGCAATGATGCAGGCAGTAAGGGCTGTTGTGCATGAAGGCTATACTCCAGATGAGGCATTTGAATTGTTCAACAAGCTGAAAGGGCAGAAAATTGTTGATAGTGTTGTGGAATAATCCGACCAACGAAAAACAACACGGAAATACCTTATACTTCCTCTAACATTGAATAAAAGATTAGCTTCGCTTCATCCAAATTTTTTCCAACGAGAAAAGTTGGGGACAACGATACATTTATATATGTGTTTAAAATTTATTACATCAGATGGGAAAAAATAAAACAGTTGCAATTTTACTTTCATTATTTCTGGGTGGTTTAGGTATAGATAGGTTTTATTTGGGTTATACAGGATCGGGTATATTAAAATTATTAACACTTGGTGGATTAGGAGTATGGGCATTGATAGACCTTATTAGAATCATTGTAGGAAACCTCAAACCTAAAGATGGGGACTACGAATAAAATGCCAGAAGACAAAAAGAAAAAAGACCACGATGAAATGTATTGCTCAAGTTGTGGAGTTGTTATCAAAAAAGAAGCTGAGATATGCCCTAAATGTGGAGTCAGGCAAAGAAGTTCTTCATCACCTCAAGGACAAATTGGAAATAAGAATTGGACAACTGCCTTAATTCTGTCTATATTATTGGGTGGTTTGGGAGTTGATAGATTTTATTTGGGATACGTCGGTCTTGGAATCCTTAAATTATTAACGCTTGGTGGTTGCGGAGTCTGGACAATCATAGATATTATATTGATTGCAACAAATAAGTTAAAAGATGCAAATGGCAAACTTTTACAAAAGGATTAGGCTTTTTTTTAATAAATTCTTTTTAATTCTAAGCTTATCTAAACCGTTAAGTAGGGTAATAGTTTTTTCTTTTGGTCTGATTCTCTTATTCTTTTTGCCAACTAACAAACTTCATTATTTGCCGGTTCGCTCAATATACGAATCACTTTTCAATTTTAAACCGTATTCCTCTGGAATTACAAGAGCAGTTTCACGATTATTACATGGTGACGTAAAAGAGGCTTGGGAATTTAATCCTCTTGTCTATTTAGTGATTCCGATAGCTCTATTTATTTTAATAAAAGATGTGTGGTATTTAATAAAAACTAAAGATTTTTCTGTATAATTAAAAAACTTACTGCCCCAAACTTTTCAGTCCTTCGGGCATTTACCCTGCTTCGCAGAAATTCATACAATCGGTGACAATCTTAAAAAATAATAAAAAACGGCTATCCCGCCATCCCAAAGTTCGCTTTAACTCGAAATTTTTGCCTTCGGCATAGTTGCACTAATAACCTTTTTATAAGCTTCTTTATTCTTTTTTATTATGCGCGCCGCAGTCTATTACAGCAACAAGGATGTAAGGATAGAGGAAAAGCCAATTCCACAAATTAATGATGATGAGCTTCTAGTAAAAGTCATGGCCAGCGGCATCTGCGGCACAGATGTCATGGAGTGGTACAGGGTAAAGCAAGCGCCTCGAGTTCTAGGGCACGAAATAAGCGGCGTAATCGGTAAAATTGGAAAATATGTTCAAAATTTTAAAGCTGGCGACAGGGTTTTTGTCTCCCACCATGTTCCATGCATGAAATGCAATTACTGCTTAAATGGCCATCATACCGCATGCGAGACCTTGCACAGGACAAATTTTGACCCGGGGGGGTTTTCAGAATACCTCAGAGTGCCAAAAATAAATGTTGAATTCGGAACATTCAAGCTGCCCGGTAATGTTTCATTTGATGAGGGAACTTTCATAGAGCCGATAGGCACGATATTGAGGGCGCAAAGACTGGCTAATCTAAAAGAAAATCAAACCCTGTTAGTCATTGGCAGCGGCATTTCTGGACTGATGCACATAAAAGCTGCAAAATCAAAAGATGTTAAAAAAATAATTGCAGTTGATATCAGCAAATACCGCTTGAATGCTGCAAAAAGGTTTGGAGCGCATTATGCAGTAAATGCAAATGAAGATGTTGCTTCAAAAATAAAGGAGATTAATGAAAACAGGCTGGCAGATTTGGTGATTGTGTGCGCAGGGGCGTTGCCAGCAGCGCAGCAGGCTTTGAAATGTGCTGATAAAGGCGGCACAATAATGTTTTTTGCTGTTCCAAGGCCCGATGAAAAGCTTGAAATTCCAATAAATGACTTCTGGAGAAATGAAGTGAAGATTATGACCTCTTACGGCGCAGCACCAAATGATTTGGAAGAGTCAATAAGACTAATCGCTTCTAAAAAACTGAATTTAAATGAAATGATAACTCATAAATTAAGGTTTGACGAGATACAGAAAGGCTTTCAACTGGTTGCAGAGGCAAAGGATTCAATAAAGGTGATTGTTGAGCCGAATAGTTAAAATTAATTGCCACCAATAACTGATGTTTTTATGTCCTCTCTACATTTACACTCTACATAGTTAATTTTAGGGATAACTTGCATAAGAAGTTTTTTAACATTCTCAGCATTCTGCCTCATCACTTTTAAAACTTCATCTATAGTAACGTGTGCCCTGTCGTCCATAAAACAGTCATAATCAGTGCTCATCGCAACAACCGCATAGCAGATTCCAGCCTCCCTTGCCAAAACCACTTCGGGAACAGTGCTCATGTTTATTACGTCAGCGCCCCATTGCCTGAACATATGGCTTTCTGCCTTTGTAGAGAATCGAGGGCCTTCAATCGTTATTACAGTGCCTTTCTTATGAAAGTCTAAATTAAGCTCTGAGGCGGACTCTGCCAACAAGCTTCTTAATTTTTTGCAGAATGGCTCTGCCATTGGTATATGGCATACTTTACCAGCATCATAGAATGTGGAGTCCCTTTTAGTTGTCCTGTCAATGAACTGGTCGCAAAATACTAAATGCCCCGGCTTAATCTCTTCTCTTAAAGAGC
>Ga0209541_10006273_pt1 | contig 20353 bp, 19 predicted proteins | sample RifCSPlowO2_01_FD_184027 | JGI IMG/M metagenome (GOLD analysis project Ga0209541, IMG submission 184027) | Groundwater microbial communities from Rifle, Colorado - Rifle CSP2_plank lowO2_0.1 (SPAdes) (version 2) | ecosystem: Environmental > Aquatic > Deep subsurface > Groundwater | place... | reverse complement strand
GCGATCTACCGTCAAATCTATTACTACAACCACTTGAGGATTCACACCACGCTGAAGATGTCACCTAGGCAGTTTTATCTAGCTACCCTAATGGACAAAAATGTCTAAAGAATGGGGTACTTGCCAATGGGATCGTTTACTGGCTTCAGTATGAAGGCTGGATCATAGAAAAAAGTGAATTTCCTCATATATCCTATGAATGCCCTCAGTCCTTTTTGTATAAGCGTCGGACCGAGAGATTGAGCGGCATCACAACTGCGAGCGTATATGATTGATTTAGACGGAATGCTTTGTCCATCCATGAGAGGTTGATTATCATATCCTTTAATGATCTCGGTAGTACCATGACCGTTAAAGAAGATAAGTGATGGATTTTTGGATTTTGTATAGCTCTCAAACTTTTTTCGGTTCGCCTTTTTGCCCTTCAGATCATACACGGCTATAGATTTTTGATTAGCGAGTTTGATGATGTCTTTACTCCATATGCAACAATATTTTGTCACGATCTCATGATCGGGACGAGTGACAAGCATAGATTTACTCATGCGCGTATATGGCTCCGCTGGTAAGTGCCTGCAGAAATCCCAATTCCATAACCATCATTTGTTTACCAACCTCGTCTTCGTCTTTGATGTGTTCGATGAGATCGTTTTTATTAAATTCTTCTGAACCGACGGCAATGCGAAGAGTTTTGGGCATAACGTTGACACGCTCAAGGACAATCGCCTTAAGTTGTTCTCTGAACACAGGATTAGAGAAGATATCTTCCGTTAGTCCTTTTTGATTATTCATTTAGTATTTTTAGGTTGACCAATAACTGTAATATCTCTTTGCTCACAACTGTATCTTGTTCAACTTCAAGCTTGGCTGATTGCCAAGTATAAGGTTCATCTTTTATCACCGCGATAATCTCTTCGCGGCTTCCACGTGGCAAATTGGCGTATGTTTTTAGAAAGAGGGCCCTGGCATCCATAGATACAGGATATTATAGCATATGGTCATAAATGCAATGCTGCGCGTACAAATAAGATACTAAATAGTGTTGACAACGTGGCAAGGTTTAACCTTGACATTGGGCCCGAGAGAGGAAAACAAGTCTCCACCGCCTGTGGATAAACTTGATTCCCATTTTCTTTTATGTATACTTAGGGTGTCTTTCGGTTTTTTCGACCGGAAGGGTATAACATCCAAGAGCAACCCTCCGCGAGGAGGGTTGCTTTTATTTGTTTTCTTTTCCCTTGTCCAACTCTGCCCTGTGTTTCAATTCTTTTCCCCAAATCTCATCAACATTCAGAATGTCAATGTATCCATCGGCGCCGGTTCTTAGTTCTTCAGACACATTATTCCTTGAAGAGAAAACAAAAACTCTTTTATCATGATTCCTCAGATAAGTAACCAATGGAAGAAAATCGGAATCACCCGTAAAGAAAACTGCTGTCCTATATTTCTTTAGATGATGAAGTGAATCAATAGTAATTTCCACATCCATATTCCCTTTTTCTTCCACAATATTTCCCCGCTCAGTTAAGACGTTGATTCTTTTTAATTCCTTTTTTACAACAAAAATCCCCAACCCTTTCTTAAGAAAAGTAAAGAATTTATGTTTACCATTCAAATTGTACTTTCTCGTGCCTTCTGCTGGATATGCAGTATAGTAAAATACTTTAATCGAAGTTCCATTAAACTTTTGCTTGATATATTCGGTTGTCTTGGCGTAATCTAAAAATTTACTTTTGGTTTTCTGCGCCGCCCACAAATTAGAGGCATCTATGAAAACATAAATTGTGCTCGCCTTTTGCTCAACTGGAGGTTGTTCCATAACATTATTTAATCATCCAATAAGTTCCAAGTCTAATTTAAGGATGTGGGAATCATGCTGGAAGGGATTTATGTGCCGATTTTGGTTAGGAATCGTGTCACCTAGCTTCTTTTGGCCGCCATGATGGAGGGGTGTCTATCTGCTATATAAAATTTGTTGATATTCGGCCTGTAGCGCGTCGTAATTAATTATGTACTGACTGTTTAGATTTCTTACTACTGCATCGGATTGTTCAAGCGTCATGCCAGAACTATTACGAGCCGCCGCAATGTCTTTTGCATATTTAGCATTTAGGTCTGCGATCTTTTGATTTACGGCGTTTAATTTTTCTTGTTTATCTAACGTCGCTTTAATAACGGCGTCATTTGTAGCATTTTGATTAGCAACACTAGAGGCGGTCAACCCCGCGACATATCTGTTATTCTCATCAGTATACTCTTTGATAATCTGGTTATATGTCAATTCCCAAGAATCAAATTCTGATGGAACACGTTTCCCCACTTTCGCTAATAAACCATCGAGTTTGAAATAGAGGTCATTAAGATATTTTAAGTGGGATTGTTGATTGCTGTCCTGTATGCTCGCCTCTCTAGTACTAACAATATCACTATCAACCTTTTTGTCTCGCATAAAAGCATATTTTGCCTGCAAGTCATCATATAAAGCTTTGTAGTCTCTGGCTGGCTGAACGAGTGGTAGTGGAACCGAACGAACGGGGTTAACTGGTTGAACCGCTTGGGATGGTGCCTGTTTTGGAACAACCACGGGCTTCTTCGGTGGTTGTGTTGGCGCCGGCACTTGACCACTATCAACCTTCTTTGGAGAAGGTAGGACTTGGGTTGTGGTCGCTGTTATTTCTGTGGTAGTAGATATTCCACTTGCTTTATTTTCCAGCTTTTTTTCTAATTCTTCTATCCGATTTTCTAAAACTTGGGTTTTGACATCTTCGGTCGATTTAGAAAAGTGCCAATTATTAAACCAACTGATAGGATTCCACCATGCCGCAAGGGTAATTTGTGGCACCATAAGAATACTAAATATGACTCCCAAAAGTAGCGATTTTTTGCTCATATTTTCTTAATTTAAGACTATCACATTGATTAGATTCTAGCAACTAGACGAATGACCGAATCTTAATTTGTCTGTCTGGTAGCGTATAAGTTTGTAAATGATTCGCCTTTGGGAAAATTTGAAACAAATAATTCTAGGTCGCCAATTTTTTTTAAACATTTCTTATTTTCATCAATCTCCGATAAAAAGAAACCTAACTTAACCAGGTTCTTTAAAAATTGAAGCGGCGAACGCCCGAGTCTTCTGATCGCCTGCGGATAGAATTCCGTCAAGAGAATCAAATCCAGATTTATGGCTAGAGTTTTTGCCATTCCTTCCAAGGCCAAGCACTCCGCTCCCTCGATGTCCATTTTTATCAAATCAACTTTAGGGGATCCGTATTTTTCTAAAATATTATCCAAGGTGTCGGTTCTCACCAGAACTATTTTTTCTGTTCTAGATTTTTGCGACGATAAAGAATGATGACCTTTATTATCGTTGTCTAAATAAAGAGATTCCTCTCCTGATTTATTCGCCAGGGCGATTTTGAAAACAGTGACATTGTTGAGTTTATTTAAAGAGATATTCCTAGACAGCAAAGAAAAATTGTTTTCTTCCGGTTCAAAAGCCAACACCCTGCCATTTACTCCAACACGTTTGCCGGTAATAATGGTGTAGTAACCGATATTAGCCCCGACATCGATTACGGTCATGCCAATTTCAAGTTTCTCTCTAAACATCTTGACCTCGGTTTCTTCAAATGAACCCAACGCTAGCAATCCCGAGACCGCGACATCACTTTGATCAAGTTCCAACTGTCCCTCCTCAATTTTTAAAATCTTGGGGATGCCCATTTTTATAAACCGGTTAGCAATCTTTTTAAACGGCGGAAATTTGCTTATTAGGCGGTATATTTTAACCGGCGTTGCTGGCGGCAGAATTTTAAGAGTTTTCTTCAACAGGACAATCGGCCACCTTGGCTCTTGTTTTTTTATCATTTTTTGATTAGGATTACCCAATCACCACTCTATCATGAAAATTCACCGAGACGTTATCATCATCCCCACTTATAACGAGAAAGATGGTATCACGAAAATACTTCAAACGACCAACCGTCTTTACCCTGATATGGAGATCTGGGTGGTGGATGATAATTCCCCTGACGGTACGGCTGGTATTGTCTCTAAAATTTCTGAAAGCAATCCGAATATCAAACTTATCTCCAGAAAGTCAAAAACCGGTTTAGGCGACGCCTACAAGGAAACCCTGGCTAAAATCCAAAAGATAAATGATATCAGGTTCGTAGTAACGATGGACGCTGATGGTTCGCATAATCCATTAGATATAAAAAAAATAATTGAGGCGCTGGAGAAAAATGATTTAAGTATCGGCTCTAGATATGTGAAGGGCGGTGGAGTTAAAGGCTGGGGTTTTTTAAGAAATCTTATCAGCCGCGGGGGAAATTTGTATGCTCGGATAATTACGGGTTCGCCCGTTAGAGACGCCACGGCTGGATTCGTGGCCTTTAGGAAGACGATGCTGGATAGATTTGACGTTTTATCTATATCGAGTTCCGGTTATTCTTACCAAATTGAATTTAAGAATAAAATACTTGAGGTTGGAGGTCGTTTCTGCGAAGTGCCCATAATTTTCACCGATCGGGAAGACGGGCAGTCAAAAATGTCTGGCCGAATTGTTATTGAGGGAATGTTTGCTCCCTGGAAGATTGCCGGTCGGCTAATTTTAAAGAAGCGTAATTTTATAAATACATTCAAAAAGGCAATTCTGGCGTTCCTAGTTTTTTTCACTTTGTTTTTTTCACTTTACCGGTTATCGGAAAGCCCGTCAGTTTGGTATGACGAGGGTTTTTATTTTCAAACGGCCGCTAACCTGGCCGGATCTTCAGAATATGGGATACGATTTTCTCCTGAAAAAGTAGAACCTATTTCAAAAATGAGCGTCGGTTACCCCCTGCTTTATCCGCTCGCCGCCGTCTTCAAGGTTTTTGGATCAGACATTATTGTGGCTAGACAATTTATGCTCGTCTATCTTGTTGGTTTTATTTTGTCAGGATATTTTCTGGCTAAAAGGGCGTTCGGGAAAAATATCGCTTTGGGTTCATTGGCTTTGCTGGCGACCTTCCCGCCACTTTATGGCAACGGTAAAGCCATTTTAGGCGAAGTCCCGGGGTCTTTGTATTTAATTCTGGCTCTTTTGTTTATGAATTACGCTTTTTCTGGTCGGCCGACCCAAAAAAGTCTTTTCCTTATCTTGACGGGGCTGTTGATCGGACTTTCCGCCGCCACCAAACCAATTTTCTTGCTTGGATTGCCCGCCCTTGGCCTAGTTTTGTTAATAAAGTTTTTTTCCAAAAGACTTTCCCTCAAAGACCTTCTAATGATTGGCGTCCCAGTTTTGATTCCGATTCTGATTTGGATTTTCACTCAATTCAATCACCATGACTCCTTTTCAACCATCTTGGGTTTCTATGCCAATCCATCAGAAATAAGCGACATCCCAGGCCGATTTTTAGCAAATCTTCGCGGTCTGGTCGCCGGGATTGGGCCAATATATATTTTGGCGATACTCTTAATCTGGACCGCGTCTGTTTTAATCAGACGAGCAAAAAAGGAAAACTTTTCTTTGCCGGAGAGGGTCGCTTTTGTTTTTTCAATTCTGGTATTTTTGGCCTACTTCAGAACCGGTGGATTTTATCGCTATATTTTCCCAGCCCAAATTGTTGGGCTAATCTACTTTCCCCACGCCCTCTATTCTTGTCTTAATTGCATTAATTTACAAAAATATTTTATTATTTTGATAATAACTTCATTATCAGTTTTTGGCACTTATCAATTGGTATTTGATTCCTGGGTGGCTGATTTCTACGAAAGTAAAAAAACCGCCTTCTGGACCAATTATTTTGATAATTTTCCAGAAAAAACCAGTTTGTTTTTTTACAATACTCCGGAAGTCGCCTTATTTGATAAAGGTAAAAACTATTACCAATATCTAACCCCTTTCGGTGGCCCTTTTGGTCAGCAAAACTTAGCCATAATTAAGAGTGGTAAGGTAGACAAAATAATTATAGAAACAAGTGTTTTTGAGGGAGACAAAGAATGGTTTTTAAAAAAATATCGTCCAGAAAGACAAGTTTACAAATATACAATTTTAGAAAATCGGTCTATCTAAATTTAAGTTTTTTCATCGCAAACCAAGTCATTCTAAAAAGCAACCAGCCGTGTCGCCAGCGACTGATGTTAGTAACACCGTAGACCCTTTCGCGATAGTGGACTGGCAGATCAATAATCTTCAAATTTAGTTTGGTCGCGCCGAAAAGCAAATCGAAATCGCCGAACGGGTCGAAGTCGCCGAAAAATGGGCGATTCTTCTTGATATTTTCATAATCCTTCCGCCACAACATTTTGGTGCCGCACAAAGTGTCTTTGATCGGCTGGCTTAGAATCCAGGTGAAAGCCAAACTGAAAAACTTATTGCCCAAGAAGTTTAGGACGCGCATCGATTCTTTTTGCATCGGGTAAACCAACCGTGATCCGTTTATAAAATCCCCCTTATTCTCCACGATAGCATCATAAAACTTTTTAATCTCTTTCGGCGGGACGGTCATATCGGCATCGTAAATTGTCAAAATGTCTCCCGTAGCTAAATCAAAGCCATTTCGAACCGCATCGCCTTTCCCTTTACCCTCCTGCTTGGCATATTTTATTTTCTTCATCGCTTTATATTTTTCTGTCACTCGCTGTATTTCAGTAAAAGTATTATCCGTTGAATTACCCTCCACAAAGATGACTTCGGTGAACAAACCGAGCGTCGGAAGTTCCTGAACAATTTTTTCTATCGTCGCCGCTTCATTCCGAGCGGGGACAATAATGGATAGGGACGGCGATTGGTGCCGACTTGTGTCATCAATTTTTCTCAAAACTAGAAAGTGAAAAAGTCCTAAGCGAGAAAAGGGCCAGAGATTGGCCAAAAAACGATTAAATAACGACGAGATAATTGGAATGTAGATCGGCACGAGCATTTTTGTGCCAGATCTAATTACTTCCAATCCGGCCAAGTAAGCAAAGTTTTTCAAATCAGCCAGGGCCAACCAATTCTGCTCAATCGGCCCCTCGCGCCAACCGAGCCAAGAAGCCAATCGGAGGATAGGTTCCCACAAAGCGTTGTATTGAGTAATGATCAATCGCCCATTTTCTGGCAAAGATAGGTTTGCTTGAGTTAAGAAAGATTGGACATCATCCACTCGGCCCAAGACATCAGAAGCCACCAGATAATTAGATTGATCTTTAGGGCGCAGGAAATCAATAAAAAGTTTCAGATAAGAATAATAATACTGTTTCCAAAATTTCATGTTTGGCAGTGATAGACACGACCGGGGATCACCCCAGAACGGGTTTCAAAAACAATCCGGCATCGAGCGAAAAAATTTTTATAAAAACCATCGTATAATAACGGCATCTCGATAACCAGATAATAACCACCCGTCTTGTTGTGTTCGGCAAAACGTTCTTTATGCGCCTCTTCAAATTGCGGCGTCGCATAGAAACGGCCGGCGTATTTACCAATTTGCGAAAGTTTATAAGCGCCGATGTCATTGTAGGTAATCACACTTTTTATGTTGGGGGATGACTTTAAGAAAACAAGGGTTGACTGGAGCACTTGCGGCAAACTGCCGTTCAGGCGGCCCAACAGCAATTCTTCGGCCATCACGATATTATAGGCTAAACCAACAACCAAGATAGCCACAACCATGGCCGGTCGCCCAACCCGCTTGATTAAACCGAACAAGCCGAGAGCGAAAGTTGTTATAAAGGAAAGAATGAGAAAGAAAAAAGAAACATAAAATCCAGCCGGTCCCGAACCACCAGTAAAGGGATTCAAGATCAACCAGTCGCCGCGCCACACCTTAGCGAACCACTCCGTCTTGGGATAAAGCGGAAAAACTTGGTGAGGCAGGAGATTGAGAGATACCAAGCCAAGGGCTAAAAACCCTCCAACCAGAAGACCGATTTTTATCTGGCGGTTATTGATCCCTGCCAAAATTCGACTAATTATTACCGCGTTTATCGCCACCAGCGGCACGATTAGATACGCCAGATATTTATCCAAAGCCGCGCGCGAAAAATCGAAAAGTCCAAGGTAAAATACTAGACCCAAAATAATATACAAGAAAAAGGGTCTCAAGCGCTTGATCACATCTCGTGAGAAAAATAAGAGGGGAACAACAAGCAACGGAGAAAGATAGAAAACGGCCTTAAGCACTTGAACTAAAATTTGCAGATAATTCCGGCCACCGTCAGCGTAAGAACTGGCATGCGTTAACATTATTCGCCAGTCAAAAAATGGATAAAGGAAATGAGTGATAACCAAAGAAACAATAAACAACGCTCCAAGAATTAGCATCCCCAGCGCGGTCCAGACAAAACGTTTCCATGAAAACCGAGCGGCGGCCGACATTAATACAAAATCAAGCGCCAGGGCGCCAACGGCCAAGACAAAGCTTAGTTTCACCAACAAACCGAAAAGCAAGGCTAGGGCCAGAAGAATTAACCATCGTCTTGATTGTTCCGTCGATGTAGAATTCCAGCGATCGTAGAAGTAAAGAGCGAGAAGAAAAAAGAATGGTAAAATAGCTCCGTCCGTGTCTAGTTGAAGCGATGCCCACACGCCATAAAAAACAACGCCAGACAACGCCAGACTCATTAGGGCCGTTTTTTCATCCCATCGCCGCCGCAATATAACAAATAACAACCAGGCACTAGCGATGGAAAAACCGAACGGTAAAAAACGCATGGCCTCAGGACCGAACAGGGCTCGATCCAGCCGAAAAAACAATTGGGTTAAAGGTGGATGAGCAAAAAACGAACCGGCCCTCTCGGCCGAGGTCGAGGCCAAAACCAGCTTCCATTCATCTTGGTGATACGGCAAGGAAAGTCCGGGCAGACGCAGCGCCAGAAACAGGATAAATAAAACAATACCAATAGTTAAGGTTGGAGTTCGCATGTCGTCGCCGGTTTTTCTTTAAAAATAAAAAACTGATAAACAAAAAAACTTTCAAATGCAATCAGCCCGCTGGAAAAAAATTGCCCCAAAAGATAATGCAGACTGGCATATTCTACAAAAATATAAACCAAAAGAGTGTTAAGACCAGTATTGATAATCGCCGCCGTTATATATAACACCGCCTGTCGATGCAAATCGGCCTTAGAATTATTCTGGAAGGTCCAGAATTTCTGAAGAATAAAACTAACAACCACGGCGATCAAAAAAGCAACGACAACCGACAAGAGATAATGAAGGCCGACTAATTCAGTAAAAAAATAGAGAAAAAAGAAATCAACCCCGAAAGCCGTGCCGCCGGAAAATAAGTACCTCAAGATTTTTTTGATTCTTCCCATTGCGACATCATAACATTATTTTTACTAATCTTTCCACGAGCGCTGTTGACGCAAATTCTTCTTCGAAAACCTTTCTAGCCCGCGTGGCCGCTTGTTCGAGAAGTTTCGGTTGCATTGACAAATATTTTATTTTTTCAGCCAGCGCGACTGGATCGGCGAGCGGGATAAAAAAAGCCGTGACATTACCTTCAACGACTTCTTTAATCGCCGCGACTTGTCCGGTTAAATAAGGAATACCCATGGCTAGCGCCTCAAAGGCTTTATGCGGAATGGCGCGATCGAGGCGCGGATTGTCTTCAAATTGACCAAGCATGAGATCCGTCTTTTTCATGATCGTAATAAGTTCATCGTCAGGCAAGTATTGCGATGTTAATTCAAGATTTGGAAGATTATGTTGGCGCAAAAATTTTAAGGTCTGATCGAGGAAATATCCCGACCCAATGATTCTAAAACTAATATTATCATTATCTCTTAAAATCTCCACCGCTTTTAAAATATGGTTAATTCCAGATTCCGGCGTTAATTTTCCTCTGAATAAAACCGTGAATTTCCCATCTCTGTCTGATTTTATAAAATTTTGACTGAATTTTTCATCGGCTCCCGTGTATATTACCTCATATTTATCACTTCTCCCAAACTTTTCTTCAAAAAATTGCTTTTGGGCTTTACTCTCCAAAAAAATCTTATCGGCAAACTTTACTGCCATGAAATCTGCCAGTCGAGCTTTTAATTTATTCCATAAACTCGGATAATGAGAATTGATTTCAGCGTCATAAAGCGAACCAAGTAAATCCGCCATCACTTTTTTCTTAGCGATGAGCTTCGCGAACGGCACGACAAGATGCCCGGGGTAACCAACAACCATTACATCGTAATTATTTCGAATCGCCCGATGTTTCTGCCAAAGACGCCAATATTTAATCACCCCCCGTGAATTGTCCTGACATTCAATAATAACATGTCCCGCCTTTTTAAGCGCATTAATGTAAATCTTATTTCTTCCAAAATTGGGATTGTAGATTCCAAACCAACAAATAGTCATGGTCGCATGGCCAAATATAATTTTCCGGAGAGATTTTTCAAACTATGCATTTCTGCGAAAATTATTTCTCTTTTGATTATTTCTCCCTTTTCTTTTTCTGACAAAGACAGCGTCCCGACTAATTGTTCAGCCACTTGTTCTGCGTCTCGTGTCTCAATAATCAACCGGCCGTCAATCTGGCCTCTTAGATTATTATTGGAAGCGAGGACAAGACAACCGCAGGCCATGGCTTCAAAGATTGTTTTGTCGTACATACCGCTTGAACTCAAGTTAACAAAAATCTCATGGGCATTGTAGATTGCCGGTGTCTGATAATTGGGAACACCGGGGTAAAACTTTAGCGTTCTCTCCAAATTAAGCTCCCGCGCGCGCGATTTCAATTTTTCAAGATGCATTGAGTCTTTGGGCAAGGCATCGCCGTAAATACTGGCCGTGAAATTTATTCCCTTCTTTTTTAACAAACCCAGCGCTTCGACAAAAATGTGAACATTCTTGGACGGCGAAATTCGACCGAGAAACAAGATGGAGTTTTTAGCTTTTCCGCCAGAGGCGGATCCGCTTTGGGCGGAAAACTTTTTCGTATCTACGCCCACCGGCATTAAAACAGTTTTTTTATATTTCGCCGTATACGAATACTTAGAAGTGCAAAAAATTTTACTGCAAAACAAACTGGCGATATCGGTTAAAAAATTGCCGGCGTGATGATTGCGCCACATAAAAACTTTCTTGCCTAACAACAGCCACAGTTTACCGCCCAGCAAAATGTATTCCTGATTCATGTGGACAAACACGGTGTCGTAATTTTTTCGTTCCTGCCAAATGTAGCGGTAAAAATTAGTTATGTATTTTATTTTTTTCAATTGCTCCCCAAGGACTGACCTTTTTGAATTCCCAAGGTCAGTCCTTTTCCGCAACTCCTTACCGAGTGATAAAACTTTTACATTTTGTGGCAAATTGTATTCCCCTCTTTCCAAACAAATCACCGTGATTTTTTCATAATGTTCAGAAAATTCCTCGATCCAACGATGGAAGAAACCGAGCACCGGATCACCCCGATCAACTTTTTGAGTGAGAACGAGAAGTTTCATTTGATTTTATCCAGGATTGCTTCGACAGTGCCTTTGGGAACAAAACTGACGATACTTGCCCCGACTTCTCGCGCCACACCCACATCGGTAGAGACAATCCGACAGCCGGCCGCTTGCGCTTCGACCAAAGTCATACCATAACCCTCATACAGTGAAGTCACGAGAAAAAGATCGCAGGTTTTATAGTAAGAAAACAAGATGCTGGCGCTTGCCCACGATTCAAAAATTATATTTTCTAAAAGCTGAAAGCTAGAAGCTAAAAGCTTTAATTTACTTTCTTCCGGTCCGGAGCCGACAATCACTAAACCAACTTTCGGTTGTCGTTTAAGAATTTCGCGCATCGCTTCAATCGCCAATCTAATATTCTTTTCGCGCGTTAAGCGCGAGGCCATCAGAATAATTTTACTAAATTGCGGATATTTTTTATGAAGATCTATCGTGATTGGAGCATTTTTAATTTTCTCAACATCCACGACAATTGGACGAACAGCCGGAGTAGCTTGTAGCTTGTAGCTTGTAGCTTGTAGGTAATTCGCGATTCGTTGACTGACAACGCGAATTTGGTCGGCCTTAGGTAATAAAAAATTGGCCAGCAAAAAGCGTATTTTATTCAACCAAGATTCGCGCCAGAAATACGGACTGCCGAGATCGGCGTGAATTTGCAACTCCAGTTTTGCCCTAAGTTGTCGCGCCAAACGCCAAGCAATAAAACCAGTTTCGAACGGATCTTGGCTCGTGATGAGATCAAAACTTTCCGCCGACCCGCCGGCCGGGCGGGCCGGTTTCCAAAACAAAGCTCTCCATCTAGTCATACCGATATACTTGAGTTTCCCTTCAATTTTTAAGCGACGATTAGTTCCCAAAATGACAATGAATAATTCATCAACTTGCGAAGCATAGTTAAGCATCCGAGATTTAACCTCACTGGGTGGCTCAAAAATTTTACGATCAGTAGAAATCATTAAGATTCTCATGTTTTTTTGAATTGAACGAGCAAATTATCTAACGTATTTTCAATTGAAAATTGTCGGGACTTCCTCAATGCTTCAGTGATAATTTTTTCTCTAAAGAGCTTGTCTGATGAAAGGTGTCTGATCGCAGAGATCAAGGATTGTTCATCATTGGGGGTAACGAGAATTCCACTTTTACCATCGTCAATAATTTCAGGCAGATTTCCAATATTAGTAGTGACAACCGGTGTCCCAGCCGCCATCGCCTCCACAATCTGGAAAGAAAAACTCTCAAAAGATGTGTTCAAAACAAACACTTCCGAATTTTGAATTTTTTTAATTAATTCTTTTCTGGGTATTTGTCCCAAGAAAAATACCCTGGTGCTAACACCATTTTGGACAACAGTATTCTCAATTTCTTTCCTTATCGGACCATCTCCAGCAATAAACAACCTCCATTCCGGTAGAAACTTCAAAATCCCGATAACAGTGGAGAATCCTTTCCATGGCACTAACCGCCCGGCGGAAATAATAGTTTTTGGTTCATACGCGCCCGCTGGTTGTGGAATAGCGGACAAATCAATGCCGTTGTAAACGCAAAAAACCTTTTCGGGATTACTCACCCATTTCGATACTAATCGTTTAAAGTATAAGCTCGGCGTAATCACGGCGCTTGCTCCATTCACTGTGATTTCCTGAATCTTTCTTAAAAATTCTACGCGCCAACCATACCTTTTATTCTGAAATTCATCGACAGAATCTGTTACCCCATATCTTTGCGTTGCTTGTTCCCAGGCATAATCGCCCGGCACACGCACAAAGAATCTTTCCCCGAGAATCCTCGAAACCCAAAGTGAGGGAAACCCCACACTGACTGTATCTTGAGCAAAAATGATATCCACTCCACGAGCTTTCTTAAGTAATTTGAAAAAATAAATAAGGTGTCGAATTATTTTCGGCCAAGTCCGCACCTCTCCGAAAGAAAGTATGGCAACTTCAGCTCCTCTCTTGGGAAGATTATCTAAAAGGAGTTTCGAGTAAGTGGCTGGCCCGCCAATATCCGGTGGGTAGATACCGGTCGCAATTAATATACGCATGGGCTTAAGACTAGCGAGTTCCGCATAAACTGGCAATGATAATGCTCATCTTCTGAGCAATCCCCGACCACTCATATTTTTCTCGAACGAGATCTTTCGCGTTAGAAATAACTTGATTGACATCGTCGCGATTAGCGGGGGCCAGAATATATTGCACTTTGTCGGCAATACTTTTCGGATTATTCACTTCGCAGAACCAACCCGTCCGCTCCCAAGGCGACACCTTGGAACCCGTCAAGGTGTCGCCTTTCAGGAAGTCGGGTATCCCGCCAACCGGTGTGCCGACAACCGGCACGCCAGCGGCCATCGCTTCAAGAAAAGAATTTCCGAGACCTTCGGAGCGCGACGGCCGGGCAAAAATATCGGCTTGGATTAAATAACTCGGTATCTCGGTCGGTGGCACTTGACCTAAAAACTGGACCCGATTGTCAAGGTCGAACCTTGACATGAATTCCTTTAACGGTATTCCCTCAGGACCAGCACCGATGATGACTAACCTAATGTTATCCGGCAAAAATTTGAGCGACTCGATTAAAGTATCAATGCCATTCTTATAAACTAACCGAGAAGTTGTAATTATTGTTTTTAAGTTTTGTGCTGTTACTTTACGCTTTTCACTTTCAACTTTAAACTTATTTACATCTACCCCATTAGGAATTACCGTGGTTGGACAAACCGCCCCCATCTCTCGCGCCCAGCGGCCTAAATAATTTGAGATGACTTGGATATAATCAGCCCGGCGAAAAACTCTGAAAAAGCGGATGGCCAGCAGTCGAAGACGATACGAAAGGCTCGTGAGTTCGTCCCCTTCTTGCAAAGTCAGCAAAAACGGCACCGTCCCAAAACGGCGCTTAAAGAGAACGCCAGCGATTCCCGCTTGATTAGCCATCATCGCCCAAATAATTTGATAATTATTCTGCCGATGCAATTTACTAGCCAGACGATAGGCCAAAAACGGAAAAAAATATTTGTGATTTAAGCGGTGGACAAAAACACTGCCGATTTTTTCTTCGGTTTTCTGTTTCCCATCCAGATTGACCGTGATTAAATCGAAATCGTAACCGGACAAACGGTCGGTAATCTCGCGGATCGCCACCTCCGCCCCGCCAACGAAGGGGAAGTAAGCGAGAGAAAAAATGAGTACCCGCGGCCGCGTCATATTTTCTTCACTTGGTTTTGAGAAGATTCTCCAGCACTTCGCGGGGCACTTCCCCGCCAACGGCGGGTCCGCCTTGGGCGGATTTTGGGGGTGGAGGTGGTACTGCCGGCGCGGCCGCGGGGCCGGACACGGATTGCGGAGCAGGATTGTTAGAGACTGGTTTCGCTTTCGACATAATTTGCTCCAGCGATTTACGCAAATCTTCTTTAGACTTCGCTTTCTCGGTCTCGCTCACTATTCTTTTGCTACTGCTTCCGGGTGTCGGGCGCAGAGCGGCGAGCGACACGGCCAGTCGCGGGGGCGGAGGGGAAGGCCTAGGACGTTCAATAGGCACAACGGGAGCTGGAGCAGAACTACTGACAGACGGGATTGACGCCTCACTGTGCCACTTAGCGATCTCTTGCTCAACCGTCGCCCGCGGTTGAGAATAAGTCCGGCGCGAATGTTCAATAATCTCATCACGCCGAGATTCTTGGAGCAGGGGCAGGGGCGGCAAAGTGATCGCCGAAAAGGGCGGTGAACCAACCCCGTCAATCATTAGAGTCAGATAAACTTGGGCGAAACCAAGATTGACAATGTCTTCTTTAGTAAAAGTCGGGAAAAATATTTTCTCCAGCACTTCGGCGTCGAAGGGACCAACGCGGAAAGTGATAATACTGCCAACGTTGCCGAAAACGGCCGCTCGCACTTCCTCGGCCATCTGCTCAATGTATTGGTGGGCGATCGTGAGCGAAAGTTTGTATTTCCGAGATTCCGATAAAATATTGGCGAAGGATTCATTGGCAAAAGATTGGAATTCGTCAACGAAGAAATAGAAGGGCGGCAAAGTCCGGAGCGCGGCGCCGGAGAGATTGGCCCGCGACATCGCCGTCAGATAAAGTTTGGTGATCAGCATCGAGCCGATCAGGTTGGCGTTCCCCTCGCCCATTCGCCCTTTCGACAAATTGATAATTAAAATTTTCTTCTCATCCATCATCCGGCGGAAATCGAGCGTCGAACGCGGCTGGCCGATGATGTTCCGAATTAATGGATTAGAAGTAAATTGGCCAACCTTGTTCTGAATCGCCGGCACCGCTTCGGCCGCCATCCGTTCCGTGTACTTGGCAAATTCGTCAACCCAGAAGGAGCGCACCGCCGGATCGGAAATATTGTTAACCACTTTCCGCCGATAATCTTTGTCCGAGAGCAGGCGATTGACGCCGAGCAAGGTCGAGCCGGGATACTCGAGCAAAGCGAGCAAGGTGTTGCTAAGAATATATTCCATCCGCGCCGACCAAGCGTCCACCCAAATCTTCTTGAACGCGCTCATCAGGCCGTTGGCGACCAGATAACGATGGTCCTTCCCCACATCTTCCATCACATTGAAAGAGATCGGGTGCTCCAGATCGAATGGCGCGAAATAAATTACGTCCTTCACCCGCTCCGGCGGAACGTAATCCAGCAATTTGTCAGCCGTCGAACCGTGCGGATCCATGAAGGCGATCCCGTGGCCGTGCTGAATATCCTGAATCGCCATGTTCTCGAGAATAGTGGATTTGCCCATGCCCGTCTTACCAATCACGTAGACGTGGCGGGCGCGATCATCATCTTTAATGCCGAAGCGGGTCCGGCGGGCGCGGAAATCCGTCTCGGCGAAATAAGTTATTCCTGATTTCATCTCTTCCGTCATTGTAACTCTATTATATACCAACCTGTAACCCTATTATATACCAATCATTTATTATGTAGTGCTTCTTTTGTATACCGATTATTCGGATCCCAGAGCATCCACGAAGTCAGACCGGAATCATAGACGGCCTGAATTTGCGCCCGGACCATGTCGGCGGTGTAGGTAGCACCAAGGTCGAAGTCTTGAAGCCACGGGCGCAATTTACCCCGCCTCCGGTAAAAAACTGGGGTAGAAGTTGCAACCGAACTTGTCGCTGTTAATCGCCCAACGGCACTGGTCATCGCATTTCTCACCACTTCATAAGGGTGAATAGCGGGATTGGAAAAATTAAGATAGCCGGAGGCAAAGTGCGACGGATAAACCATCGGCGCGATGTAGTCGAAGTATGGCGCGGCGTCGGCCAGCACTTGCCCGATGCCAAGATCGTCGATGCTCGTCGTCGTCAAACCAAAAAGATCAATCGAGAGCGGCATCGGAAGCGGCGCCAAACTTTGCGATAGGTAGGCATAGAAACGCTTCATCACTTGAGCTCGTGTCTCGGTTTTGGCATTGAAATAGCGGTAACTGATATCTTGCATATTGCCATCGGACGGAAAGCGGATGTAATCAAAATTGATCTCGTCAAAACCGACAGCGTAACTCTCTTGGGCAATTTTTATCACATAATCCCAGACCGGCGTCGCCCCTGCTTCGAGCCAGCTAATCCCCTTCCGATCCTTCCAAACTTTACCGTCGGAACGGCGATGCACCGCCAGCTCCGGATGACGGCTGACGAAATAAGCGTCTTGAAAAACCGAGATGCGGGCAATGACATAAATGCCCCGGCGATGAAGATCGGCAATCAGCGCTTGGATGTCCGGAATTCTTACTTCCACGGCGCCGGAAGCAATCAGTTCTGGATCGGTCACCGCGAAAGAAATCCGGCCAGTATAATCTTTCACATCGATCACCACCGAATTGAGCTCGGTAGTGTCGAGAAGATTAATCACCCGATCGCGAAGCCGCGGTGTCCCGGCTACCCAGCTGGTCATATAAATGGCTTTGACTGGTGTCGGAGTAGCTAGATGGGTGACCAACGGCTTAACGGGTTGGTTGACGACAGCGGCGTATTGGAAAGGCGCGCGTGACAACGGCCGGACAAAAAGATTATATCCGCTCCACACTACGGCCACAGACAAAACGACAGAAACGACAACGAAAGCGAGGCTAGCGCTTCTCTTCTCCACTCGGGCCATGCTGACCGAAATTACTGCTCGCTAAAGCAAAAATAATAATTAACAAACCGAGAACCGCTAAAACGATAGTCTTAATTGAAGATGGGAACCCGAGGAATGGCACAATAATAACCAGAAGTCCAAGCAGAGCATTGCTGGCATTGGCCGAGGTAGTGGAACGCATAGATTAATGATTATAGCGTAGCTTCTCGCCGAGGACAAATACATCTCCGGCGCCAAGCGTGAGAATAAGATCTTGCGGACCAGTTGTTTGGGTCAGCCGCTTCGCGGCCGCGGTAATGCTCGACACATAAATTGCTCGAGGAATGGCCGAAGCTAAAATCCGACTGGAAATGGTTTTATCGACTGGTTCGCGCGCGGCATAGATCGGTAAAACAAGAATTTCGTCGGCGGCGCTAAAACTCTCGGCAAATTCTTTAAACAAAAGTTTGGTCCGGCTGTAAAGATGCGGCTGAAAAACGACAATTAAGCGCTGGGGCGCGAGGTCGCGGCGAACGGCCGCGAGTGTCGCCCGAATCGCCGTCGGGTGATGGCCGTAGTCGTCGTAGAGGCGCGCGCCTTGGCGCGTCCGGCCGAGATATTCCAGCCGCCGCCACAGGCCCTTGAACTTCTCCAGAGCCTGATGTGAAATTGAGGGATTAATCTTCAATACTTTCGCCACCGCGAGGGCGGCGGCGGCGTTCAAACGATTATGGGCGCCAAGCACTCGGAGCGAAAGTTTGTCAGCCATCTTATCAAATTGGTGATAATCAATTGTTAAACACCGAGTGTTTAACAAAATAGGTTGGAGCCGAGGATCCCGTTTATCACAAATTAAGGCGCCGGTTGGAGCAATTTTGCCGGCTAACTCCGCGAAAGCACTCTGGATGTCAACGAGATCTCGATAGTAATCAAGATGATCGTTGTCGATATTGGTAATCACCAAAATCGTCGGCGCGAGAGTTAAGAATGACCGGCGATATTCGCAGGCTTCGACTACCAGTGGCCCGCGGCCAGCGATGAAGTTTGACCGCCGGCTGCGGACGCGATTCAACAAACTCCCGACGACCACGAGAGGATCGCGGCGGGCGGCCACCAAGATCTCGGCGACCATCGCCGTGGTCGTTGTTTTGCCGTGCGTCCCCGAAATCGCGATAGTCGGACGACCGATAGATAGTTGCCCAAGCGCCTCCGGATAAGATTGCGTTTTAAGACCGAGGGTCCGCGCCCGTGATAATTCCGGATTATTCGAAGGAATGGCAATGGTGTAAATAACCAGGTCGGCATCTTTAGGAACCGCGCTCGCCCGGTGACCGCGCGTAATCGCCGCCCCGAGACGGCGAAGTTCGCTGATCACCAGCGAATCAGCCTCGCGGTCTGAACCGCTAACCTGCGCTTTGGATTTGAGATACATTCGCGCCAGGGCCGAGACGCCGATACCGCCAATGCCGATAAAGTGAACCTTCCGAACACTGGACAAATCAATGGTCATAGAGTAGAAATACAATAGCACTGATCTTTAACTCAAGAAAGGAGACGATTAATGATTAAACCAACGGTAGTCTACAAACTTTTTGGTGGCAAAATCGAGGTGCGAATTTACGGCAAATCGCCCTGCGATTTGGAAGAAAAGCACGTGTTTCAGATCGCCAGCGATTTGGGAATTAGAAATGTCTATCATCCAGACACCAGCAATTCCAACGCCAAAATCTGTCGCCCAAGGGACTTCACAAAAGTTAAAGTGGATGGAATAGAAATCTATTCCGGTTGTCTAACTGATGGAGTAAGTCTCGTTGGCCAAGAAAACGCAGTTTGGTTGCAAACGGCCGACTGCCCGACAATTATCGCTTACCACCACTTAACGGATGAGGTAATCGTCGCTCATGCCGGACGGGCTTCATTGATTGACGAGAAGGGATTGCGAACCGGAAAGGCAAGCCGTCAGCCGGAAAGCGTTGCGCGGGTCATCTACGAACATTTAATCGATTACTTTCGACAAACCTCGGTCAACATCGAAATCCACTCTTGTTGCGGAATTGGTCCGATACAGTTCCGCCATCCAACCAATCATCCTCAATATGGTTCATTCAACGAGACGATGAACCGCTACATTGCCCTATTTTATGGCGTGGATTGTTTCTTGGGTGGCGATATTAACTGCGGCGCGCTCGATCTCCATCGCCTGATTCACAATCAGTTTCGACTTTGCGGCATACCAGCCGATAACATTCGGAAGGATGTGATTGACACAGCGAACCAACGAGAACTTTTTTTCAGCCGCCGGGGCGGCGACCCGACTGGGCACAACACCATTCTGGTTATCCGCCGCGCCTAACCCGAATCCGTCCCGCTCAGCGGGACGGATTTTTATTTTAATTTTTTTACCAGCCGATTAAATTTTTCCCCGCGATCAAATTCATTTTTAAATCCGCCGGGCGGCGGTCCAAACGAAGCAAACCCGGGACTAAGTAAGACAACGCCATCATTCTTAGCTTCTCCAATCGCCATTTGCACTGCCTCTCGCAAAGTATTTGCTTCTCTCCAGCTTTTAGCTTCTAGCTTATAGTTTTTTAGTAATTTATTCGTTCCGGTGCCGGGCAATAAAATGATCTTTTTGCAATATTTCTTAATCATTTTAATTATCTCATCCTTAATCTCCAAATTTTTATCCGCCCCGCCCATAATCAAAATTATATTTTTCTTTCCAGAGCCCGCGGCGGCGAGCCCCGCCTTCAGAGCGTCGGGTGTGGTCGAGGTTGTGTCGTTATAGAATTTCACGCCCCGCAAAACTTTGATTAACTCCAGCCGACCCGGGACACCGGGAAAATTTGCCAGCGCTTTCCTAATAA
>Ga0209541_10006272_pt1 | contig 20355 bp, 24 predicted proteins | sample RifCSPlowO2_01_FD_184027 | JGI IMG/M metagenome (GOLD analysis project Ga0209541, IMG submission 184027) | Groundwater microbial communities from Rifle, Colorado - Rifle CSP2_plank lowO2_0.1 (SPAdes) (version 2) | ecosystem: Environmental > Aquatic > Deep subsurface > Groundwater | place... | reverse complement strand
AGATTATAATATGTCGGGTAGTTCATTTTTATTCTCTCCAGCGTAATAGCTTAGCTTTCTGAAGCTATCGATGATAAAAATTTTCTATGATTTTTTACTTATTTTTGCTGTTTTTTAATTATCGGCGATATTTTAATAATTTTAATGAAATTTACTTCATAAAGCTAAGTAGATGCGTTTTATTCAATATAATTTTACGCTCCTGATAGGATATAGCTACTTACCCTGAATAAATATATACGCTCCTGATAGGATTTGAACCTACGACCTACTGCTTTCCTTCATTGTTAGAAGGCAGTCGCTCTATCCAAGCTGAGCTACAGGAGCTTGAATAAAGAATTGTAATTTAATTTATAAATCTATCTTTAAAAAGCCTAAAGAAAATGTATAAAAACTAATTTTTCTTCGTTTTAATATGAATTATATGACAGGAGTGATAAGAAGTTTAAGCCTTTCTAATTTTAAAAAAGGATTTGATGAAGAACAGATTTATGGGTCTTTATGTGTCTTTGGCTTAATTGGTGCTGTTCTCTTATTAATCTTAAATATTATTTCTCTTAAGATTTTTTTATTTATTTTATTCATAACTTTATATATATTTTTTGTATATTTTCCTTTTCATAAGAATAATACTATTGGCTTTTTTGCAGTTGGGGTTCCTGTAGCTTTGATAGGAGCATATACAATGTTTTCAGGGAAAGTATTTTTTTACCAGATTAAGATTCTTGTAATTTTATGGTGGGTTTATCTTACACTAACTTTTCTAGTAGAATATTTTGCACTTAAAAAGAATTCAATTGTGGATATTGATTTAGTTATAGGGTATATTTATACAAGATTTGGATTTATTCCTGCTGCATCTTTAGTTCCTGCAGCATATGTTGCTTTTGTATTATTTTCAGGAACTTATTTTTTATTTGGAAAAGAGCATATTTATCTATGGATTCCTATTTTCTTTTTTTGGACAATAAGTATTATAAGACTGATTATATATAAAGTAATAAAGTGAGAAAGATGGTTGAAAAAGTTGCTATAGTAAAATGCAAGAGTTATAAGCAAAAGGAAGTAGATAAAGCTATAAAGAAAATTCTTGAGTTGCTTGAGTTTGAAACAAAGAAATATAAAAGAGTTCTGATAAAGCCGAATGTTGTTGGATTGTTTGATAAAAATCAAGAAGCTATAACTACTAATCCTAGTATTGTTAGAGCAATAAAAAAAATATTTAAAAACAGCAAAGTAGGAGAGAGTTCTTTTATAAATACTGAGGTTGCTTTAAATAAATTAGGGTATAAAGAATTTAATCCTATTGTTTTTGAAGAAAATAAGCTTGTTAAGATTAAAGATAATAAAGCTAAAATTCTGAAGAATTTTTATCTTCCTGAAAGTGTGAAGAAAGCTGACTTGATTATTAATATACCTAAGATGAAAACACATACTTTGACTAAGATGACAGGAGCTATAAAAAATCTTTATGGGTGTATTCCTGGAGGAGAAAAACAGATTTTTCATGCTAAAGCAAAGGGAGATGAGAAGTTCTCTCAGCTACTTGTTGATATTTACCAAAATATACAGCCTGAATTAAATATTTTTGATAGTATAATTGCTATGGAGGGAGAAGGTCCGACATCTGGAAAACCAAGAAAAGTTGGCTTGATTTTAGCTTCTAAAAATGCAATTGCTTTGGATATAGCAGCTAGTAAGATAATGGGGTATCATCCTAGCGAGATATTAGTAATAAAAGAAGCTGAGAAAAGATTTGGAAAAATAAGCATTGAGATTCTAGGGGAAAAGCTAAAAAATTTGCATTTTAAAAAACCTTTATCTTACAAGAAAAAGATAGCTAAGAAAATGTTAGAGGAGCTTGTAGAAGAAAAGATTGTTTGTGATTCGAAAAAATGCTCAAAATGTGGAAAATGCTTTGTACATTGCCCTGTTAAAGCTATAAATATGAATCCTTTTCCTGAGATTAATACAAAGAAATGCATAAGGTGTTTTTGCTGCATAGAAATATGCCCGACAAATGCTATGCATCTTGAAAAGATGAATTCTATTAATTAATATCTACACTTTTAACCAATATATATAGTTATTAATTATTTAGCTATATCTCTGCAATTTACATTATAATCTTATTATAAGTTTGGTAAGCATTAATAAAATTGTTTGTGATGTATGGCAAGATTTATAATTACTTTATCTTTCTATATTTATGAATAAAAAAATAGGCTTGATATTTTTAATGATATCCATAATTTTATTTATAATTCCATCAATAAGCATTACTGGAAATATAATTGCTGAAAAATTTCTTAATAATTCATATTTTTTTATATCTGGATTAATATTTTTATTTATTTCATTTTTAATTCTTGCAAGCAGACAATCTTTAGATGCTATAATTATTCCAACAGGACCTTCTATAGAGATAGGAAAAGAAAGAGCTGATATTGCTGCAGAGGCATATAAAGAAAGGCAAGCTAAATTATTGCTTATAAGTGGAAAAGATAGTGCTAAGAAAGATTCCCAAAGATATGCTATTTATAAAGAATTAAGAAGATATGGCATAAAACCAGGGGAAATAAGAATAGAACATGCGTCAAGGGATACAATTGAAAATATTTTATTTTCATTAAAGAAGATAAAAGAACGAGGATTAAGAGATATTGGTATTGCTTCAAATCCAAGCCATTTAGACAGATTTGAAATGATAATAGAAAGAGCAAAAAAAGAAGGAATTATTGATGATAATTTTAAAATTTATAGGCTGGAAACAAAAGAGACATTTGGAGAATCTGTTTATGGGTTTTTTGCTAATTTATTTAATAGATATAAACTAAGACACGGCATAGAAAAATCAAGCGAATATAAAACTCCTTCATGGATAAGTTCAATTGGGGGATATGTTTTTAATTTATCCAGGAAAAAATGAAAATATTATTTATTTGCAAGCATAATAGATTTAGAAGCAAGGTTGCTGACAGTATTTTTAAGAAGTTAAATAAAGGAGAGAATGAAGCAAGAAGTGCAGGGGTTGTTTTAGATTTATTGCATCCTTATATTGAAAATATTGTCAAGAAAATTATGAAAGAGAAAGAATATGAAATTAAAGGAACACCAAGACAAATAAATAATTTTGACTTGAAATGGGCAGATAAAATTATTATTATGGCAGATGATGTTTCTCTTGACTTATTAAAAAATTTTATAAGGAAGATAAAAGCCTCAAAATCGCAAGATTTTGATGGTGCTCAGAAATCTAAACAAACAGAAAAGATTTCTGACATTTGGAAGATAGAAGATTGTGATGCTTCTGATGAGGAGAATATTTGGAAGATTATTAAAAAAATAGAGAAAAGAGTTAAGAAGTTAATTAATAGTTTAAAATAAGAAAGTTTAAAAAATGATATCTCTATAACAATCTGTCGGCACAGGTGGCACAATGGTACTGCGCCTCCCTGCAGAGGAGGTTCTCGGGAGTTCGATTCTCCCCCTGTGCTTTTATTTCTTGATTTCTTTAATAGCCCATAAGAACAAATTTATTGTTTATCTAAAATATTCTCTTTCTGTTCTTTTTGCTTTTTCAGCCCGGCTAACTCTGCAATATAATAGCTGGCGAGCTCCAGATTTCCTTCTTCTTCAGCTTTTTGCTTCTTAATCTCGTGCTTTTCGATTTCTTTTTGAATAGAGGATATTCCTTTTTTCAGCCTATTTTTTCTATTTGTCATGCTGCTTTTCTCCAAGAGATTTTAGTTCTTTGATTAAAAAACCCTGAAGTTTTTTTGCTGTTGTAAGAATTATTACAATTTTTTCCTGTTTTTTATCGCGGATTGCTTTATAGGCAGCATAAGCATTTTCAAATTCTTCTTCATCTAATACATTTAAAACCCATTTTTTGAAATCTTTTTTAGAATATTGCTTTTGTTTTAAAATGCAGTTAATTAAAAAAATTCCTCTTAATCTAAGCATCATAGAGTAAATTATAGAATTAGACTCTAAATTTTCTCCATTTAACTCATCAAGAGCAATGAATTCTTTATCTATTTTTATCATGCTTCTTGTGTCTTCTACAAAATTCTTAAATGACTTTTTTGTTAGTTTATGCTCTTTTATTTCTTCTAATAACTGAGGGTTTAGTATTACTTTGGCTTCTCTCATTCGAGGAATAATTAGTTCAGGATAAGAGTTGATAGTTTTGTTAATTCCTTCAAGTGGAGATATTGAGATGTGATATTTTCCTGAAATAATTTCTTTCTTTGTTTTGCTTGAGATGACTATTATATCTATATCACTATCTTCTTCCTGCTCTCCTCTGGCATAACTGCCGACTAAATAAATTCCAAGGATATCCTCGAGGTATGGCTCTAGAATACTCAAAACTTCTTTCTTAATTTCTAAAGTTCTGTTTATCAAAATTATTTTTACTTGATTTCCGAGCCACTCTTTAGGAAGAAGTATTCCTGCAGAGTTTCCCCATTTCATAACGTTTTTAGTAAGTTCCATGTTTAAACATAGTTTAAACATTATTTAAACTTTTTGCTTTTGGTTTTTCTAAGTAGTCCCTAAGAAAGATTTATAAACTATATTTAGGTACTACATATATGACTATTATTAAAAAGAAGTGCTGGCCTGAATTTTTTGAGAAAATTCTTTCTGGAAAAAAGAAGTTTGAGTTGAGACTTGCAGATTTTGAAGTTAAAGAGGGAGATATTCTTATTCTTGAGGAATGGAATCCTGCTGTTAAAGAATATACTGGAAGAAAGATTGAGAAGAAAGTTGGCTATGTTATAAGAACAAAGGATGAAAAGTTTTGGAGTAAAGAAGATATAGATAAATATGGATTTCAAGTTATTGGATTTGAATGAGGATAAAAAATGTATCTAACTAAAAAGAAGATTTCTGGAAAGGAATATTATTATCTTAGAGAGTCTGTACGCAAAGGGAAGAAGGTAATTTCGAGGAATATTGCTTACTTAGGGGCTGATAAAAAAGAGGCTGAGGAAAAAATGGGGGAGATAATTAATAAAATTAATAATAAAAAGGTTTTAAAAGAGAATAAACAAAAGATAGTTATGAAAGAAATACAAATCCCTAAATCAGAGCAAAAAGTTGCAAAAAAACTGACAATAGATGAACTTGCGACTTTTTGCAAGAGAAAGGGATTTGTATTCAAATCTAGCGAGATTTATGGTGGAATGGCGGGATTTTGGGATTATGGACCTTTAGGAGTTGAACTTTTTAACAATATTAAAAATGATTTTTGGAAATTTTTTGTTCATGATAAAGAGAATATGGTTGGGATTGATGCTTCAATTATTTCTCATCCAAAAACATGGGAGGCTTCCGGGCATGTAAGCAGTTTTTCTGATGTTGCTGTTGTTTGCAAGAAGTGCAAGAAAGCAACTAAAATTGATAAATCAGAAGCAGGAAAAGTAAGTTGCGAGGCTTGCGGAGGAGAGTATAATATTATTGGAGAGTTTTCTTTAATGTTTAAAACAAATATTGGGGCTTTAAATCCTATGGATGCTTATTTAAGAGGGGAAACTGCTCAAGGGATGTTTTTAGATTTTAAGCAAGTATATGAAACTTCCAGACAAAAACTGCCTTTTGGAATAGTTCAGGTAGGAAAGTGTTTTAGAAATGAAATTGCTCCTAGAGATTTTGTTTTTAGAAGCAGAGAGTTTACTATAGGAGAATTTGAGTTTTTTATTCATCCTGATAAGGATGATTGTGACTTGCTTGATAAAGAACATCTGGATTTAAAGTTAAGATTATTAGATGCTGAAACACAAGCTGCTAAAAAAACTGAATTAAAAGAAACTACAATAGGAAAAATGTTAAAAGAAGAAAGATTAGGCAAGTGGCATGCTTATTGGCTTGCTGAACAGATGTTATGGTTTAAGAAACTAGGAATTTTAGATGGAATTAAAATTAGAGAGCATATGAAATCAGAATTAAGTCATTATTCTTCGGCTACATTTGATTTAGATTATGAATATCCTTTTGGAAGCTTAGAAATTGGCGGAAATGCAAATAGAGGACAGTATGATTTGAAACAGCATGAGAAATTTTCTGGAGAGAAAATGGAAGTTTTTGATGAAGCAAGCAAGAAAAAAATTATTCCTAGAGTTATTGAGCCAACATTTGGAATTGACAGAATATTTCTCGCAGTTTTATGCAAGGCTTATTATTTTGATGAGAAAAGACAAAATATTATTTTACAGCTTCCAGCGCATCTTGCTCCTGTGAAGGCAGCTATTTTTCCAATTATAAAAGAAGAAAAATTTGAGAAAATTGCAAGAGAGATTTTCTTAGATTTAAAAAAAGAGTTTAAGGTGATTTACGATGCCGGGGGCAGTGTTGGAAGAAGATATTCGAGAAATGATGAAGTTGGAACGCCTTTCGCAGTTACTATTGATAGGGATTCTGAAAAAGGAAAAGATGTTACAATTAGATCAAGAGATACAACAAAACAGATAAGAGTTAAAATAGAAAACTTAAGAGATGTGATGAGAAAACTAATTAATTCTGAGGTTGAGTTTGAGAAAGCAGGGAAGATTGTGGATACTAGGGTTAAATAAAATTATAGCAAAAGACATTAGTCTTTTACCATTTCTTTGTCTTTTGCTATCTGTCAAAGGCATAACTGAGGAAATATAAGAGTCCTTTGCTATAGCATAGATATTTATATCTTTAATTTTTATAAATCTTTATGAAGAATAACAAGCTATTTTGGTTTTTGTTTATAATGGCTATTTTGGTATTATTTGCTATAATTTATATTAATCTCGGATTTTTTCAGAATATTATGGTCAAGGGTATAACTACTTTTGGATATCCTGCTATTTTTATTTTTATTTTTATAATTGATTTGTTTGAAAGCCCTTTTAATCCGGAGCTGATTGCATCATTAGGGGTTATCCTTGGGTTAAATGTCTTATTAGTTTTCATTTTTGCAGCAACTGCAGATTTTCTTGGTGGATTAACTAGCTTTTATATTGGAAGAAAATATCTTTCAACTAAAGTTATGAATTCATGCAGCACAAACAAAAATTATCAGAAGTATTGCAAGTTTTTCTATAAATACGGGAGACTTGCTTTGTTAGTTGCTATGCTTACACCTCTTCCCAATATAATTTTTGTCTGGTTGGCTGGATCTTTTCAGATGAGGCTTAGAGATTTTATTATTTTTGGAAGTCTGCCCGGTATTTTAAGAATTGGAATTATTTTATTGTCTGTTAAAGGAATAATAAGCTTATTCTAACTAGAATGGACCTGTCGGGAGTCGAACCCGAGTTTCACCCATGCCATGGGAATAGTTTACTACTAGCCTACAAGCCCTTTAGATATTAGAATAAATAGTCTTTATATTAATTTTTTCTGGCTTGCTTTTTATTAGTTTATAATCTGATGGGATTATTTTTCTTTTATTCTTTATTATATTTATTAATTTTATTTGATCTTTTGCTGCTGCTTGCACTAGGATTAAAAGAAAAGAGTGGATAATCTTATCTTTTTTCTTGACATGTTCTATAGATATTGAGTTTATTTTTTTTAGTTCTGCTTTTATAGAAAATTTCTCATACATAATCCTTTTTGTTGTTTTAGCTATACTTTCTCCTATTAGTATTCTTCCTCCTGGCAAAGATAGCAGGGATTTGTAAGGCCTTTTATCTCTTTGATAAAGAAAACATTTTTTATTATCCCCTATTTTTATCAGTACTACTGGGAGTATTGCTTCTTTTTTTGAAATATAAGGTATAATATATTCGAAATCTTCTGCTAGTTCATAATAATCCTGTTTTTTAATAAGTATTTTCTTTTTTATTAAATTTTTAAGATGATAAGAAAGCTTATTGCTTCTAATCTTAAGAGATTTTTCTATTTCTGAGAACTTCAACTTGTGATTATATAAGAATAAATTTAGTATCTTACTTTCCATTTTAGTCAAATTTTTTGAGCAAATGTTTATATTTAAGAATTATTGTGATTGAGTATGGATGATATTCCAGTTACTAATCAAAGTTTTGAAAAAGCAGGGGGATTAGCAGTTTATCCTAATTTAAGAATTGGAAAAATATTAGTTGTTGAAACCAGATATAGAAAAAATGAAGATATTGAGTCTGGGCTAGCACTTCTTGTATCTTGTGCAAAAAAACAAGGGTTTGCTGCTGTTTTTGGTGTTAAATGGGAGCCTCATTATTATTCTGATCTGAATGATATACCTTGGTATAGGGTTTATGGAACTGCATATAGAGATATAAATGTTGGGCAAAATAAAAATAGACAATAAAATATGGAACAAAAATATGATAAAAATAAGGCTCATTATATTGTTGTAACAGGAATTCTTATCAGAGATGGAAAGTATTTGATAGCAAAAAGAGCTGAATGGGAAAAAGCTTTTCCTGGAAAATGGACTGTTCCTGGAGGAAAGCTGGAAGTGCTTGACTATACTCTAAGGAAAAGAGATGCAGGAGAATTATGGTATAATATCTTTGAAGATTGTGTAAAAAGGGAATGCAAGGAAGAGGTTGGTTTGGAGATTGAGAATATAGGGTATGTGACAAGCATGGTTTATATTAGACCAGACAATGCCCCTTGCGTTGTTGTCTCTTTATATGCTAATCCTAAGGAAGGGGAGATTAAGCTATGCAATGCTTTAACTGATTTTAAATGGGTTAATTTGAATGAAGCTAAGAATTATGATTTAGTAGAAGGATTATATAAAGAGCTGGAAATTCTTGATAATTATTTAAAAGCTGGAAAGATGAAAGCTTGGAAGAAGCAAGATATATAAATCTGAATTTCTAAAATAGTTTATGGAAAACAAAGATTGTATATTCTGCAAGATAGCAAAAGGGGAGATTCCTTGCGATAAAATTTATGAGGATAAGGAGGTAATAGCTTTTCTTGATATAAATCCTTATGTTAGGGGGCATTTATTAGTTGTTCCAAAAAAACATTCTAGATGGATTTGGGATATAGGCAATAATGATTATAGGAAATTAGCTGATAATGTGAAATATTTTGCCAATATTTTGAGAAAAGCTTTTGATACTGATTGGGTTGAAGAAGTTATTGCTGGAATGGGTGTTGAGCATACTCATGTTCATTTATTGCCTAGAAGAAAAAATGATGGGCTGGGAGAAATTCCTATTTGTCCTTTAAAAGATAAGCCTTCTGAACAAGAGATGAAAGAAATTGCAGAGAAGATAAAAAAGGATTTATAAATATTAATCTGTAATTATTAAGCTTTTAATCGTATATATTTATTATAGACTTCAAATAAATGGCAAAGATAATTTAAAGAGGTTTGAGAAAGCTATATGGTTTCTTAATCCTAAACAGATAGAAAAACTTGATAAATTTATGGCTCTGGAGAGAGTTAAACTCTCGACCCCTGCCTTATGAGAGCAGTGCTCTATCGCTGAGCTACAGAGCCAGAAGTAAGAGGATAAAAGGCATTTAAAACCTTTTCCTAAAGCTTAAATATAATAATTTCTTTTAGATAATATAGCAATTGAAGTGTAGATGGGGCAAATTCTTGCAAATGCTACAAATATAAGTAGTGGGGATCTTCAGCTTGAAATTCCCTATTTAACAGCAATATATGATGCATTAGATGGAATAGCTGCAGCTTATCTTGTTTAGGATATTAATACTATTTTAAATATAAGAAAGAATGTTCATTTAAAAAAAATGAGGGAATTATTAGAAGAAATTAATTCTAAGCTTGGTAAGAAGAAATGATATATTCTGTTAATTATAACTTTTAACATCTTGTTATGAAAATATATTGATTTAATTATAGAATTTTTTTCTTTAGAATTATTTTGCCTATGATATTCTATTGCTTAGCACACATTCTAGTAAGCCTTGTTAAATAGCCAGCAATCTTATTTCTTAGTTTCTTGCTGGGGGTAATGTTTCCCAAGAATTTCTTATTCTCATTAAAGTTTTCACTAAAATCAATTTGTTCTTTAAGCTGAATGGCAGTTCTTTTAATAAGCTTTGATTTTATTCTTCCCATATTTATAGTTTAATTTGTTGCTTTTTAAAGCTTTTCTATATACTTTAAATTTTTATGCGCTTCAATAGATTCTTTCATCTTTTTTGGCATTTCTTCTTTTGCCATAATAGTATAAGGAAGAGAATAAGAAATGGCTTTTTTATATGCTTTTATTAAATCTTTATCATTAATCTTTTTCTTGTTAAAAGCTATAATTAGATATTCTTCTGGATTCTTTACTCTAATTATAGCTTCTTTTTTGTCTGCTTTTTCTATATTTATTATTTCTATATTTTTTGCTTGTAAAGAACTTTTTATTTCTTCTATAAAACTTATTTTCAGCTTTTTCTCTTTTGGCTTATCTTCTGTTATTTCTTTTTTCCCTTCGAAAATATCAATAGTTTTTTCTTGTATTATAATTTCAGGTTTTATTATTGCTGCTGATTTTATTATTTCTTCTGATTTCTTTTCTATTTCTGCTTTTGGTTTTTCTATTGGAAGTGCTTCAAGCTTCTTTTTGACTTCATCTTCTGAAAAATTAAAATATCTCCAGAATAACTTATTATTATAATTAAAAGGAATTGCAAAGTCCTTAATGCTCCTTAATGCTACTCTTATTACAGGGGTTTGCTCGCTGTCATTTAAAATAGATTTTTCCTTTAATAATAAAAATGCTTCTTTTTCTCTTCCAGGAAGAAATTTGAAGAAATTTTCAAGCTGTTTTTTGTGTTCTGGAAGATAGTATAATGGCGAGCCTCCAACTTTTAAATTTGAAATTTTTATTGTTTTATCAGAAGCAAGCTCTGAGAGAAATGCTCCTGAAAACAATAGGCTTATTTTTAGTTCGCTTGAGATATGAACTGGGAGACAAGGGCCTCTAGATTTTAATATATTTATAATTTTTTCTTTTGTTTCTAAAGGATTTGTCATACATTTTTGATATATAAAGAGGTTATAAATTTATCTAACAGAAAAGTTTAATTATCTATTTGTCTTATTAATTCTATGAACTTTGGGCTTGCAATTCCTAAATATTTTATTACTTTTTACTATAGTCTTTGACAATAATAATTGAGCAGTTTTATTGATATCCTATTTATCAAAGGCTCATAATGTTCAATTTTTAGCGTCCTTTGATATAGCATTATCTCTAGCATTTTATTATCTATGTATCTTTATAAAAACTTCTTGACATGGCTTATAATATCTATTATTTTCTTTTATATTATTTACAGCTTGCTTGACAGAAAGATATTATAAAGTTTATGGCTTTATCCAGCCAACAGAATAATATGTAATTTCCTGCTCTTCATCTACTATTGCTATTAAAAGATTCTTTTTTGTAGAGTGTGCAACTCTATTCTTTGCTGAAAAGTCATGCCAGGTTAAAGCTTCTGATTCTTTTACTGGATAAAGAATCCAGCGGGCATGATCCTGCCCTGGACGAACTCCTTTATCATAAACTCTAAATTCAGCTCCAAATTTCAGTGCTGTTTTAACTGTATATCCTCTGTTTCTCATATCTTTGAAAACAGAATACTTAGTTTCAACTTTTTTATCAATTTTTTTTATTGCTTGAATTAACCTCAGAAAATTAAGCTTTTTTTTATCTTCTTTTATTTCTAACTTGGCTTTATCTAGCAAGTATAAAGCTTCATAAAAAGAATAGAAAATCCTGCCGTCTTTTTGTTCTCCAAATCTTGATTGCTCAAATAGGGTAAATGCGGCTTTTTTATTGCTATAAATAGACTCTCCAGTAAATACAGCTTTTACTTTGATTGTTCTTGTTGTTGACTTTTCTGATTTTTCTGCCATTATTATAAAAGAAGAAGTATATATTTAAATCTTAGTAAAATATTTAAAGGGGTTATTGCTTGAAGAAGTATGAAAACAACTAATAAGCAGATTGAAAGCTTGTTAGTTGTAACTTTAGTTCTCGTAGTTCTATTAGTAATCTAATTGCCACTCAGATTTATTGAGGGGGCAAAAATCAAGATTTAGTTAGAGCTATGGGAATTACAACAGGAGGATAAGATGAAAATAGATTATAGAGCAACAGATGGAAAGATAGAGTATTTTATCTTGCATGATGGAAGAGAATTTAGCGAGCAATTGGCAATTGAGCATTTTAGAACTAATGGACATCCTAGAGAGCCGATGCATATTTATGCGCCTTTTTCAAGATATCAAGAAATGGAGGGAATAGCTGCGCGTATTGATAGTATTTTTAAAGCTAAAGAAGAGATTAGGAAAAGAGGCAGATAACTAAATTTAAAAGTCAGCTGACTTTTAACTTGTCAGATATCTTTGATATCTGAGCATCATCAAAATATAAAAATTTTGAGACATTAAGTTTTCCTCGAGAAAACTTAAGATTTTTAAACTATCTAGGAATAGAATAAATATCCAGAAATTGATATTTCTGGCTCATTAAATTTTATCAAATTTAAGATGAAACAAAAGAAAGAAAATGATATTAAAAAAGTAGAAAAGAAAATAGAAGAAATAGTTGGCAAGATAGGGGCGGAGATTGTTGAAGGGGTGAAAGAAGCTGAGAAGTTTGTGAAGAAAGAAATAAAAAAGATAGAAGAAGCAGATAATAAAGAAGAGCATAAAAAGAAGAAAACAAAGAATAATAATTCTAAAAATATTGAAGCTAAAAAAATAGATTTTAATTCTACTTCAAAAACCTCGGTTTTTGATAGTGCTCAGAAAACAAAAGAAATCAAGTTTTCTGACATTGAGAAAAAGTGGCAGAAAGAATGGGAAGATAAGAAGATATTTGAAGTTTCTGAAAACTCTAAGAAGAAAAAATATTTTATTTTAGAAATGTTTCCGTATCCAAGCTCTCAAGGGCTGCATATGGGGCATGCTTTAAATTATTCTATTGGAGATGTTTTTGCCCGCTTTAAACGAATGCAGGGATTTAATGTTTTGTATCCTATGGGTTATGATTCTTTAGGATTGCCTGCTGAAAATGCTGCTATAAAAGCTGGAGAGCATCCTTTAGAATATACTGAAAAGGCAATTAAAAATTACATAAGGCAGCAGAAAGAGATAGGATTAAGCTATGATTGGAGCAGAATAATCAGAACTCATGATTCAAGCTATTATAAGTGGGATCAGTGGATTTTCTTAAAAATGCTTGAAAAAGGATTAGCTTATAAGAAAAAAGCACCTGTAAATTGGTGTCATAAATGTGATACAGTGCTAGCTAATGAGCAAGTCCAAGGTGGAAAATGCTGGAGGCATGAAGATACAGATGTAGAAATAAAACATTTAGAGCAGTGGTTTTTGAAAATAACAGATTATGCTGAAGAATTATATGATAATGTTGAAAGCCTTGTGCAATGGCCTGATAAAATAAGAGCAATGCAGAGAAATTGGATTGGAAAAAGTTATGGAATTGATATAGATTTTAATATAGAAAATAAAAATAAAGTAATTTTGGTTGATGGGATGCATTGTTTATATGATAAAGATTTTAAGATTAATGAAGAATTGCTTAACCTTTTGATATCCTATGAAAATAAAAAGATAATAGCCATTAATGGGTATAAAGAAAAAGCTAAAAAATTGTTAGGCAGGTATGGATTTGAAGTATTCTCACTTGAAGAAGAAAAAATTAACAAAGATAGTAAGGAATTCTTTAACAGGTTGTTAAAAAAATATAATCTTGTTTCTGAAAAAGTCATTTATTTTGACCATAAAGAAGAAAATATTAAATCTGCAGAAAGTATTGGAATTAATGTTCTTCTTTACAAAAATGATTTAAAAGAAGCTAAAGAATTTATTAATAGTAATTTGAATAAAGTTTGGAAAATATTCACAACTCGCCCAGATACTATTTATGGAGTTACATTTATGGTTGTGTCTGCACAGCATCCTAAACTTTTTGATTTAGTGACTGATAAGCAGAAAAAGCCTATAGAAGAATTTTTGAATAAATTAAAATCAGTCTCAGAAAAAGAACTTGGGGAAATGGAAAAAAAAGGAGTATTTACAGGAAGTTATGCTATTAATCCTTTAACAAAAGATAAAGTTCCAGTTTATGCTGGCAACTTTGTTGTTGCTGATTATGGCTCTGGAATGGTTATGGCTGTTCCTGCTCATGACCAGAGAGATTGGGAGTTTGCTAAGAAGTATAAGATTCCTATTAAAGAAGTTATAATGCCTTTTTTCGGAGAAAAACATGAGAATGAAGAATTTAGAAAAACAATTTCTGCGGTTGTTTATGATAAAAAGAAAAATAAATTTTTAGTAATAAGATGGAAGTCTACTAAATGGATTTCTCCTGTTGTTGGTGGAATAGAAGAAGGAGAAGATGCAGGAAAAGCTGCAGAAAGGGAAGTTTTAGAAGAAACAGGATATAAAACTAAATTTATTAGAAAATTAGGGGGAGAATTTGAAGCTCATTTTTATGCAGACAATAAAAAAGTCTGGAGACACAGATTAGATCAGCCTGTTTTGCTTGAATTATTAGATGATAAGCAGGAAAAAGTTAATGAAGAAGAAAAAAAATTACATGAAGCAGAATGGGTTTTTGAAGAGCAAGCTTTGAAAGAAATGACTCATCAATATAATAATCTTGGACTTTTAAGATATTTAGGAAAAGAGCAAGCGTACACTGGGGAAGGAGTATTAGTTAATTCTCAGCAATTTAATAGATTGAACAGCAAGGATGCCATAGAAAAAATAACAAAATATTTAGAAGAAAAGAAGCTGGGGCTGAAAACTGTAAACTATAAGCTTAGGGATTGGCTTATTTCAAGGCAGAGATATTGGGGAACTCCTATCCCCATAGTTTATTGTGAAAAATGCGGAATTCAAGCTGTGCAAGAAAAAGATTTGCCTGTGGAACTGCCTAAAAATGTTAAATTTGGAAAAGGAAATCCTTTAGAAACAGCAGAAGAATGGAAAAAAGTTAAGTGTCCTAAGTGCAGTGGAAAAGCGAGAAGAGAGACAGATACTATGGATACTTTTGCTAATTCTTCATGGTATTTTCTAAGATATTGCGACAGCAAGAATAATAAAGAAATATTTGACAAGAAAAAAGCTGAATATTGGACTCCTATTGATATGTATATTGGGGGAGCTGAACATGCCTGCCTGCATTTGATTTATTTTAGATTTTATACTAAGTTCTTAAGAGATTTAGGATTATTGAAATACGGAGAGCCTGCCCCTAGATTATTTAATCAAGGCATGCTTTCAGGAGAAGGCGGAGAAAAAATGAGCAAAAGCAAAGGGAATGTTATTAATCCTGATGAAGTAAGCAAGAAATACGGCATGGATACTGCAAGATTTTTCTTATTAGGATTAGCTGCTTTAGATAAGCAAAGAGATTGGAGTGAGAAAGGAATAGAAGGAAGCTTCAGGTTTATGAATAAAGTTATGAAATATTTTGAAACTATTAAAATAGGAAAAGCAGATTTATTAGTTGAAAGTAAGCTGAATAAATCTATTAAAGAAGTTTCAGATGATATTGAAAATTTTAGATATAATCTAGCTATTATTAAGATTAGAGATTTATTTGAGAGCTTTAAAGAAGAAAATAGCAGAGATATTTTAGAAAAGTTTTTGAAGATAATTGCGCCATTCTGCCCTCATATTGCAGAAGAGATATGGCATAAGCTAGGGAATAAATCATTTATTTCTTTAGAGAGTTGGCCTGTTGCAGATGAGAAAAAGATTAACTTAAAACTTGAAGAGCAGGAAAAAGCTATTGATAAGACAGTTGGAGATATAAGAAATATACTTAAAATTTTAGAAGCTAGGGGAGAGAAGAATAAGAGCAAAGTCCTGATTTTTGCAATTCCTAAAGAATTAGATATTTACAAAGAAGCAAGAGATGGCATCCAGCGAGCTGTTGGTTTAAAAATTGAAGTTTTATCAATTCAGGAAGCTGGAAAAACTGGGAAGAAAATAAAAGCAATTCCCGGCAAGCCGGGTATTTTAATAGAATAGATTTTTATATCTAGATTTCTTTTAATTTGTCATGGGATTTTTTAAGAGGTTATTTGGGCTAGATGAGGAAGAAAAAAAGGAAAGAGAGAAATTAGAGGCAGAGCCTCAATATTCTGGATTAAAAGAAATAAAAAGATTTTCTGGCACTCTGGCAGCTTTTGATAAATTTATTCAGAAGCCCGGGAAAATAGGAATAATTTTAGGAGCAAGAGGCTCAGGAAAATCTGCTTTAGGGATGAAAGTTCTTGAAAATATTGAATCAAAGTCAAACAGGGAAGAATATTCTTCTTTTGCATTAGGATTTAATCCTAAGAAAACTCCAGAATGGCTTGGGGTTGTTGATAATATTAATGAAGTTCCAAATAATTCTTTCTTATTAGTTGATGAATCAGGAGTAAATTTCTCATCAAGAAGCTCTATGAGCAATGCAAATAAATTATTAAGTGAATTACTTTTAATTTCAAGACATAAAAATATTTCAATAATTTTTATAACTCAAAATTCAGCTAATATAGAAATAAACACTTTGAGGCAGGCTGATTATTTATTGCTGAAAAAATCATCTTTACTCCAGTTAGATTTTGAGAGGAAAAAGATTAAAGATATTTATGAATCTGTTGCAAGAGATTTTAGAAAGTTTGAGAATGATAAAGGATTAACTTATATTTATTCTGATGTTTATAGGGGGTTTGTTTCTAACTCTCTTCCTAGCTTCTGGACAGAAGGATTAAGCAAGAGTTATTCTGGAGTTGAAATATAAAATTGTTTGCAAGGCTATTAATAATTAATCTGACTTTTTATTAGGGGGCAAAGGAGCTATTAAAAGTATTGTGCAGGAAGGTTGAGCAAGACAGAAAAAAGGTTTTAGGATAATAATATCTTGGTTTTTAAGCGACCCCTAGAAACTTTAATTCGTACATAATTCCTAAGCCTAGAAGAAATACTATAAAGTGGATTAAGGAATTAGGCTTGTCTTTTAATTCTGGAATTAAGTCAGATGCTGCAATATAAATAAAGCCACCTGCTGCTATTGCTGGAATTATTGTTAATTGAATATGAAGGGAAGAAGAAAGAAAAAACCCTGCAATTCCCCCAAGAATTTTAGTTGAAGTTATCAGGAAGTTTGTTATTAATGCTTTTTTAATTTTAAATCCTCCATAAATTAGAACTCCAAAATTGCCTATTTCCTGAGGTATTTCATGCAATGCAATTGCTATTGTTGTAGATAGTCCTAGTGAGAAATTTATTAAGAATGAAGATGCTATAATTAATCCATCTAGGAAGTTGTGAATTCCTCCGCCTATTAAATTCATATATGCAAAAGTATGGATTTCACACTTCCCCTCGTGACAGTGCTGCCAGTGCAAAACTTTTTCTATTATAAAAAATAGGACAAATCCTGCTATTATCATGATAAAAGCATTATTGGTTTTTTCTACTGCTTCTGGAATTAAATGCAGAAAAGCCCCTCCAATAAGAGCTCCTGCTGATAGAGCTACAAGGGATAGAAGAATTTTTCCAAGAAGTTTTTGTCTTATTGATAAAGTTAAGATTCCAATAAAAGATAGCAAAGAGACTATAAAAGTTGCAAACAGGATGTAGATTAGTGTTATCATAATAGATATTATAAGGGAAGGGATTTATAATATTAACTACCAAGCAAAAGCCTTAAATATATCCCTTGCTTATAGGATTTATGGCAGAAGATAAAGAAATAGGGAAGATAACTCACTTTTTTGATAAGATTTCTGTAGCTGTTATTGAGTTGAAGGCTGGCTTGAAAAAAGGAGATAAAATAAGAATAAAAGGTTCAACAACAGATTTTGAGCAGACTGTTGGAGAGATGCAAGTAGAGCATAAACCAATAGAAAAAGCTAAGAAAGGAGATGCTATTGGTATAAAGACAAAAGAAGTTGTAAGGCCAAATGATAAAGTATTCTTAGTCAAATAATTGTTAGTGAGGGGCAGAGAGTATTATAAGAGAAAAAGAGGATAAATGGGTGAAATTGGATTATTAGAAAGAGTAGAAGAAGTCGGGGTTGAAAGAAAGGTTAAGGAAGATATTTGTAATAGTGAAAGGGGTCTTAGATGTGCTTTAAGGATTAATAATATTCTTGTTAAATTAAGAGCTAATCATCAGGGCTTTTTTGATATACATTTTGAGCAACAGCTTTCAGAAGCAAGAAAACTTATTGAGGGTGTAGATGAAGCATATGCACTTTTGTGCAATGGAAAAGGATGCAGTAATGATATTTATAGAGAGTATATTGAAAGGAGTGTAAGACCTGAATTAGAAGATATGAAAAGATATGCAGAACAATATTTGCCTGCTGAAAGTTCTACTGCAGAATAACAAGCTTTTTGATTATTATTCTAATCTTATTTACTTCAATCAAGAAGCTTAGAATTCTCACTGACAGCTATTTATACTTCTTAGATACTTCAGTCAGTAAGAATTGCCTTAATTCTCCTTACACCCTTTGAAGAAGCTTCTTCTTTTATGATTTTAAATTTACCTAAATCTTTTGTATTTGTGACATGTGGACCTGCACATATATCTCTTGTGATTATGGCATCCTGCGAGCAGATTGTATAAACAGAAACTTTTTCTCCATATTTTTCATCAAAAATTCCTATTGCTCCTTTTTTCTTTGCTTGCTCTAAACTTAGCTCTTCTCTTTTAACTTCTAATGATTTTTTGATGTTTTCATTTACTATTTTTTCAACTTCTTTTAATTGCCTTTCTGATAATTTCTCTGGATAAGAGAAATCAAATCGCAATCTTTCTGCTGTAATATTACTGCCTCTTTGCTCTATATCTTCTTTTAGTACTTGCCTTAGAGCAGCATGAAGAAGATGATTAGCAGTATGATACTTTGTTGCCTGTTCAGAATGGTCTGCTAAGCCTGATTTAAATTGTCCTGCTGAAGAAGTTCTGGATAATTCCTGATGCTTGCTTTGCTCTTGTTCGTATTCTAGAATATTTACTTCAAGATTATTTTCTTTTGCTAATTCCTGAGTCATTTCTATTGGGAATCCATAGCTTTGATATAATAGAAAAGCAGTTGCTCCTGAAATTGTCCTGGATTTTAAAGATTTTTTTATTTTCTCAAAATATTTCATTCCTTTTTCAACTGCTCCTGAGAATTTTTTCTCTTCTTCTTCTAGCTCTTTAAGTATAAAATCTTTATTTTTTTCTAAGTTGGAGTAATCTTTGTAGATTTCAATTACTTTTAATGCTAAAATATCTGTAAATCTCTCTTTTATTCCGATCTGCTTTGAATATCTAACAGCTCTTCTTATAAGCCTGCGCAGAACATAGCCCCTTTCTATATTTCCTGGCACAACTTTTTCAGCTAGAATAAATACAGAAGCTTTAATATGATCTGCTATAATCCTCATTGCTCTTGTTTCTTTAGAATCTTGTGAATATTTTTTACCTGATAATTTTTCTATTTCTTTTATTATAGGAAGAAAGCAGGGGGTTTCATAGACTGATTGCTTGCCCAGAAGAATTGCAAGAACTCTTTCTACTCCCAGCCCTGTGTCTACATTTTTTTGTTTTAATTCTTTTATTTTTCCAGATTCATCTTTATTATACTGCATAAAAACATCATTCCAGATTTCTCTCCAATCTTCTTCATTTGTTTTTGGATTTCCTTGCGGCATGCCTTTGCCTGTCCAATAAAACATCTCTGTGTCTGGGCCGCAAGGGCCTGTTAATCCTGCAGGACCCCACCAATTTTTTTCTTTTGGAAGATAAGCTATTCTGTCTTCTGCTATATCTAAAGATTTCCAGATTTCAGCTGATTCATTATCTCTTCCAGCATCTTTATCACCTTCAAATACTGAGACTGCGATGATTTCATCAGGAATTTTTAGAATTTTTGTTAAAAATTCAAAGCTGTATTCTATAGCTTCTTTTTTAAAATAATCTCCTAAAGACCAGTTGCCAAGCATTTCAAAAAGAGTTAAATGTGATGAATCTCCTACTTCATCTATATCTACTGTTCTAATGCATTTTTGGACATTAACAAGGCGCTTTCCAAGAGGGTGTTTTTCTCCTAAAATAAAAGGTATAAGAGGATGCATGCCTGCTGTTGTAAATAAAACTGTAGGGTCATTTGCAGGAATTAAAGCTACATTAGGAATTTCTTTATGATTTTTGCTTTTAAAAAAATCAATATATAATTTAATTAACTCTTCTCTTGTTTTTATCATGCTTTTTATTAGATTTAGTATGTTTAAAAATATTTAGATTAAATGTATCTACTTAGTCGTCTGAAGTAGATTATTCATAAAACCGATATAATCTCGACTTTGGAGTTTTGCTGTCTGCAAAACTGACAGCAATCTACATGTTGTTTCTGCACCCTTAT